>Ga0209694_1000027_pt1 | contig 299145 bp, 247 predicted proteins | sample GluameincwithD2O_FD_187499 | JGI IMG/M metagenome (GOLD analysis project Ga0209694, IMG submission 187499) | Mouse cecum microbial communities from Vienna, Austria - Glucosamine amended microcosms incubated with D2O (SPAdes) (version 2) | ecosystem: Host-associated > Mammals > Digestive system...
CACGCTGTATATCCAATTCCACATAGGTGTTTCGGGCATAGCTGCCATAAAGGATAATCATTACGACGTCCTTCACTTCATCGCGAATCAGTCCGACCAATTCGTACAGATCACGCTGTTTGCGTTCAGGCAAAAAGTCTATCGAGGTCTGCATATTCCCAAAATTAACAATATTTTTCCAATAAAACATCTCCGCCTAATGTAAATTTAGATATTATCCGTATCTTTAATGCAGTTGGGAATAATGGCTTGATTGCAAGCGATATGAGAAAATAATCGTGAAAAAGGGCAATGGATAATTAAATCGTAAAGTGCGTAAGATCACTTCATTTTCACGATTTCAAACAACTCGTTATATCCTATTGCAAAAGTAACCCTTTTTGGGGGATCCGCAATATTTCTTGACGAATTTCTGAAAAAGGATTCATTTGCATTATTTTCCGATTTGACTTTCGTAATAGGCTATGCGCTCTCGGCAAACCTTTTCGACGATCTCCTTTAACCGCTCGACCTTTGAATGCAAAATATCCACTTCGTCTTTCGTGACGACGAATTTAGGATTATAGCGAGCTTCCAAATAGGCGCGTCGTAACAGATCGAACAGACGTTTCTCCTCTACGGTGTTTCGCGGAAACACCTTGTGCAACTCTTTCGTGTGTTGCTTGATCTTGCCGAGCAAGTATTTGAGATCGTGTTCTTTATAACCGTAGAGAATATATACCAACGCTATGGCTTTAATCAAGTGCTCAGTCACTTGATGTAGGTCGAACGCACAGAATGTATAATCGCCAACTGAATAATCAGCCTGAAAATGCCGAAAATGCCGTTCTACCTCTAATAGTCTTGCGTTATAATATTCTAATGCTTGTTTTTTGATCTCCGCATAATTCAAATCTCGCGGCGTGGCCAATGTATATTCGCCGCTGTCGTAGAGCATTATACCCTCGTTGACGGCATCGACATAGAAATAGCGTCCCTCGGATAAGGCATTATTCAGTTTGGAAATACTCTCGCTGATAAGTTGGATTTTAGTGATTTCTTCCTCGTCTTTACCCTTTGCGAAGCAATCGCGTATGCGGGTTTCCAAATTACCCTCGCTTTTACCCAGTCGCTTTTTCGAGACTACCAGAATATCGTAATCGCTGTTGAACTCGATCAGGCCGCCTCCATAATCCTCGGTTACGTCGTGGCGGGTAAACGAATTCTTCGCATAGCTGCCGAAAAGGATAATCATTCCGACATCCTGCATCTCTTCGCGTATCAACGTCACGAGCTGGTGCAGATCACGCTGTACAAATTTGGGTAAAAAGTCTATCGAGGTCTTCATATCCACAAAATTACGAAGATTTTTCCAAAAACACATGGTCGAATGGTGCTAATTTAGAAATAATCATTATATTTGCCAAACAAGATTCCTTAAAGGCAGTTCGTTGTACTGGGGCAACATAGGTTGTCCATGAACGAATTGGAATTTGCAACTATGGTGCAAACTTTAAGGAATTATCACGACTCGGCATAGCCGACGGACATAACATCATAAAGGGTAAACAACTCTTTATACCTTAGTACGAACTTGGGAGCCTCTTATGAGGTTGTTTGAACTGGGTATAGATGTTGTCAGTCCTTGTTATGTCCTGTTCGTTTTTTGCGGGCAGGGCAGCAAGGGCGCATGGCAGTTTCCAGATTTAGGTTCCCAAGACCGACAAGCAGGGGCTGCCACTGCGCCCCCTTTTTATTTTCCCGGGGCAGGCTAATCCACCGTCAACCACTCAAACACCTTTCCTCCATGAGCCTGCACTATACATGGCCACCCCTGACGAGTATTCATCGCTCCGAATTGAAGTATCTGTTGGGATTGCTTATGACGATAATGCCATACGACCGCGCCATACTCTACGGCCGATATGCCGGCAGCCGCATGCGCAGCGAGATCGGCGGCTACGAGCTGCTCCTCGTGACACGCTCGATGCCTACCGTCGAGGGCTGGCAGATAGAGCCTATGCTCGACATCTGCTTTCCGCGCGAGATCCGCGAGGAGAGCCGGATCAGAATCGAGACCGTCCAATACGAATTTATGGAGCGCAGCTGTCGCGACAGCTGGTTCTATGCCGGCATTCTCAGCGAAGGCACCATCCTTTACGACAACGGCTCGATAGACAACCCGTTGCCCGCGGCAAGATCGCTCACGCCCGAGGCTGCGGCAGGGCTCAGGCGGCGATACGAGTTTCTGTACGGTGCTGCGGGCGATATGCTGCGCACGGCCGTACGTATGTGGAACAAACACCGGCCGGAGCTGGCGGCCGTCAGTCTCTCGCATGCGGCAACGCTTATGCTGCGCGCCGAGGAGACGGTATTTTACGGTGCGAAGAATCAGATTCACACGACGCAGATACTACCGCTGTTCAAGCGCGTAAGGCACTATTCGCGGGCGCTGGCAAACGGATTTCGTCCCGAAGATGAGGTATATGCAGAGTTCTTCGAAAATCTGACGGCATATCGCGACTACGAAGCGATCGACCCGGCGCAGAGGCTGACATGGCACAAGTACAAATCATATTTTCGGCGACTCCGCGCAATGCAGGAGTGCATAAAGATATCTTGCCAGAGACATATACACTTCTTGGAGTATGGCAGGACACTTGCAAAGATCGTAACCGAGGCAGCGGCGAGTGAAAGGCCGGCTGAGCAAGACGGGGACGAGGGGCACGGTAGGAAGCCGGCCGGTGCAGAAGAGCTTACGCAAGCTGTGCCCGAGAAGCAGGTAGCGAATGTAGTCCCGGTTGGGCGAGACGGGGACGATCGATATAGCGATAAGGATAAGGCGGCATGCGGGGGAGAGCCGGCCGAAGATATAAAAGAACGATTTGATCCGGGTACCGAATAATTTCTTGCTCGGGCTGCATGGCCGGCCGATAATTATCGGGTATTGCCTTGATCGGCCGGCGTGCAGCTTTCGATAGTGCGCACTGAGACAAAAGTATACGAATCAGCCGAGGACCTTTCAAACGGATGGTGCGGTAATACTTAAAGGCTCAGCTGCGCACTTTTTTATTGTAAAAGCAGCATTCTGCTGCCGGCCGTGTTCGACGCGATAATGGTACATACAGAGTGCAATGCTCCGAATCTTTCGGTTCGGAGTGCGTTATATGCGTCGGCGAATATAAGTGCGTCGGTGGGGCGGGTGTGCCGAGAAATGTCGAGATGTCAGAGGTAGCGCTCTATGCGTCGGCGCTCTGCACCGAGTCGAGAAATGCAATGCCGTCACAAACCGCAGCCGGCAACGGCCGATCAGGCGGCGGCCTTGTCGGGCAGGCAGATGCGTATGGCGGACAGAAGCTCGTCGGCGCGGTCGGTGGAGAGGTAGTAGTACTCGTCAGACGAGTCGACGATCTCGATGAAGTCGTCCCAGCGTGTAGCATAGAGCTGCACGGTCATCATATTGCGCCGGTCGAAGTATCGTCCGTAGTATCCGAACACACCCCAGATGCCCATGAGGGGGAATAGCCGCAGCTCGTCGCGCGAGACGCGGCGCACGGAGACTATATCCGATGTTTCGATCTCGATAAGGTTGCAAAGGCAGCGCACCTCGATGCTGCTGTCGGTGATGACGATGCTGCGCGGTATCGACAGCGCAGCCAGAGCCAAGAGCGCCAGTATGAGGGTCAGGTACCATGTCGAGAAGAAGCCTCCGTCGTAAAAAAGCATCAACCCGATGCCCAGAGAGGACATCGCGAGGAGCATCGCTGCGGTTATGTAGCGCGTGCGGCGGTCGCTGCGGTATGTGAATTTTTTCATCGCGGTAAGTCTGTATCGTTTTCGGAAATCAGGTATTCGGCATAGGCCATGTCCTCGGGTGTCGTGAGCTTGATGTTGGTGCGTTCGCCCTCGACGAGCGAGACGGCGACGCCCGACGCCTCGACCACCGACGCGTCGTCGGTAAAGGCCTCGTCGTAGGGGCGGTCGTATGCCCTGCGCAGTATCTCTGCGGAGAATATCTGCGGCGTCTGCACCATGCGCAGGCTCGCACGCGGGATGATGCGCGAGCCGCCGCCGTCGACGATGCGGCAGCTGTCGACTGGCTCGACGACCGGTATGCTGGCGCCGCTGCGCTCGGCGTCGAGCAGCGTGCGGATGATGAGCTTGCGGCTGACCAGCGCGCGCACGCCGTCGTGTACGGCTATCGTCGCGGCCTCGGGCGCCACGGCGGCCAGACCGCAGCGGACGGAGTCGAACCGCTCGCGGCCGCCGGCAACGGTGCGGTGGGGCGCCACGTCGAAGCGGGCGGCGAGGTTGCACCACATGCCGATATGCTCCTCGGGCAGCACGACGACTATGTCGGCTCCGGGCAGCGCACGCGCCATAGTGTTGATCGTGCGTGCCAGCACCGGCATGTTGCCGAGCATCATGAACTGCTTGGGCAGGTGCGACTGCATGCGGCGGCCGCTGCCGCCGGCGACGATTATTGCTGCGATTCTTTTTGCCATATCAGTTTTTTCCCGAATCCGAGTGTGTTGTCCGTAAATTTCATGTAGTCGATCTCTATCGCCCATAGCGTCAGCGGTGCCGCGGCCGCATAGGGGAAGCGCGCGATGTAGCGCCGCCTGGCCGCGGCATCGGCGCGCGAGACGCTGCCGCAGAGCTGCAAGCCTTCGACGCGGCCGACGATGCGCGTTTCCAGCACGATCGAGGCTGCCACGCGTGTATAGCTGTCGAAGCACGAGGCGTGTCGTGTCGATATATCGGATGTGAAGATCAGCAGGTTGCGCTCGGCGTCGTAGGCATAGAAGCAGTTGGCGCAGTAGGGCGAGCCGTCCTCCGAGAGCGTGGCGAGCGTCATGACGTGGTGGCGCCCGATGAACTTCGATATGCGCTTGTCGATCATGGCTGCGGAGTCTCGGTTGCGGGTGCCGGTGCGGCCGTCGCCGTGCTGTCGCGCACGGTAAGTACGGTCGCGGCCGGTATCGAATCGAGCTGCGTGATGCGCTCGGCATCGGTCACTTCGCCGTCGAGCTCGGCCACGATGCGGTCGCGCACCCATTCGAACTGCGAGCGGGATGCTTCGGCGACAGGCTCGGCAGGCTCCTGCGGTATTTTGAGCGGGTCGATCGGCGTGCCGTTCTTCCAGATGCGGTAGTCGAGATGAGGCCCCGTGGCGGTGCCGGTACGGCCGACATAGCCTATGAGCTGCCCCTGCGACACGCGCGTGCCGACGGAGATGCCCGGGGCGTATCGGCTAAGGTGCAGATAGCCTGTCATAAGGTTGCCGGCATGTTTGATTTTAAGCGTGTTGCCGCCTCCGCCGCCCCAGCCCTTGAACGTCACGACACCGTCGGCCACAGAGTGTACGGGCGTGCCGGTCGGGGCTGCGTAGTCGACGCCCAGATGCGGGCGGTAGACCTTATGCACGGGGTGCAGGCGCGACTTGGAGAACTTGGAGCTTATGCGCGTGTATTTGAGCGGCGCTTTGAGCATCTGCTTGCGCAGCGACTTGCCGTCGGCCTCCCAGTATTTGAGCTTGCCGTCCTGCTTGAAGGGTATGGCGTAATAGGTCTTGCCGGCGTGGTCGAAGCGCGCGCCCCAGATCTGCCCTATGCCGACGCATACGGTGTCGATATACTTCTCGTCGTATATGACCGTGAAGCCGTCGCCCTTCTGTATGCCGAAGAAGTCGATCGTCCACTGGTATATGTCGTCCAGCTCGGCGGCCAGAGCGTATGGCATGTCGTGCTCCATGATCGCGCCCCAGAGCGACGACGATATGGTGGCCGTATGTTTGCGCCTGACGGTGGTCACGTCGCGCGCGCCCGTGGCTACACCCACCGAGTCGCCGTCGAAGGCGAAGACAACATAGTCGACCGGATTGCGGTGGTAGACCATGTAGTCGAGACGGCGCACGGAGTCTCCCTCCTGGTGCAGGAACATCGTGTAGCGGTTGCCGGCGCGTATCTGTCTAAGCGGAAATACCTCGGCGGCAGCCTTGTCCAGACGGTCGATCTTTGCGGCCGATATGCCGTAAGAGGAGAGTATGCTGCCGACGGTCTGGCCGCCGGCAACGACGCCCTGCTCGGTGCGGTAGTCGTCGACGACGATGCCGTACTCCGTCTTAGGCGGTTCCGGCTCGGCCTGAGCCTGCTGCTGCGCCTTGTCGCCGCGGCCTGTGCAGGCGGCCGCCGTGAGCGCCAGTATTGCGAATGTAGATTTGAAGAGATGTTTCATAACGGCAAAGTTAGTAATTTTTTTGCGACCGGCCAATGCGCCCCGGCCGCGGTACATGCGTAAAACGGAAATAGAGGGGCTTTTATTTGGGAAATCGATTATTAATTTTTACCTTTGGTCGGAATTGTACGCTTTTCGCGGATGTAGTCGTTATATCCGCAATGGTATTATGTCGAAAGTGTTGTTGGAAATATGTTCATGGTTCTACAAGGGGGCGGTGGCGTTGAGGCATCGTCTCTACGACTGGCATATATTCAAGAGCGAGTCGTTCGACATACCGGTCGTGTGCGTGGGCAACATTACCGTCGGCGGTACGGGCAAGACCCCTGCGGCGGAGTATATCATCGCGCATCTGAGCGACCGCTACAACATCGCGCTTCTCTCGCGCGGTTACGGCCGCCGCACGAAGGGCTACCGTGAAGTGAAGCGTTCGTCGTCGTATCTCGACGCGGGCGACGAGCCGTTGCAGATAAAGCTCAAATTCCCCGATGTGCCGGTCATCGTTTGCGAGAAGCGCGCCGAGGGCATACGGCGCATACGGCGCGAACACCCCGAGGTCGACCTTATAGTCATGGACGACGGGTTTCAGCACCGCAGCGTCGCGGCCAAGGTCAATGTCATCATAGTCGACGCGACGCGTCCGGTATCGAGCGACAAAATGCTGCCGGCAGGATCGTTGCGCGATATCCCGTCGCGGCTGCGTGCCGCACACCACTTCATCGTCACGAAGTGTCCCGACGACATGACGCCGCTCGACCAGCGCATCTGGCGCAAGCAGCTTAAACAGATAGCATTCCAGAAGGTATATTTCTCGCGCACACGTCCGCTGCCGATAAGGCCGCTGTTCGAGGAGCCCGACCGCGAGCAGGTCGATCCCGGCTCGCAGGCGGTGCTTATGGCCGGCATAGGCAATCCGCGCGTGTTCAAGCGCGACATGGCCGTGCGCTACAACGTGGTCGACACGCTCTTTTACGGCGACCACCACCGCTATACGACCGACGACATAACCGCCATGGAGCGGGTCGTCGACCGTCATCCCCGCGCCATAATACTCATGACGGAGAAGGATGCCGTCAAGCTGCGGCGCTGCAAACGCTTCTCCGAGAGACTGCGGCGCGCGCTCTACTACCAGCCGGTAGAGATGGAGATCATCGAGGGCTCCGATGCCGACTTCACGGGCAGCCTAACGGCCGATATAGAGTATTCCGATCGGGAATGAGACCCGACGTAGAGTTCGACTGGCTAATAGTCTTAAAGTAATTCGATATGATAAACAAGGTAATTTTAGTCGGCAACGTGGGCGTCGACCCCGAGGTGCGTGCCATGGAGTCGGGCGTCAAGGTCGCGCGCGTGCGTCTGGCCACGAGCGAGAGAATGTACAACCGTCAGACCAACGAGACCACCGAGCATACCGAGTGGCACACCGTGACGCTCTGGCGCGGACTGGCCGAGACGGTAGACCGCTTCGTGCGCAAGGGCTCGCAGCTCTATATCGAGGGGCGTCTGCGCACCCGCGAGTGGACTGACAAGGACAACAACAAACGTTATACGACCGAGATACTGGCCGACGAGATGAAGCTGCTCGGCCGCCGCTCCGACTCGGCAGCGGGCACGGGCGCGCCGCAGGGACAGAGCTACGGCCAGCCGTCGCAGCAGCCGTCATACTCGCAGCAGCAGTACGGCCAGCCGCAGTCGCCGGCCTACTCGCAGCCTCAGTATGCACAACCGCAGGCGCAGGCTCCGGCTCCGGCCATGCCCGCCGACGATCCGGACGATCTGCCGTTCTGACGGGCGGCGCGATACGCGATGCCTGCCGTACCGACTTCGGGGCTAATCCGTTAGGTGGCTAACGTCCGATCCGAAGAGGTGGGGCATTGCAAGGCGAAGTGCGATGCTGGGGCGTGCGGCCTTGGATATGTTGAATCCGCAAATTATTTATCCGCCGTTTAATGGAGTTGAAAATATGTCAGAGCTGCGGCATGCCGCTCGACGACAATAACAGAGGTACTGGGAAGGAGGGCGCCGCGAGCGAGGATTATTGCCTTTATTGCTATAAGGACGGAGCATTCACTCAGGACTTTACCATGGGGCAGATGATCGAGTTCTGCGCCCGCTTTACCGATCAGGTCAACGAGGCTGCCGGCTGGAACCTTACTCCCGAGCAGTACAAGGCGCAGATGCGCGGGTACTTCCCGCAGCTCAAACGGTGGGCGGCGGGCGATTCGCGGAGCCTCGTCGAGCGTGCGACGGCTCTGCTGGCGCAGTGCGGCGAGGTAACGCTGGCTTCGGTGGATGCCGAGGGATTCCCGCGTCCCGTGACGCTCTCGAAGGGACATACGTCGGGATGCAACGAGGTGTGGATAGCGACGGGAGCCGATTCGGCCGAGGCGGCCGACTTCGGGCGCAACCCGCGTGCGGGACTCTGCTACTCGGCTTATGGCGACAGCGTAGCTCTGCGCGGCACGGTCGAGATCGTGACCGACGACCGGATCCGGCGCCGGATGTGGCAGGAACGGTATAAAGACCATTTCCCCGGCGGGGCGGACGATCCTAACTATCTGCTCGTCCGCTTCGTGGGACATGAGGCGACGATCCGGATAAACGGCAATTTCGCCCGTATAACGTTATAGCCGGCAGCTCAGCCGGCTTTTATCCGTCTTGCCGGTTTGAACGAGATCTGTTTCGACGAACGGCGGGCAGACTTGCTTATCTGCACGATTATTCGTACTTTCGTATTCGAAAACCATACAATTGGAGCCTATGAAACATTAGCCTGACGGCTACGCACATTGAAGACATATTCGGAAAAAGCGTTTAGCTTTGATTCTCGCTGTTGAAACTTAGGAACTTTCATGGCTATCGAGAGTAAAGCGATGACGCTCACGCCGCAAGGCGTGGGCTTTACTCGTATATTTGATAGCATGGTATCCTAAGACCTCAACAGCAAATAGAAGAGTTCTGTCCGCGCTTTTTTTATGCACATACCAAACAAAAAATATCGATTATGAAGAAACTGTTTATCTTATTGGCATCGCTGCTCGCGGTATCCGTATGCGCCGATGCACAAGCAACCACAGATGTCAACAACGGATTGTTCCGGGCTGTAAAGCAACTGTCGTCCCCGCAAGGGAAAACGGCTCTGACCGCTCTTTTCGACAGCGGCGCGGCAGCCGACAATCTCTACTCCGAGCTGAAATACTCGTCGGACAAAAATACCGATTGGAGCAGAGTACGTTATGTAGACGGCATTTCAAAAGGACACGCAAGCGCGCTTATCCTGCAACTGCCCGCAGGTTCCCGATACAAATATGTAGTCATTTATACCAAGAGCCGCAACGTAGGAGCGGGCTGCCGCATAGTAAGGAGCAGCGCGAACTGGTCGAGAAGCGATTCGATCGACAGCCGGGCATTGGCCGCAATACGCAGATCCGTCGAAAATATCGAACGAGAGTGGTAGTCTAATAAAAACGATCGAAAACATGTCGGACAGATATAAAATTACCGTCGAGGAGGACAACAGCTCCCAGGCTGCGTCATGGATAATCATCGCCGCACTGATCGTCTCGTGCTTCATATTCATCGGCATACCGTTATTGATAGGCTATATCATCTACCGCATAATCAAACACAACAGGCAGCAGAAGGCCATGGCCAGTCTGAAATGTCCTACATGCGGCCGTTCGGACGCTCTGCGCACATTCAAAAGCGAGATGATATGCAGCACTCCCAAACAGATATACGCACATGCCAAAAGCGCCGCCGGAACACGTTCGGGCGACGTGATGACCGTAACCGAGCAGACATGGCGGCACTACGAAAAGTGCCGGTTCTGCGGTGCTATACAGTATTGGGACGACAAGAAGGAGGTATGATCTGATACTGACAAATTTAATAATATAATATTATGAAGAGACTCTTTATGGAAATATCATAAGATTCGAATACCGAGCGATGCGATAATCCGAAAGTAAAAACGTGACTGTTGTGTCGTCATTCTGGCTAAAACGCAGCGAAGAATCCGGTTGGGGACGATATGAAATGGTAATATGACGCCGGCTACCCGATTTCAGGCAGCCGGCGTTTGTTTTACTCCCACTCGATCGTTGCTGGCGGTTTCGAGGAGATGTCGTAGACTACGCGGTTGACGCCGCGCACCTTGTTTATGATCTCGTTCGAAAGACGCGCCAGAACCTCGTAGGGCAGATGCACCCAGTCGGCCGTCATGCCGTCGGTAGAAGTCACGGCACGCAGCGCAACGCAGCTCTCGTAGGTGCGTTCGTCGCCCATAACGCCGACGCTGCGCACGGGCAGAAGGATCGCGCCGGCCTGCCATATCTTGTCGTAGAGACCCTCCTCGCGCAGGGTGTCGATATATATCTGGTCGACCCTTTGCAGTATGTCGACCTTCTCGGGCGTTACCTCTCCCAGAATACGTATGGCGAGTCCGGGGCCGGGGAATGGGTGGCGGCCTATGAGCATCGGGCTGATGCCCAGCGACAGACCCACGCGGCGCACCTCGTCCTTGAAGAGCAGACGCAGGGGCTCTACGATTTTCAGATTCATCTTCTCGGGCAGGCCGCCTACGTTGTGGTGCGACTTGATGACCACGGCCATGCCGTTGACCTTGGCCGACTCCACCACGTCGGGATATATCGTACCCTGCGCCAGCCACTTCACGTCGCGTATGCGCTGCGCCTCCTCGTTGAATACCTCCACGAAGTCGCGGCCGATGATCTTGCGCTTGGTCTCGGGGTCGGTTACGCCGGCCAGATCGCCGAAGAACTTGTCGTGTGCCTTGACCCCCTTGACGTTGAGGCCCATGCCCTTGTATGATTCCAATACGTCGTCGAACTCGTTGCGGCGCAGCAGCCCCGAGTCCACGAAGATGCAGTAGAGGCGGTCGCCTATGGCGCGGTGCAGCAGCACGGCGGCCACCGTCGAGTCTACGCCGCCCGAGAGGCCCAATACGACCTTGTCGTCGCCTAACTTCTGCCGCAGCTCCTCTACGGTCGTCTCGACGAAGCTGTCCGGCGTCCATGACTGCGAGCAGCCGCAGATGCCCACGACGAAGTTTTCGAGCAGCGTCTTGCCCTCGGTCGAATGATATACCTCGGGGTGGAATTGTATGCCCCATGTCTGCTCGCCGTCGATGCGGTAGGCCGCTATGGCGACGTCGTCGGTCGAGGCGACGATGCGGTATGCGTCGGGGATCGATGTTATCGTGTCGCCGTGCGACATCCACACCTGTGACCGGGGCGAGAGCGACTGCATCAGCGCGTCGTCCGGCTCGACCACGCGCATCTGCGAGCGGCCGTATTCGCGGCTTGCCGATGCCTCGACGCGTCCGCCGAAGAAGTGGGCGAGATATTGTGCGCCGTAGCAGATGCCCAGCAGCGGCAGACGTCCCTTGATGCTGTCGAGATCTATGCGTGGTGCCTGATCGTCGCGCACCGACGACGGGCTGCCCGATAGTATTACGCCGCGCACGGACGAGTCCAGTTCGGGCATCCTGTTGAACGGGTGTATCTCGCAGTATACCTGCATCTCGCGTATGCGTCGCGCGATGAGCTGCGTGTATTGCGACCCGAAGTCGAGAATTATTATTTTTTCCTGCATAAGAAGTAGGGTTAAATTTTTTTTCGGCTTTTTCCGCGTCCGACAACGTTCCGATAAGCCAGGCTCTGCCTATGCTTACCGTAAAGGGTCATTTACCTTGCGCCTTGTCCTGCGCCCCGGCAGAGGCCGGGCGAACCCGATACGGCTGTCGGCTGCGGGAAACAGCGTTTTCCGATCGCTATTTTTTAGTGACCGGGCGGTTCATGCGTCCGGCGAGTTTCATCTCCGAGAGATAGGCCTCGTAGCCCACCTCGCGGATGCGTTCGATGCAGCCGCGGCGGTCGGAGCGGAACAACAGACCGAATACCTTGCTCATGAAATTGTTGAATGTGCGGCACTCCGCCACGGGTACTGCGGTGCAGTCGGCGCAGCTTTTCAGCCCGCGCTCGATGACGCAGCGGCGCAGACCGCACCATTGCGCCTTCTCGTAGTCGCGGCAGCCGGGGCATTTGCCCGAGCTATATCGCCGGCAGGCGGCGCATACGAGTCCGCAGGCGGCTATTTCGTTCTGTATCTCGTTCATTCCGTCGGGGTTGAGTCGGTATCGCTGTACGTTTTATCGTTCGCGCGAGTAGTTGGGCGTCTCGCTCGTTATGGTTATGTCGTGCGGGTGGCTCTCGTTCATGCCCGATGCCGTGATGCGGATGAAGTGCGACTGCTTCAACTCGTCGATATCGCGTGCGCCGCAGTAGCCCATGCCGGCACGTATGCCGCCTACCAGCTGATAGACCGTCTCTGCCAGCGAGCCCTTGAACGGCACGCGTCCCACGATGCCCTCGGGGACGAGTTTGTTGATATTGCCCTCGCAGCCCTTCTGGAAATAACGGTCGGCCGAGCCCGCCTTCATCGCGTCGATCGAGCCCATGCCGCGGTATGACTTGAATTTGCGGCCGTTGTAGATGATCGTGTCGCCGGGCGACTCCTCGACGCCTGCGAACATCGAACCTATCATTACCGAGTCGCCGCCGGCCGCCAGAGCCTTGACGATGTCGCCCGAGTAGCGCAGTCCGCCGTCGGCGATGACCGGTACGCCCGCCGCGCGTGCCACCGTCGCCGCGTCGTATATGGCCGACAGCTGCGGCACGCCGACGCCGGCTATGATGCGGGTGGTGCAGATCGAGCCGGGGCCTATGCCGACCTTGATGCCGTCGGCACCGTTGTCTACCAGATAGCGCGCCGCCTCGGCCGTGGCGATGTTGCCTACTACCACGTCGAGCGCGGGATATGACTCCTTGATGCGGCGCAGCAGCGTGACCACGCCCTTGGAGTGTCCGTGCGCCGAGTCGAGCACCACGGCGTCGACATCCTCGGCCACCAGTGCCGCCACGCGATCCATGGCATCGGGCGTGATGCCGATGCCGGCCGCCACGCGCAGACGTCCCTTCGCGTCCTTGCAGGCATTGGGGTTGTCCTGCAACTTGGTAATGTCCCTATATGTAATAAGACCGATCAGATGACCCTCGTCGTCGACTACGGGCAGCTTCTCGATCTTATTTTGCAGCAGCACTTCGGCTGCGTTTTTGAGTTCGGTGTTGTGCGTTGTCACGATGCGCTCGCGCGTCATGACCTGCTCGATCGGCCTCTCACTGTCGGGCTGGAATCTCAGGTCGCGGTTCGTCACTATGCCTATCAGCTTGTTGTCGGCGTCGACGACGGGTATGCCTCCTATCTTGTTCTCGTGCATCAGCGCCAGCGCATCGCCCACCGTATGGTCTTTCGATATCGTAATCGGGTCGTAGATCATGCCGCTCTCGGCGCGCTTGACACGTCTCACGTGCGCAGCCTGGTCGGCTATCGACATGTTCTTGTGGATCACGCCTATGCCGCCCTCGCGCGCCAGCGCTATCGCCAGAGGAGCCTCGGTCACGGTATCCATGGCCGCCGATACTATCGGGATGTTGAGTCTGATATTTCGAGAGAACCTGCCTGCGGTATTCACTTCTCTCGGCAACACGTCTGAATAGGCCGGTACGAGCAACACATCATCGAATGTGAGACCTGTCGACTGTACCCTTTCATCGATAAAAGACATAGCAATCGGGTTTAATATGTTGCCCACAAAAGTAGGTAAAATTTAGCAACGCATCAATATGTCGGAGGGTATTTATCAACATTCTTTCATAATTTTTCGTGAAAAGGCGCCATTAGCGTTACCTCAATCATCGTGGCAAACGGGACGTACATCGAGTACTCCCCGTCTGCCCCGATTTCATGTCGGCACCGCTACTAACGCCTTTTGACGAAAAATTGCCCGTGAAAATCGGCATTCTGCTGCCGCGCCTCGTCATTCGTCAATGGGCAGTACGCCAAGTCGAGCCTATCGTGCCGGCGGTGCGGGCCGATGATTTTTGACGAAAAGTATGCTTATAGAAAAAAACACGCCTGCCGTTGAGGCAGGCGCGATAGTATGGACTATTCGGATGTCGGCGCTGACACCTGCCGCGACGGCAGGCGACAGCCTCGGACGATCGCTTAGTTGGCAGTCGAGGTATCCTCGGTAACGTTGAGCTCGCGCTTTACGGCATCGGTAATGTCCGTCAGGGCTGCCTCATCGAAGTAGGCCAGACCTGCTGCGGCCGAGTTGGATGTGTTGAACACGACAAGATAACCGCCCGCCTGCGAGATCTTCTTGACAGCCTCGTTGGCCTTGTCGAATACGGGCAGCATCAACTCCTGCTCCTTCTTCGAAAGGTCCTGCTGTGCGATCTGCGAGAAGTCGCGGTAGCGCTGCTGCAACTGACCCAGCTCGGTCTCTTTGAGCTGCTTGACCGAATCGGTCATGGTGCCGGCGTTCTTCTCGAAATCGGCCAGACGCGTATTGAACTCCACCTGAATGGCTTCGAGCTGGTCTTGCAGATCCTTGGCATATGTTTCGAGGTTGGCCGACGCCTCCTTGTACTCGGCCATATTGGGGATGATGACGGCCAGATCGACGCGTCCGAATTTTTGTGCGAAAACAGATGATGAGCAAAGCATCAGGGCACCCGCGAGGGTTAGTTTCAAAAACTTCTTCATGATTGATTATAAATGTTTGATTACTATTTCTATTTCAGAGCATCGATGATTCGCTGCGTGAAGTCGATGCGCGTCGAGTTGTAGAGCACCGTCGGGTTGGCGGCGATGTCTATCACGAGGTCGTAGCCGTGCTGCTTGCAGAAGCTCTCGATCGTCGAGAAGACGCGCTGCTGGATCGGCTGGATCAGTTCCAGACGCTTCTTCATCAGCTCGCCGTCGGTGCCGAACAGCGACTCCTGGAACTCGGAAGCCTCCTTCTCGCGTTGCAGAATGGCGTTCTCACGGGTCTGACGTGCCGACTCGGAGAGCGACGAGCGCTGTGCCATGTAGTTGTTGTAGAGCGTCTCGACGGCGGCGAAACGGTCGTCGACCTGCTGCTGGTACTGGTCGGCGAGGGTCTCGATGCGTTCGAGCGCCGAGTTGTATTCGGGAATAGACTTGAAGACCGTCTCGCTGTTGACGACCATATAGTTCTGTGCCGATGCCAGGCCGAACGATGCGGCGAGCAGAGCGAATGTCAATATCAAACGTTTCATAAACATGTACTGTTTTTATATTATACAAATGTAACGAAAATATTTCAATTTCTTTGCCATGTCGCTCTTTTAAGCCCCCCCCCGTATGGAATTTTGTCGCTTATCAGAACGTTTGTCCCATTGTAAAGTGGAACTGGCTGCCGCTGGGCTTGGTCGAGCCGTAGGGCGCGTCGAAGCCGTAGCCCCAGTCGATGCCAAGCATGCCGACAACGGGCAGATAGAGACGCACGCCGACACCGGCCGAACGCTTGATCTTGAACGGCGAGAACTCCTTCCATGAGTTGAAGCCGTTACCGCCCTCCAAGAAGCCGAGCACGTAGATCGACGACTGCGGTTTGAGGATGATCGGGTAGCGCAGCTCGACAGTATACTTGTTGTAGGCCACCGAGTAGTAGCTCGACGGATCGAGCGCACCGTCCTCGTAACCGCGCATGGCGATGATGTCGACACCGTATATATTATAGCCCGTCATACCGTCGCCACCGATCTCGAAACGCTCGAAAGGTGATATCTTATCCTTGTTGTAGTGACCCAGATAACCCATTTCGGCCGAGGCCATGAGTACGAGGTTCTGGTTGGTCGTCAGCGGGAAGAACCATTTGGCTTTGAGGTTCCATTTGTGGAACTCGATCCAGCGGTAGCGGTCCTGCTCGGAGAGCTTGCTGTCGGCGTAGTCCTTGCCGTCCCAGAGCGAGAAGGGGGGCGTGGCCTGCACCGAGGCCGTGAACTCCGAACCCTTGCGCGAGAAGAACGGCGAGTCGACCGACGAGCGTTGCAGCACCAGTTTGAGCGAGAGCATGTTGCTGTGTCCGTTGCTGATGATGAACGACGACCAGCCCTTCAAGCCGTAACGCTGGTATGCCATTTCGGCGTAGATCGAGAAGTAGGGGTCGGGCCATGTCAGACGCTTGCCCAGACCGACGGCCACACCCGTCGAGCGGTAGTACATCGAGGCCTTCTGCCATGCGTAGAGGGCGTTGTTCTGCTCGGAGATATGCGCCGAGAAGGTAAAGGTATTGGGTCGGTGTCCGCCCAGCCAGGGATCGGTAAAGCTCAGTGCGAGAGCCTTATAGTATGTACCGTTGCTCTGTCCCGAAATCGAGAGGCGCTGGTTCTGTCCCGAAGGGTAGGGGCGCCAAGCGCCCTTCTTGAAGAAGTTGCGCAGCGAGAGGTTGTTGAGCGTGACGCCGATCGAACCGACGAACGTTCCCGAGCCCCAGCCGCCTGCGATATTGAACTGGTCGCTCGCCTTCTCGACCAGAGGCCAGTTGACATCGACCAGCTCGTTGCTCACGGGCTTGACGTCGGGCATGACGTTCTCCTCGTCGAAGTGTCCCATCGACATGAGGGTGCGTATGGTCTGCATGAGCATGGCGCGGTTGTAAAGATCGCCCGGACGTACATAGAGCTCGCGGCGGATCACTTCGTCGTCGACGCGCATATTGCCCGATATGCCCACCTCGTTGACGGTAAAGGGCTTGCCCTCGAAGACGCGTATTTCCAGATCGATCGAGTCGCGTCCGACCACTATCTCGGCTGGCTCGATCTGCGAGGCCAGATAGCCGTTGTTCTGGTAGAGCGACGATACGGACATCTCCTCGGGGTTTACCTCCTTGCCGATGCCCAGACGCTTGTGCATCGACTTCTTGTCGTAGACGTCGCCCTTCTGCACGCCGAACATCTCTTGCAGCTGCTCAGTGGTGTAGATCGAGTTGCCGACCCACGATATGTCGCGTATGTAGTATTTGTTGCCCTCCGACACATCGATGTCGATGCCGATAGTCTTGTAGTCTATGTCGTAGATCGAATCGCGCAGGATAGTCGCGTTGCGGTAGCCGCGCGAGTTGTAGAAGTCGAGCAGCAGCTCCTTATCCATTTCGTAGTCCTCCTCGGAGAGCTTGCGCCCCTTGAAGATGTTGAGACTCTTCTGGTGGGTCTTTTTGAAGGTGCGGCGCAGACGCTTGTCGTCGAAAGCCTCGTTGCCCGAGAAGTTGATCTTGCCGATCTTGACCTTCGGGTTCTTGTCGATGATGAACGTTACGTTGACGCACTGCTCGTATGTGGTGTCGTTGTCGATGCGCACCTCGACCTGACAGTTGCGGTAGCCCTTCTTCGAGAAGTGGCTCTTGATGAGCCGTGTATTCTTGTCGATCACGTAGTCCGAAAGCTCGGTGTTGCGGCGCAGCTTCAACTCCTCTATAAGGTCCTTCTGCTTGCCCTTGCCCACACCGTCGAACTGCCAGCGCAGGATGCGCGGACGCTCTTTGAGGAAGACCTCCAAGTCGAGCGAGTCGCCCTCGATAGTGGCGCCGATCTGTACGTCGGAGAAGTATTTCGGAGCCCACAGACGTTGTATGGCGTTGGAGATGAACTTGCTGGGCAGATATATCGAGTCGCCCTCCTCCAAGCCGGCCGACGATTTGAGGATGTCGTGGTTGAGGTACTTCACTCCGTGCAGGTTGATCTTGCGGATGTAGTAGAGCTTGCCGTCGCCCTGGCTGAGTATCGGCGCCGATGTGTCGAAGGCAACCGTATCGGCCGCGTCCGCGGCGGGTGTCTGGCCGGCGAGTCCCCGGCTTCGGGCGTCGGTGCCGGCTGCGAGAATATGCCGCGCGGCGCCATAGGCGTCGGCAGCGAATGCGCTCAGCAGCAGTGCCGCGGCGGAGAGTATCGTAAGTTTCGTATGTTTCATCTAAAACACTGTTATTTCTTATCTGTTACAAGGCCGAAGCGACGTTCGCGGCGCGCATATTCGCTCAGCGCTTCGTCGAACTGCTCCTCGCGGAAGTCGGGCCACAGCACCTTCGGGAAATAGAGCTCGGCGTATGATGCCTGCCAGAGCAGGAAGTTGCTCAGACGGTGGTCGCCGCCCGTGCGGATTATCATGTCGGGGTCGGGGATCGACGCCGTGTAGAGGTGCGCCGATACGGTGCTCTCGTCTATGGTCTCGGCTGCGATCTCTCCCGCTGCCGCGCGAGAGGCTATCTGCCTTACCGCCGCCGCGATCTCGCTGCGCGACGAGTAGTCGAAGGCCAGCACCAGCGTCAGCTTGTCGCCGTCGGCCGTGCGCGACTCTATGGCGTCGAGATGCTCGGCCACTCTCTGCGAGAACCGCTCCCTGCCTCCTATGACCTTGACCCTCACGCCCTGCGCGCGCAGATCGTCGACCTCGCCGGCCACGCTGCGGCAGAACAGCTCCATGATCGCCGAGACCTCCTCGGCCGGACGTCCCCAGTTTTCTGTCGAGAAGGCATAGAGCGTCAGATATTCCACGCCGCGACGCACAGCGGCCTTAACGGCGGCACGCACCGACTCGACGCCGGCGATATGCCCCTCGTAACGCTCCCTGCCGAGCTGCGTGGCCCAGCGTCCGTTGCCGTCCATGATAATGGCGACGTGGCGGGGTATGGGTATTCTATCGGTCATAATAACTTGCAAATGTAAGAATTTTAATTCTAATACGAAAGCATGTCGGGCAAAATACTCCGCCCGCTGCCGCCACATCATCCTTCGTGCAGGGGCAACTCGCTGCGGATCAATCGCGTCGGTCGATGCCCCACATCATCTTATTCCTTAACGTGTCGTAAAACGAATTATTATGCGGCGTCGCCAAAAAAAGCCTCTCGCCGGAGCGCCGTATGGCTATCCTCTCTCCGTCTTCGAGCGGGTAGGTGCGGTTGTCGGCCGTCAGCAGCGCCTCCTGTCCGCGCGAGCGCAGTACCAGCTCGATGCGGCTGGTGTCGGGTATGACGACCGGACGCATCGTAAGGTTGTGCGGGGCTATGGGCGCGACCGCCAGACAGCGGCACGAGGGGGCTACGATAGGTCCTCCGGCGCTGAGCGAGTAGGCCGTGGAGCCGGTAGGCGTCGAGACTATCACGCCGTCGCCGTAGTAGGTGGCTATCATCTCTCCGTCGATGTATGTCTCGATCGATGTCATCGTGGCGCCGCGGCGCTGTATCGATATCTCGTTCAGCGCATCGAGAGGCGTGCCGCCGCAGTCGCGGCAGGTGGCTGCGAGCATCGTGCGCGGTTCGGTGCGCAGCTCCGAGCGGGCTATGCGGGCGAAAAGGTCGTCTATCGCATCGCCGTTGTTTTCGGTCAGAAAGCCGAGCCTGCCGCAGTTGATGCCGGCCACGGGCGTGGAGCGGTCTTCGAGGCGGTGTATGCCGTCGAGCAGCGTGCCGTCGCCGCCGTAGCAGATCATCACATCGCCGTGCGGCGCCCTATGAGCCGGGTATATCCGGCCGGGGTCGACGACGATGCCGGCCGTGTCGCGCGCCGCCTCGGCAAACTCCTCATTTATCGAGTAGTCGAAGCCGTAGCGGTCGAGTGCGGCGAATATGTCGGCGATCTGCGATGCCACGTGCGCCGAGTTGCGGCGCGAAAAAAGTATGATATTCATCTGGCGAAACGAAAAAATACTTAACTTTACAGGGCAAATATACGAAAGTTTTGGTTTCGCCGAGGCGCGAAATATCCGAAAGCGAATTAATTCGTATTTTGTCCGGCCGATAATTCAAGGTTCGGCCTAAACCCCGAATTTATGACGAAACTGAGTGTAAACATCAATAAGATTGCCGTAGTGCGAAACTCGCGCGGCGGAAACGTTCCCGATCTTCTGGCTGCGGCGCTGGCTATCGAGCGCTTCGGCGCCGACGGCATCACGGTGCATCCGCGACCCGATGCGCGGCATATACGTTACGACGACGTGCGCGACCTGAAACGTTCGATATCCACCGAGCTCAACGTCGAGGGCAATCCGATCGACAGCTTCTGCCGTCTTGTCGACCAGGTGCGGCCTGCGCAGGTAACGCTGGTGCCCGACGCCCCCGACGCCCTGACCTCGAACGCGGGTTGGGACACGGTGCGCAACAGCGGCTTTCTGACACAGATGTGCAGCCGCTTCCGCGAGCAGGGCATCCGCGTCTCGATCTTCGTCGACCCGGACTGCGACATGGTGCGCGGCGCGGCCGAGTGCGGCGCCGACCGCGTGGAGCTCTACACGGAGGCCTATGCCCGCGAGTACGCCGCCGACCGCGAGCGTGCCGTGGAGCCGTATCTGCGTGCGGCCGAAGAGGCGCGCCGCCTCGGGCTCGGACTCAATGCCGGACACGATCTCAATACCGAGAACCTCGCATATTTCCTATGCCGCATCCCTTGGTGCGACGAGGTGTCGATAGGCCATGCGCTGATAAGCGACGCGCTCTACTGGGGATTGGAGAATACGGTCGGCATATATCGCAGATGTCTTTCGGGACGATAGTTGTCAATAGATAAACAGTCGCCGCCGGCGTGTCGGGCGGCAGGGGCGGTGCGGAAGGCGCCGTCCGGAAAATATTAATTCGGTTTTAGATGAAAAGATTCTTATCGATCATGTTGGCCGCAGTGCTCTGCACCACGGCCGTCGAGGCGCAGAACGCCTATAATTATCAGAAAAGGAGCCACTATGCGGCTCTGCCCGTCCACCGCAGCAGCATCGTCTTTCTGGGCGACAGCATTACCGATTACGGCGATTGGAGCGAGTGGCTGGGCAATCCGCGCGTCATCAACCGCGGCATAAGCGGCGACCGTGCGGAGTGGATGCTCGACCGTCTCGACCCGATTGTCGCAGGCCAGCCGGCGAAGCTGTTCCTGATGATCGGCACCAACGATCTGGCAGCCGGAGCTACGCCCGATGCCGTCGCCGCCAATATATGCAAGGTCGTCGACCGCATCCTTGCCGAATCGCCGCGCACGAAGCTCTATGTGCAGAGCGTGTTCCCGGTCAACGGCGAGGACTTCGAGGGCAAGGTGCCCAAGAAGAGCCATTGGTCCAAGGGCGAGCGGATAGAGGAGCTCAACGCCATGATCGAGCGTGCATGCGCCGAGCGCGGAGTGCCCTATATCGACGTCTATGCGTCTCTGGTCGACGAGCGAGGCCTGCTCGACGAGCGCTATACCAACGACGGACTGCATCTGCTCTCCGACGGATATAAGGTCTGGGTCGAGCTGTTGCGTCCTTATGTCCGCTGAGCCGATGATACCGGCACCGCTGGATAACCCCGTATTCGGGCATATACGCGAGACGGTAGACCGCCTCGGCGTAGAGGCCTATGTCGTTGGCGGATTCGTGCGCGACTACTATCTGCGCCGCCCCTCGACCGATATCGATGTAGTGGTGGTTGGCGACGGCGTTGCCGTGGCCGAGGATCTGGGGCGCAAGCTGCGCGCCAAGGTGTCGATATTCAAGACATTCGGTACGGCGATGCTGCGCTGGCAAGGCACCGAGGTGGAGTTCGTCGGCGCACGCCGCGAATCGTATTCGCACGATTCGCGCAAGCCGCAGGTCGAGCCCGGTACGCTTGAAGACGACCAGCGCCGCCGCGATTTCACGATCAACGCTATGGCGTGGTCGCTCAACTCCGCGACATTCGGCCGGCTGGTCGATCCCTTCGACGGCATGTACGATCTCGAAGAGTGCACCATACGCACCCCGTGCGATCCCGACATAACATTCTCCGACGACCCGCTGCGCATGATGCGTGCGATAAGGTTCGCCTCGCAGCTCGGCTTCGACATCTACGACGAGACGTTCGAGGCCATACGCCGCAACCGCGAGCGCATATCGATCGTCTCGCGCGAGCGCATAATCGTCGAGCTCAACAAGATAGTGGCTTCGCCCGTGCCGTCGATAGGCTTCGAGCTGTTGGAGCTGACGGGGCTGTTGGAGTTGATATTCCCCGAGATGCACCGTCTCTCGGGCGTCGAACGCCGCGGCAGCCATGCCCACAAGGACAACTTCAAACATACGCTGAAAGTGCTCGACAACGTCGCTCTGCGCTCCGAGGATCTGTGGCTGCGCTGGGCTGCGGTGCTGCACGACATCGCCAAGCCGCTCACAAAGGCTTACGACCCGCATATCGGCTGGACGTTCCACCAGCACGAGGTCGTCGGCTCGAAGATGATACCGCAGATATTCCGCCGCATGAAGCTGCCGATGAACGAACATATGCGCTTCGTGCAGAAGCTGGTCTTCCTGCATCTGCGTCCTATCATCCTCTCCGAGGATATGGTTACCGATTCGGCCGTAAGGCGTCTTCTGTTCGAGGCCGGCGACGACGTGGAGTCGCTCATGACCCTCTGCGAGGCCGACATAACATCGGGCATCGACGCCAAGGTAAAGCGCTACATGGCCAACTTCGAGCTGGTGCGCCGCAAGATGCGCGATCTGGAAGAGCGCGACCGCATACGCAACTTCCAGCCGCCCATAACCGGCGATATCATCATGAGTACCTACGATCTGTCGCCGTGCAGCATCATCGGCGAGATCAAGGACAGAATAAAAAATGCCATTCTCGACGGTGAAATCCCAAACGAATACGATGCGGCCTACGCCATGATGCAGCGGCTGGCCGAAGAGTTCGGCCTGTCGGAAAAATAGTCTGCTTTTCGAGAAAGGCGCCAATGGCGCCGTGTGAATCATCGGGGCGAACGGGACGTATTATATGCCGACCGTCCGCCCCGATTTCATGCCGGTACCGCAGTTGCTGCCTTGTGTCGAAGAATGGACCGGCCGCTCGCGGCTCTACCATTACGGGCGGTATTCCGCTATTGCTTTCGTCCTCTCGCTGTATGGGCGGGGGGGAGACGGCGGCCGAATAGCCCCCCCCCTCCCGCCGTTTTGCCGGCGCGAGGCGCGTCCGTGCCGTTATAGCGGGGCAGGATGCCATTACGACAAGTCGGGCAGAGCGTTGCGCCCTGCCCGACCCGTTATGCTGTCGTAGCGGCGGCCGCTACAACTTCACGATCGACTTGACCGGTGCTATCTTTTCAAGACGTGCTGCGCCGCCGAGCTCCTCCAACTCTACGATAAAGACGAACTCTTTGATCCTGACGGGATACTGCTTGCCGCCGCGCTCGACCACGAGGCTCTGCAACGACTCCGCGACACCCTCGGCCGTGCCGCCCGTAGCCAGCACGTCGTCGATGATCGATATCTCGATGACGTCGCCCGTGGGCAGGCCTGCGGCGATGTCGCTGGTGCGGTAGTAGAGCTTGTCGAAGCCGTACTCCTTGACGATCTTTACCTCGTGCAGATCGCCCTCGGCGAAAGGCAGCTTACCGCTTTTGCGCACCGGGATGATGTTGTGTACGCACCGGCTTACGATCAGCAGCGGGGCGGTAAAGAGAAATCCCCGCGCCTCGGGAGCCGCGACGTTGGGCGCTGTGGTACACTCCGCGATGCGGTCGATAAGAGTGCGGTATATCTCCTTGTCTTGAAGATAGGGGATGATGTCGAAAAAGGTTATTCCCTGCTTGGGAAAATCCTTGTATGTTTTAAGAACACTTTGCAGATCCATGGTTTTTACGGTTTATGGTTATCCGTGTACAAATATAATCAAAATTTCATAAAATAAAAAAACGGTCGCCGCATCCGGCCGGTGTGCGGCGTCTGATCGCGAACGATTTGTAATTTGCGGAAAAAACGTTATATTTGTATGATTATTAACCTAAACTGCCATGGATTTCAAAGATCAAATCAAGCTCCTGAGCGAGCGTGTTATCAAACTCAAAGATAATATTTGTACCGAGGAGGCTACCAAAACTTCGTTCGTCCTGCCGTTCCTGCAAGCGTTGGGATACGACGTGTTCGATCCTATGGAGGTCGTGCCCGAGTTTACCTGCGATGTGGGCATCAAGAAGGGGGAGAAGATCGATTATGCCGTACACAAGGACGGCATGCCTATAATGCTGGTCGAGTGCAAACACTGGAAAGCCGATCTCAATACCCACAACGGTCAGCTGTTTCGCTACTTTCATGTGTCGAAAGCACGGTTCGGAATATTGACCAACGGTGTCGTGTATCGTTTCTACACCGATTTGGTCGAGACGAACAAGATGGATGAGAAGCCGTTCTTCGAGTTCAATATGGAGCGTTACCGCGCCTCGGAGGTCGATAAACTCAGAGAGTTTCACAAGAGCTACTTCAACATAGATTCTATACTCAATACCGCCAGCGAGCTCAAATTCACTAACGAGATACGCAATGCGATCGTTCGCGAGGTAAGCGAGCCGACGGACGAATTTGTCAAATATTTCGCTCGACCCGTATATCCGGGGCGATTTACCGATGCGATACTCGAACAGTTCAGAGCGATCGTCAAGCAGGCTTTCATGCAGTATACCAATGACTATATGAACGAGCGTCTGAAGTCGGCCATATCGGGCAATGCGGTTGTAGAGAGTAAGGATGCGGAGCCGAAAACGGGTGCCGAGGAGTCGGCGGAGTCGGGTAACGAGCTTGACGAGCCGCGCATAGTGACTACCGAAGAGGAGTTGCAGGGATTTTATATCGTAAGGGCTATATTGTGCAATACGGTCGATCTGGATCGTGTTGTCGAGCGTGATGCACAGTCTTATTTCGCGATTCTATTCGACGACAACAATCGCAAGCCGATATGCAGGCTTCATTTCAATACGGGAAACAAGTATGTCGAAACATTCGATGAGAATAAGGTCGGCACGAAGCATCGAATAGAGTCGCTGAACGATATTTATAAGTTGTCCGAGCAGCTTGTAACGGTTGTCAAATATTATATAGAGCAGGCTGGCTGACGCCTGCTGCACGGTTTTGTCGACCCCCCCCCGATGAGGGCTCCGTTGCTGACGGCAATACGAAATACGACGCCCGGCCGCACAATCGCGGCCGGGCGTCGAAGATATGATCGGAGGGATTAGAAGCCCTTGCCGATAGCGAGGAAGTCCTCGGCTTTGAGGGCTGCGCCGCCGATAAGACCGCCGTCGACGTCGGCCTTGGCGAAGATCTCCTGTGCGTTCGAGGGCTTGCACGAACCGCCGTAGAGGATCGGGCACTCGTCGGCAGCAGCGCCGAACTTCGAGCGCAATACCTCGCGGATATATGCGTGGATCTCCTGTGCCTGCTCGGCCGTAGCGGTCTTGCCCGTGCCGATAGCCCATACGGGCTCGTAGGCGATGACCAGATCGGCGAACTGCTCGACCGTAAGGTTGAAGACGACCTCCTCGATCTGAGCCTTTACCACGTCGAAATGACGGCCAGCCTCGCGCTCTTCGAGGTTTTCGCCGACGCAGTAGATAGGCGTGAGCGAGTTGGCGTATGCCTGCTCCATTTTTCGGTTGAGCGTGGCAGATGTCTCTCCGTAGTACTGGCGACGCTCAGAGTGACCGAGAATGACGTACTTGCAACCCAGAGCCGCGATCATCGATGCCGCGATCTCGCCCGTGTAGGCGCCCTTGGCCTCGGTTGCGCAGTCCTGTGCGCCGACGGCGATGTCGGTGCCCTTCAACGTCTCGACCACCTGCCAAAGGTGCGTGAACGGAGGACATACGATGAAGTTGACGCATGAACATACCTCGGCGCGGCCTGCCGCCACACCCTTTGCCAACTCGACACCTTCGGCCGGAAGCGTGTTCATCTTCCAGTTGCCTGCTACGATTTTCTTTCTCATATTCTGTATGTATAATTAAATGAAATGTTTTCGTCATACCGAGTGCGGAGCCGGACGTTGCGGCGGCCATGCCCTCGGCAAGGAAACGGTTCGCGTATGCGGAGCCGTAGGTTGCCGCCGCGGAATATTCCGCGGCGGCGTATTGTTCCGGCAGCGTGTTACTCGGCGGCGCCGCACCAGTGCTTGACCTCCTCCATAGAGGGGGCTTTCAGCCCGAGCTTGTTCTTCTTGTTGAAGCCGCAGAGGTCGTTGAAGAACTTGCCGGCCGAGAGCTTCGAGAGCGAGTCGACGGTAATGTATCCCATTTTCTGGATGACGGGGACCCACTCCTGGGCTATACCCTTGGCCGTGTATGCCTCGACGGGGTCTGCAACGACCTTCTTCTCGGGGCGCATCGTCGGGAAGAACAAAACGTCCTGAATCGATGTGGCGCCGGTCATGAACATCGTCAGGCGATCGATGCCGATACCCATGCCCGAGCACGACGGCATGCCGTACTCCAAAGCGCGCACGAAGTCCAGGTCGATCAGCATGGCCTCGTCGTCGCCCTTCTCCGAGAGTCGCATCTGCTCCTGAAAACGTTCGAGCTGGTCGATAGGGTCGTTCAGCTCGGAGTAGGCGTTGCACAGCTCCTTACCGTTGACGAACAGTTCGAAGCGCTCCGTCAGATCGGGGTTCGAGCGGTGGCGCTTGCACAGCGGCGACATCTCGATAGGGTAGTCCGTAACGAATGTGGGCTGGATCAGATCGGCCTCGCAGTACTGGCCGAATATGGCGTCGATGAGCTTGCCCTTGCCCATCGTCTCGTCGATCTCGACATTGAGACGCACGCAGGCCTCGCGCAGCTGCTCCTCGCTCTGACCCGTAATGTCGTAGCCCGTCTTCTCGCGTATGGCATCGGTCATGGTCACGCGGCGGAACGGAGCCTTGAACGATACGGTGCGGCCGTCGATCACGATATCGGTCGTGCCGTTGACCGCCGTGGCGACCCTCTCCAACATCTGCTCGGTAAACTCCTGCATCCAGATATAGTCCTTGTAGGCGACGTATATCTCCATGCAGGTAAATTCGGGGTTGTGCGTGCGGTCCATGCCCTCGTTGCGGAAGTTCTTGCCGAACTCGTATACGCCGTCGAAGCCGCCGACGATAAGTCTTTTGAGGTATAGCTCGGTGGCGATGCGCATGTAGAAATCAATGTCCAGCGCATTGTGGTGCGTGATGAAAGGACGTGCCGACGCGCCGCCCGGAATGGGTTGCAGGATCGGTGTCTCCACTTCGAGATAGCCGCGCTCGTTGAAGAAGTCGCGCATGGTCTGCATGATGCGGGCACGCTTGACGAAGGTCTCGCGCACGTCGGGGTTGACGACCAGATCGACGTAACGCTGACGGTAGCGCACTTCGGGGTCGGTCAGCGCATCGAATGTCTGGCCGTCCTTCTGCTTGACAACGGGCAGCGGGCGCACCGACTTCGATATGACCGTGAAGCGGCGGCAGTGCACCGACAGCTCGCCGGTGTTGGTCAGAAAGGCGAAGCCCTCCACACCGACGAAGTCGCCTATGTCGAGCAGCTTTTTGAATACCGTGTTGTAGAGCGTCGTATCCCCCTCGGGGCATACGTCGTCGCGGCGGATATATATCTGTATGCGTCCGGTCGAATCCTGCAACTCGAAGAACGAGGCAGAACCCATTATGCGGCGGCTCATTATGCGGCCTGCCACCGATACGTTTTGGTAGTTGCCTTTTTCGGGCGAGAAATTTTCGGCTATCTCACGCGCCGTGGCCGTAACTTCATAGCGCTCCGCGGGATAGGGGTTGATGCCCAGCTCGCGCAGCGCGGCCAGAGATGCACGTCGCAGTTGTTCCTGTTCGCTCAGTTCCAAACTCATAGTATGTTCGTGTTAAACTATTATTAGTTGCTGCAAAGATACTAATAAGTAAGTGCAAATGCAAGTTTACTTGCAATTTGCCCAGCGGCGGAATATTCGTCGCGGTCGACGATACGAAAAAATTGAAAAACTACGCCCCCGCCGGTGCGCTTATTCTTCCCCGTGCGGGATCCTCTTGCAGATCCGCCCGTAGATCCATGCGCAAAACCCTCCGGCGGCGAGTCCGACCGCGCTGCCCAACAGCAGATCGGCCGGGAAATGGCAGGCCAGATAGATGCGCGAGTAGCATATCAGCAGCCATACGGCTATCATCCCCCATGTGAACGTGCGACGCCGTATGGCGGCGATCGACATTACGGACAGCGCAGCGACCGTTGCGGCGTGCGACGAGACGGTGCCGTATGCGCCGTGGTCGAGCGAGGGCGCATGTATCGCTCCGAGAGCCTCGGTAAACATCGGCCGCGGGCGTGCCTCGAACGACGGCCACAAATCTTTCAGGGGCCCCGAATGTTTGAATATGCCGGCTATCATGTCGGCCATGCCCATTGCGGCTGCGACGAGCACGGCGAAGAGCACCAGCGCGCGCCACCCGCCGCGGCGCCACACCAGCCACAGTATCAGCAGATAGAGCGGTATCCACATCACGATACCCGACACGGCCTCCATTGCGGCGTCCGTAGCCGTGCCGCCGTCGAAGTTGAGAGCCTTGAATATTCCCCAGTCCCAAGTGGTCATAACATCAGAAGTTTGCGTAGATAGGCAGCCCGGCGCCTGCCATGTCGGATGCCGCGAGCATCGCCGAGCACTGCATCGCGCACCACGCCGCCGCAACGACGATGGCTGCCTGTACGATGAACCCGCCGCGGATGATGCCGCGTTCGATGTCTCGGTCGACTGAGGCGGGCAGGGCGTGCATCGCATAGCCGACGGCCATGAGCGCGAATGCCGCAGGGGCGGATTCGAGGGTGGGCATTATCTGCGAGATGTCGGTATCGCGGAAGATGCTTTCGAGCATGCCCATCGCCTGCGAAAGGTCGCCGGCCGTGAAGAAGAGCCACCCCAGAGCGACTATATGGAATGTCAGCACCACACCCGGTATGCGGCGCCAGAGCGGCATGCGGTATCCGAGCGTCTGGGCGCCGGGGATGACGGCGAGCCATATCTTATGCAGCGCGAGCATTATGCCGTGCAGCAGTCCCCACACGACGAATGTCATGCCCACGCCGTGCCACAGTCCGCCCAGAAACATGGTAAGTATCAGATTGATGTATGTGCGGATACGTCCGCGGCGGTTGCCGCCGAGCGATATGTAGAGGTAGTTTCGGAGCCACGTCGAGAGCGAAATATGCCACCTGCGCCAGAACTCGGTAATGGTGGCCGAGTGGTATGGCGCCGCGAAGTTCTGCGGCAGGCGGAATCCCATTAGCAGAGCTACGCCCAGAGCCAGGTCGGTATATCCCGAGAAGTCGCAGTATATCTGCATCGTGAAGCCGTATACGGCCATAAGCGCCACGAAGCCGCCGCCGCCCATCTCGCCAGCGAATGCCGGGTGCACCAGCATCACGCCGAGGCACTTGGCTATGACGGCGTATTTTATCAGTCCGCCGGCGATAAGACGCGCCGCGCGTCCGACATCCTGCTTCGATATATAGAGACGCGGCGCGCGGATCTGCGATATGAAGTCGGCGTTGTCGACCAGCGGTCCGAGGAACATCTTGGGGAAGAACGACAGCAGGAACAGATACTCGGTCGGTCGTGACAGTGGTTCGATGCGGCCGCGGTATATATCTATGACATACGATATGGACTGGAATACGAAGAACGAGACGCCGGCAGGTGCCGCTACCTTGCCCAGATCGAGCGTGCCCTCGCCGTAGAGTCCGTCGATAAGCTCGGCGAATAATCCCGCCGACTTGAACCATGCCAGAATAGCCACGTCGATGATGACCGTCAGCGCCACCCAGCCCCTGCCGCGCCGGCCGTGCCGCTTCGAACGTGCCACGCAGCGGCCTATGATGAAGTCCGAGAGCGCCACACCCGCGAGCAACAGCAGCCACACTCCGCTGAGCTTGTAGTAGAAGTAGAGCGAGAAGAGCAGGACGTAGAGGGTGCGCAGGCGCGCGAAGTTTTTAATGACCGTGTAACCGGTCATGAAGACTACGAACGCCATAAGGAAAAAGCCTCCGGCGAGCGTTATCGGGTCGCCGGCATCATAGAGCAGCAACTGTCGGATGCACTGTGGCAGGTTGTCGGCCAATATCGGATACTCCATGATGACTTACATTTGCCGGGTTTCGGTAATGGGTTCGGCCGCGCGGTCGAAGATCGTATCGACCATATTGCTTATGACCTCGACTTTGGCCCGGGCGATGCTGTCGCGACGGTGGTACCGCTCGGCGATGATGCGCATGCGCTGCATCTCGTCGGCCTGCCGTATGTCGAGCTCTTGCCGCGCCGCAGCCGCCTGCACCCTTATGGCATCGAGCAGAGCCCGCGCCACGGCACGGCCTCCGGCGTAGTTGATATGGGTGTAGTCGCCGCCTGCCCAGCGTCGCGAGACGAAGCCTTTCATGCCGCCGTAGCGCTGCATGGCGCGCCGCGTGTCCCAGAATGCGACGCGGCAGCTGTCGGCGGCGGCGCGCTGGTATGCCGTCAGCGCCTCGGCCGAGGCGACGGTCTCGTATGCTCCGCTCTGGGCATTCTTGACGCAGCGGTCGCTGACGCCCATGACCAGTACTGCGGCGCGCGGGAAGCAGCGCCGGGCATAGGCTATCATGTCGCGCAGCTGGTCGCGGTAGCGGGTATAGTTGCGCTGCGAGGGCTGCATGATGTTGAGGCCGTATTGCAGCACGACCAGATCGTAGCCGCCCAGCACGGCGTCGACCTCGCGGTTGATTACCGGGCTGGTGCCGAATATGGCGTGGCCGTTGTTGCTGCGCACCGAGAAGTTGTCGAGCCTTACCCCGTCGGGCGACTCCATGGTTATGCCGTAGCATACGGCATGGCCGTCGATGATCTTCATGCGCACCGAGCGGTAGGGGTGGTCGATGCGTATCTCGCGCAGCACCTCGTCGCCCGTTATGTCGAAGCGGCGGCTGAGCGTGTCGTCGAGCGTGACCTCGATGCTGCTCCGCTCGCGGCTGATGAGCAGTATGCGCGCTGTCGTGCAGCTGTCGAGAGTGGGATAGGCCGTGGCGGTCTGCCACCGGGTATCGGCGCCTGGGCCGCCGTGCGAGATATAGCCCGAGACGAAGAACAGGTCGCGCAGCTCGCCGGGCGCCGCCTTGGGCTTCATGATGCTGTAAGAGTCCCACCCCGTCGAGCGGCGTTTGACCGTCTTGCGGGATGTGGCGAAGGGTATGTCGCACGGCACGAAGCCTACGCCGCAGCCGCCGAAGAGGCGTTGCAGGCCGTCGCGCAGATCGGCCGTCAGGATGTCGCCCTCGATGAACGAGTCGCCCATGAAGGCTATGCGCACGGGTTGTCCGTCGACCATGCGGTCGATGAACTCCTCGAACCGCGTGCGTGGCAGCGTGTCGAAATCCTCGATCGGAACGTAGTCTTCGGCTATGCCCTCCTCGATCTCGTCGACGGAGGCTATGCGCCCACGTCCGACAGGCGTCTCGAAAAGCATCTCGAATCTCGTCTGCACGGGCGGCTCCTGTGCGAGGGTGTCGGCCGCAGGCTGCGGCACGGTGGGCTCCTCGACCTCGATTGCCGCGAGCTGCTCTTCGAGACGCTCGATGTCGGCCTCGTACTCGACGATGCTCTCAGCCTCGTCGCTCTCGAAGCGTATCAGGCCGGGCAGTACGACGGTGCGGTGCAGCCGTATGCCGAGAACGTCGCACGGCGGAATGAGTGCCGTGGCGACGATGCCTGCCGCGGCCGTTACGATCGTCAGATAGCTCCTTATCGAGGAGTTTTTTCTGCCTTTCATCCGTTTAGTCCCTGCGAGAGGATATGATCGAGATGTAATATAATATGGTGGCTATGGCGCTCAGTGCCGCCACCAGATAGGTGCGTGCCGCCCAGCGCAGTGCCGTGCGTGCCGAGTCGAGCTGCTCGCCGCGCAGGGTGCCGCTCGACGAGAGCCATGCCAGCGCCCGCTCCGAGGCGTTGTACTCGACGGGCAGCGTTACGATCGAGAAGAGCGCCGACATCGCGACGAGGCCTATGCCGATCCAGCATAGTATGGCGTTGTCGGTTGCGGCCAGCAGAGCTATGCCGGCCAGTATGACCCACGTGGCGATCTGCGACGAGAAGCTGACGATCGGCACCAGCTGCGAGCGCAGGGTAAGCGGTGCGTAGCCCGTGGCGTGCTGTACGGCGTGGCCGCACTCGTGGCAGGCGACGGCCGCTGCCGCCACGCTGCGCGAGGAGTATACGCTGTCGCTGAGGTTGACGGTCAACGTGCGGGGGTCGAAGTGGTCGGTAAGATGTCCCTTGACATGCGTCACGCGCACGTTGTCGATGCCGTTGTCGCGCAGCATCTTCTCGGCCAGCTCTGCTCCGGTCATGCCGCCCGGCGAGGATACCTCGGAGTATTTCGAGAATACGCTTTGCAGGCGCGCCTGCACGATGTATCCGACTACGGCGATGAGGATCATGAGAATCATCGAGCCAGAGGTGGATATATTCGAGAATACCGATCCGTCCGCCGCACCCTGCGACACCCGGTCGACGTAAGTCTGTAACGTATGCAACATAAGTCGTAATTGTCTGTCGGCCGCCGAAGCGGCGAATTTGCGGCGAAGATACGAAATTATTCCGACAAAACCGCCTTAACTCAAAAGAGTTGCGATATAGGCGACGTAAATGGCGACGAATACCCCGCCCTCGACGCGCGTGAGGCGGTTGCGGCCGATCCATACGGCCGAGGCCAGCAGCAGGAACGAGCCGAGTATGGAGAGCCATACGTCGCTCAGCGCGACGCCTTTCAGATCGAGGGGTGTGATGACGGAGCTGGTGCCGAGAATCAGCAGTATGTTGGCTATGTTTGAGCCGAGCACGTTGCCCAGCGCAAGCGACGGGCGCCGTTTGAGCACGGCTGCGACGCTCGATGCCAGCTCGGGCAGCGACGTGCCGCCGGCTACGAGCGTTATGGCGATGACCGACTCGCTGACGCCGAGGCGGCGTGCGATCTGCGAGGCGTTGTCGACGCACATGTCGCCGCCGAAGATCAGCGCCGCCAGTCCGACTACGATGTATGCCGAGAGCCTCCATACGGGCAGGGGCTTGTCGGTCGTGACGGCGAGGTAGTCCGACTCGGCGCGCCGGCGCTTCTCGGCCCGCAGCGCGACCCATATCATCGAGATGTATGTCGCGAGCATTATGGCGCCTTCGAGGCGCGTTATGCGGTTGTCCCAGTCGGGGTGCACCTCGCCGCCCAGCGTGAACATGCCCAGCATCAGCGAGGCGAAGATGCACAGCGGGATGTCGCGGCGAATGTTGGTCTGCGAGAATACGATCGGCGAGAGCATGGCGCATAGGCCGAGTATGACGTAGATGTTGAATATGTTGGAGCCGACGACATTGCCTATGGCCATGTCGCTGTTGCCCTTGACAGCCGACATGACGCTGACCGACAGCTCGGGCATCGACGTGCCGACGGCCACCACCGTAAGTCCCACGATAAATTCGGGCATGCCCAGACGCTCGGCCAGAGCCACCGCGCCGTCGGTCAGCAGCATGGCGCCGATGACGATAACGGCGAGCCCTATGGCCAGAAAGATGTAATGATCCATGATTCAGAGAGATTATCGTTTTGTCGCCCTCCGAGGCCGCATGCCGCCGTGCGGCTGTGCGCCGAAGGTGCGGTGCAAATATATGAAAACGATACAAAAAACAGTCCGATCTTTCGACCGGACTGCAATATGTAAGGGGCGAATATTACGAAACGGTTACAGCCTCAGCTCCGCCATGCTGCCCGTTAGGCCGTTGCGCTCCGTGCGGCTCTGCGGCCTGCGGAGCGCCCGACATTCGATCGTCCGGCGCTCTGAACCCGGCCGGTAGCATGATCCGGCAGCCGACCTATCGTCTTTGTCCGGCCGCCGTATCGTGCGCCCGGGCTGTGCGGCGGAGCTGCTTCGTTATTACGAATGCGCCTCGGCGATCAACTCGCCCAACACGCCGATGTTGTCGCAGATTATATGGGGCTGCTTGTCGGCCTTATCGGCTACGTCGAGCGTCGTCTCGCCCGAGAGCACGAGAACACCCATGGCCGCAGCGTTGTGCGCCATTTCGATGTCGGTGTAGATGCGGTCGCCGACCATGGCTATCTGGTCGGGTTGCAGGCCGTAACGGTTGAGTATGCCCGAGAGCATGTTGGGGTCGGGCTTGCCGAGCGTTATATCGGGGCGGCGTCCCGTGGCGTGTTCGAGACATTTGCATATCGAGCCGCAGTCGACCAGTACGACGCGCTGGTCGGTGGGACATACGCGGTCGGGGTTGGTGGCTATGTAGGGCACACCCTGCGAGATCCACCATGCTGCGCGGCAGAGACGGTCGTAGGAGAGTGTCATATCGAAAGCCGCTACGATTGCGTCGGGTACATCGTCGGGGTCGTCGCCGGTCGAGACGAAGCCCGCCTTTTCGAACTCAGAGATCATCGACGGCGTGCCCAAGAGGAACAGACGGCGTGCCTGCGGCAGGTTGGTCTTGATGTAGTCGATCGTGGCCAGCGCCGTGGTGTACATCTCCTCGCGCGTGGCTTCGATGCCCAGCTTCGAGAGCTTGTGCAGGTAGTCGTCGATCGATTTCGAGGGGTTGTTCGTGAGGAACGAATAACTGATGCCCAGCTCCTTCAATCCCGACAGAAAGGGCTTTGTGCATGAGAAGAGCGACATGCCCATATAGATCGTGCCGTCCATGTCGAGTGCGACGTGGCGTATGCGGCGCAGACGCTCGCGCAGCTCGTCGGCCGTGTATATCGAGCGGAATCGGTTGAATTGTGACATAATGTTTCGAGGTTTTGCAGTTTCGTGAACTTATGTTGCAAAGGTATGTAAAAATTTCGTTTCGGCAACGAATCGAAACGAAAAACTTTCGCAATGAAAGGCTGGCGGGCAAATGCAACGGTCGACGGGGCGTGCAAAGCATTCGGGCGGCGTATATACATAGCCGATACTCCGCGGTTCTCTCCCATGACGGCCGCAGTCAGGTCGTCGAAACATACGCGCTCACAGAGTTAAGGGTACAAAAAAAGCTCCGATCTTACGATCGAAGCCGGCATTTTCGTTTAGCCGATAGCATTGCCCGATTTGTTTGGGCTATGCCGAGACGCATTAAGGCCGAAAGAGTTTCAACCTTTGCAGCCAGCCGGGATTACTCCTCGACAACCTCAGCCTCGACAACCTCAGCCTCGACAGCCTCAGCCTCAGCCTCGCAGCACTCGCCGCAGCACTCCTTCTCGGCCTCGCAGCACTCAGCCTCGCAAGCGCCCTCGCACTCGCCGCAGCAAGCCTGCTCATCTACTACCTCGGTCTGAGCAGCCTCGCCCTCGGCAGCGTTAGCCTTCTTCTCCTTGTTACCGCCGCAAGCCACCATAGAAACGGCTGCGAATACAACGGCCAGCATAAAAATCTTCTTCATAACAGTAAAGTTTAGTGAGTAATTGTAACCTTAACGCCGCAAATGTATAAATTAGGCGGCGAATAAGCAAGAAACCAAAAACAAATTCAGCATAAAAGCGGTATAAATATTCCGAATAGAGGGCGTCCGGAGGGATATGTCGGTATTTCGGCGAATGGATATTCCTAATTCGTTATGCCGCTTTGCGACTATGCGATCAGATGCGTGCGGCGCGGCCGGCTGCATTACCTTGCGGCAGCCTACTCCTCGGCCTGCTCGGCAGTCGTATTGCGGCGGCTTCTTACGTCAGTAAGCTCGGTCAGCGATATCTCTTCGTTCTTGGGAAAGGCTGTGGGGAAGTCGCCCCCGATCTCGTTCATCAGGATTACGGCCTCCTCCATAGAGAGGCAGTCGCCGACCGATACCTTGAAATAGGGGCTCTCGTAGACCAGATAGGCGTTGACGTGGGGATACTTGTGCTCGAACGAGCTCTTTATGGCGCGCGCCTTGTCGCTGGCGTACTGTCCGTTGTCGAAGAATATGACCACGCGATAGCCCTTTACCGACAACGGCCTGTAACGCATGTCGCTCTGTCGCACGGCATCGGCCGCCGAGTCGTCTTCGGCTACGTCGACTCTCGCGCCCGAGGCCGAACGCTCGGCCAGACGCGATTTGAAACGTGCTACGTATTGTGCGTCGGCGCTCGCGGCGCAGACGATCAACAGGCTTAGTATCAGTAATATTTTGCGCATTACAGCAGTTCCGACAATCGTTTTACGTTATCGATCGTTACGCCAAAGTTATCAAGAATTTCCGACATGGCAACGTTTTGCATCGAAAATGTTTTCGAAATGATCGACGCACGGCACTTTGCGGTCATCGTGACGGTCATGTCGTCTATGCGCCCTTGCAGTATGCGCCGCAGCAGGACGGCTATCGACATCGAGTTGTCGGCGCGGAAGCGAAGCGGCAGCAGCACCTCCGAGGTCGAGCGCTTGGGTATGACGGCGCGTTCGCGCAGCTCGATCTGCATCAGCTCCTCGCCGCCGCACCTAATGACGGCCGTGCAGCTTTTCAGTATGACGTTGTACGAGGAGGTGTTGCCGATGCGGACATACAGATTCATGCCCGCCGAGGTGCAGTGCGAGGTGCGAGTGAAATCTTCGAAGCGGATCTTAGATTCGTCCTTGCCGCCGTCGGCCGCCGGTACAGGTATGGCCAATATCGCCGCTGCCAGCGACAGCAGCAGGGCCATGCGCGATATAGAGAGTTTTGCGAATGACATCAGTGTTTCGTTTCGGGCGCTTTGCGCGCAATGTATATGTGGGCGATACCGAGGCTCAGCGAACGGCGGTCGACATGTGCGAATCCGGCGTCGAGAAGCATGCGGGCGAAATCGCGCGGCGCGGGGAACTCGTCGACCGACTCGGGCAGATAGTCGTATGCCTTTCTGTCTTTCGATACCAGTCCGCCTATGCGCGGCAGCAGCCGGTGCGAGTACTGCGAGTAGAGCCAGCGCACGACTCTGTTGCGCGGCGTCGAGAACTCCAATACCACCAGCGTGCCCCGCGGGCGTATCGTCCGGCACAGCTGCTGCAAACCTGCGGCCAAATTCTCGAAATTGCGCACGCCGAATGCGACGGTTACCGCATCGAGCGACCCGGCGGCCATGTCGTCGAGCTGCTCGGCATCGCCCTGTTGCAGCACGATGCGCTCGTCGAGTCCCTGACGGCGTATCTTCTCGCGTGCCACGTCGAGCATCTTTTCCGAGAGGTCGACGCCGAGGATATGCGAGCCGTCGATATGTTTGGCCAGCGCCACGGCCAGATCGCCCGTGCCCGTAGCCATATCCATGATGCGCTTGGCGCCGGTGCGGCGCACGATCCTCACAACGCGGCGGCGCCACAGCCGGTCGATGTTCAGAGAGAGTATGTGGTTCAGACCGTCGTATGTCGGAGCTATGTTGTCGAACATCCGCTCGACCTGCTGTTTCTTGGTCTGTTCGTTGTCGTATGGTTTCATATTTCGGGATTTTGTTCGTTCGGTCAGTTATATGTAACGTATGGTCTCGGCCGGCGATATGCGCGAGACGAATGCCGCGGGCAGCGCCATGGCCGCCATGATGACGAGCATTGCGCCGGCGAGCGATGCGCCCCACGCGCCCCAGCAGAATGCCACCGGCACCTGCGTGAGGAAGTATCCGTCCGAGGGCAGCGTAACCAGTCCCGTGTAGTATTGCAGCGCACAGATGACGATGCCGGCGACGGCGCCGCGCGCGGTGCCGCTCAGTGCGATGAATGCCGCGCGCCAGAAGAAGACGCGCCCCACAGCGAAGTTGGTCATGCCCATGGCTCGCAGTTCGCCTATCATGCGCGAGCGTTCGAGCACGAGTATCAGCATTGCGGTGGTCATGTTGAGAAGCGCCACCACGATCATTATGGCTATCATGACGGCGGCGTTGACGTCGTGCGTGGCCAGCCAGCCGAATATCTCGGGATATATCGCCTCGATCGAAAAGGCCTCGGCATCGATGCCCTCGTCGAGGTATAGCTCCGTAAGAGCCTCGTTGAGCGAGTCGGCGACAGAGACGGCGCGATAGGGGTCGTCGCACCATATTTCGTAGCCCGTGATATGCTCCTGCGGCCAGTCGCAGAGCCGCTGCACGTTGCGCATGTCGGTCAGCAGCACCGCCGCATCGATCATCTCCACGCCGGTAGAGTAGAGCCCCGACACCGCGAAGCGGTCGCGGCGCACCTCGCCGTTGTCGTCGACGAAGATCATCTCTACGCGCGAGTCGACGCCGATATCCATTCTGCGCGCCATATCCTCCGAGAGCAGCAGATCCTTCGTGCGCGTCTGGCCGCCTATGCGCGGCAGGCGTCCTGCCGTGAGGCGGTCGGCGAAAAAGGTCCAGTCGTAGAGCGTGTCGACACCCTTCAACAGCGTGCCGGCCATGTTGTCGTCGTTCTTTATGACACCCTCCTTTGATGTAAAGCGCGAGATGCACACGTCGGGCTGCGACAGCAGCAGACGTTCGAGACGCTCGTCGATGTCGATGCCTATGCGCGATATCACGCCGCGGCTCTGGGGCGAGGTAACCGAGACGCTCGCTGCGGCACCGGTCAGCACTGCGCGCAGGTCGTGCTTGAAGCCCGCGACAACCGACAGCGTAATCATTACCACGGCTACGCTCACGGCCGTAGCCCATACGGCTACGCGCTCCATGACCGAGCGGCTGGGGCGCTTGCCCTGCCTTGCGGTATCGCTGCGCCCGGGACGGGCGAGGCGTCGTGCTATGTCGAATGCGAGACCCATACTGCAAAGTAAACGCTTTTTCGCCACGCAACCAAATTTTACGTCTTGCGGCTCCTTCCAGCATTGCCGCATATCGTGATGTGCTTATGCGGTTTTGTGTTGATATGTAGTGTGTTATTGTTTTGATGGCTCGTGTGCTCGGCGACGATCTGCGCGCGATATCTTGGCTCGGCTCTGCGCTACCGTGACACTGCCGTGTATGACGCCTTGCCTTGCCGCACCGGCCGCAAACCGGAGTGTTGACGATTGCGATTAACTCTAAAAAGCATGCCGCAACTGCCCGATACTGAACTTGTGCTCATGCCTGCGACGAGTGTGGATATAGCCAAAATATTGGCTCGTCCCGGATAGCTATCGCTCGATCTTGTAGCGATTAAGCATTATTTCGATACCCCTCCGACGATATTCGCCGCAAGCGATATCGCGACAAATTGATAGTTTTACCGAGTATTTTATTCTACATCGAGCCGCAACTGAGAAAAGAGCATTGCCAATGTCGCACGGTTGTTATATGTCTTCGATCTACATCACACCACAACTCGATCTCGGCGATATCGTCCATAGTGTAGTTGTATTATATCTTTAATCTACATCAAACCACAACAGATTCTCGACCACCTTAACAAGTTCACGAAGATAAACGGTACCGCGGCGTTGACGATCGACGAAATGGACGTCATAAGACGCATTAATGAAAGTAAGAACCCCGAAAGCGTCCTTACCATAAACGACAGCAACACCCCGCAAGACACGGAAAGCCTGGCGGCGAAGCTGGGCGTAGGCGGTACGCAAGCCCTTACGGCCGTCATGGAGGGACAATTACCCGACAGCCCGAAACGCGGCCTTTTGGCTATCCTGTTCGGCCTGTCCGACGCCGAAATAGATACGCTTTTCAGTGGCTCGAAATGCCCGACGGACGGTAAAAAACAGTCGTTTGCCAAACGTTTGGTGTCGAAACTGCACAAGTATATACGCCGCGAACCTAAGCCGGGCGGCGGGTACAACTACATATACGAAGAGCCGAAAGGAGGCAGTAAAAAAAAAGCACTGACGTAAAGAGTCCGACGGCCCGGGCGCGCGCTAAGTATATTGCCGAAATGCGGCCTCTGTTGAAGAAACGCGTGACGCAAAAAGTCGGTGGCGAAGACATAGTCGTAGGTTTCAGCACCGCGGGGAACCGCCATATCTATTCCGACACTTTCGGACGCGCCAAAGGCCTGAAAAAAGACGACTTGAAAAACATAGACAAGGCGTTAGCGAAAGCCGCCTACGTAAAATCCGCACCCCTGAGCAAGCCGCGTAAGGCCGGCATTTCTAAATTTTACTACTTCAAAGACTGCGGTAAACGACTATACTATAACGTTGCGGAGGTGCGGCGCGGAAAGACTGTATCCCGCTTTTTATACTCTGTAACGGACAAGCTAAAATAAAGAAAAGCCGCCGGGCGACAAGTTTTGGTAATACACCCGGTTAGTCACTCCCAGCGGCTTTGTTGTAACAAAGGTAAAAACAATATCTGAAAAAACAAAATAAAAATGGAAACAATTTTAATCAACGAGGAACTTTTTAGGGAAAACAGCCCGATAAAGGATGATACGATCGTTACTAAACTCGTGCCGTACATGTTGTATTATATCTTTAATCTACATCAAACCACAACATCGACCTCGGCCAACATCTCGGGCGAGCGTTGTATTATATCTTTAATCTACATCAAACCACAACTGTTCAAACTCAATGTATTCCGGCGAAAATGTTGTATTATATCTTTAATCTACATCAAACCACAACACGGAGGCGTCCGGTATCAGCGATAATACGGTTGTATTATATCTTTAATCTACATCAAACCACAACAAGGGCGAGTTCAAAATTAAGGCCGTCAGCGTTGTATTATATCTTTAATCTACATCAAACCACAACTGTTCAAACTCAATGTATTCCGGCGAAAATGTTGTATTATATCTTTAATCTACATCAAACCACAACTCTTTGCCATAGTATTATGCTGCTATTTGTGTTGTATTATATCTTTAATCTACATCAAACCACAACATGCCAAAACTAATGCCCTGCCCATATCGAGTTGTATTATATCTTTAATCTACATCAAACCACAACATAAGCAATCCGGTTGCCAGCATCATAGGGGTTGTATTATATCTTTAATCTACATCAAACCACAACTATCTTTTCGATAGCGTCAACAATCTCTTTGTTGTATTATATCTTTAATCTACATCAAACCACAACTAGTAGATATTTTTCATTACCTTTGTCCGGTTGTATTATATCTTTAATCTACATCAAACCACAACGTCGGGCGGATTATGCGTTGGTTATGCGGCGTTTACGCGGTAATTGCATTTGCCGAAAACCGTATATCCGCACTCCGGCGAAGAGGTTATGATGCGAATTTCGTATTCTACGTACAAATATACTAATAAGCGAGCGCAAAAGCAAGTTTACTTGCATTTTGCCGAGTGGAAGTATATTCGACGAAGCCGAATCGAATATAGGAAAAGCTCTGACCGAAAGCGATAATCCCTATCGGCAATCGTAATGCGGCGCCGCGGGAATCTGAGGAATAGTCAGAAAAATTCCAGCTGCTGCGGCATGCCGGCGCGTTTTTGCTCGACATGTCCCCAGAAATTGCGTATCTCGCCGTACTGCTTGTCCGTGACGCTCAGTATGCTCGTGTAGCCCGACGGCGGCATCGACTTGCGCACGCGGTTGAGGTGTACGGCCATGTTCTCCTTCGATGCGCAGTGACGCACGTAGACCGAGTACTGCATCATCGTGAAGCCGTCTTTTTCCAGCGCCTTGCGGAACTGTGCCGCATGGCGACGCTCGGCCTTGGTATTGGTCGGCAGATCGAAAAAGACGAACAACCACATGATTCGGTAGGCGTTGAGTCGCAGCTCGGACATACTATTCCAGTATGGGGTAGGCGATTTTCTTGCGCGTGCCGGCGAAGCAGGCGGCCAGCGACGATGAGGTAAACGTCAGAGCGATGTCGAGCGGCCGCATGGTCTTCTCGAAACGGGTGTCGGTGTAGAGCACTCTGAGCAGCTCGGCCTTGACATCTTTGTCTGGTTCGCGACGTCCCTCGTCGTAGAGCCGGTATACGATTCGGTCGACGAACGGACGATAAGGCTCCATTATATCGTCGGCCAGCGGAAATGCGTTGTACCGGTTGCGGTGGAATATTCCGAGCGCCGGAAACAGCCCCGAACCCATGAGGGCGCGCGCAACGGCCGCCCGCAAAATCGAATATCCGTAATTGAGCATCGAGTTGGGCGCATCGCCCTCGCGATGCCGCACGAAGCTGCGCCCGAAGAGCGCCGGCCAGTAGAGCTTGGCTGCGATGCCCTCGCGATTGTCCGCATCGCCGCTTTTGACATTCATCCAGTATGGTTTGAGGATGTCGCCCTCGCGGCCGAGCGACTCCAACAGCGCCGCCTGATTGCGGATCTTGGCCTCGACGACCTGACGCCACAGCCCCTTTTTCAGCGGCTCGCTCGCCTCGATCTGGGCGCGGTAGCTCTCGCCCTGCGTCGAGTTCGAATCGAGGTTCATAAGCATGGCGTTGGGCATGCGGTTCTCGCCGCAGAGTATTACGGCAACGTTGTTGTCGGACAGTGCATTCAGCAGCGGCAGCGTTATCGTCGTCTGCTGGTGTTCGAGCATGACGCAGCCGATATCCTCGATCGGCACACTGCGCTTCATCTCGGGCATCTCCCGCGTATTTATTATCATCTGAGAGTTTTTAAGACTCAGACAATAAGGCGTCGAAAAGAATAGTGCACGTTTAATCATGGCTGCGGTGCTTGAATCTTATCTTACCCGTTACGGTCAACTCGAAATCGCTGCCTTCGACCAAAGCGTTGAACTGGGTGTGGAGTATGCGTATCAATGGTCTGTACTCTTCGCCGATCTTCCACACTCCGTTTTTCGGCTTCAACTCGCTCGCCGGTCTGGCCTCTTGATGATGCCTGAAAACTATAATTCCATAACTGTTATTTCCAATCCTCAGAGTGCTGAATTGGGTAAGTTTGTACAGCCTCTTGGCCAGCTCCCGCTTAGAGCAGTCGTAGAGCTCCTCGGGCGAGTTTTCATAGAAGAGAACCATTGTGCCCGTCTTCAATATACATCGCTGCGGGTTGCCGCAGGCGTCGGACCGCGGTACCAGATCGGGGCGTTCGCTGCGGTCGGCACTCGCCTTGAAGTATTCGGCCGCTTCGAGGTTGTCGACGATCTCGAACGAACGTTTGGTCCTGCCCTTTTTGTCCTGCCCCTCGTATATGGCCATACAGTAGTTGCCGTCGTTGACGACATGATAATGGCGTTTGTGCTCTTTCTTCGACAGGTCGCGGTGCTCTTTGAGCTTTATGGGAGCGGTAACGGTAGGCGCGAAAATTCTGACACGCTTGATCGGGATCCTCTTCTGCTCATTCATCCATATCGTGCCCGCTACGGCCTGCGTGAAGTCCATACGCTCGACGGCATCTCTGACGCGCGCCCTTACCGCCTCGTCGACGATCTTGTCGATATCCTTTTCGCCGAGGTCGGACAGAGACTTGCGTACGACATATTTTATCTCGTCGTCGCGCTTGATCGCACCGTAGAACGTATCCTTGTGCAGCGAGGCGCGTGCGCTGTCGCCCGTGACGATGATCGGCCGGCGGTCGTCGCCGGATACTATGCGGCCGCGTTTGCGCAGCCTCTTTTTCGTGGGTTTCGACATGTTGTCCGGCGTCGAGTGCGCTACGAGCAGCTCGTCGGCTACGGCCCTGACATCTTCGGTAAAGGTCGGCCACGGCTTGTCGAACGAGGGCTTGACACCCTCGCAGCGGCGGTAGTACTCCTCTTGGGCTGCATACTGCGCCCAGCGGTCGTACTCGTTGCGCCCGATGCAGGCGACCGTTATGGCGTCGATGCAGTGGTGCGCGTGGCTCGTGCGCTCCTTCTCCGAATCCTCCTCCTGCAAGCCCCACATCTTTCTGAATGCCGCAGTGGTCGCACCCTTGACCGTATATATGCGCTCGAATACGCTTTTAAGATAGAGCCGTGCATAACGTCCTATGATTCCGATGTCGACACCCTGACGGTTGGCGAACCCCTCGGGCACCTCGGTCATAGTGAAGCGCTCGTACTTGCCCTGCCAGTAGTCGAGCTGCATGCGCAGCTTGTGGCGATGTTGTATCGCCTTGTCCTTATCCTCCTTGGTCGTCGCATTTTTGCTGCGGCGCGATGCCGTTTCGATCTGCTTGTGCAGATCGTCGATCCGCTGTTTCCACCCGAGTTGCTCTATGCGTGCCATGACGTCGCTGTGCTCGGAGAGCTCCGAGGGCAGCTTCGAGCATTTCGTCTCGCGGTTGAAGCGGTTGTCGCACAGCGTCTTGTTCATCTGCGAGTCGTCGCCGCCGCGCGAGCGGGGCAGGGTGTGCTCGATGTCGCACGACGCCGAGGAGCCGATAAAGTCGGTTATACTTATCTGCCGTCCCGTGTAGAGACATATGTGGTTTTGCTCCTCGTATAGTCTGTATTTGAGAATATCCTCCTCGGAGGGCTCTATCGGACTGCCCGTCAGCTTGCGTATCTCTTGGGCATATCGCTTGTTCTCCTTCTCCCGCTCGCGCTGCCACTGCTCTATGGCCTTGCGCTTGTTGGCATCGTTGAGCCCGCGGGCGAACTCGATATTGATCTTGGTCTTGGAGTCTATGCGCCCCTCGCGCAGCAGCCGGTTGAGCAGCGCGCGCATGCGGAACAGCGCACGCATCGCCATGGGGTTGCGCACCGACGATGTACGCGGCGAGCCCAACTGCACGAGGCCGTCGTCACCGGCCTCGGCTTTGCGGTAAGTCTCGATCATCGACGGATGATATAGTTTTTTCATGTCGGCCTCGATGCCATGCTCCCTCATGCAGCCCTCTATGCGGCTCTGCTTCGTGTCGGCCTTTATGGTCGGGTCGGGCTTGAAGTCGGCCACGATCCGGGACACTTCGTCCGTTATCCTGCCGAGCAGCTGCTCGTCGCTCCGCACCTCGGCCGGTACGGCGGCTTTGATATTGGCGCAGAATACCGCCTCGTCGTAACGGCGGCCGGCGCGCAGGTAGGGCAGTATCTTGTCTATGGCGTTGAGGCTCAGTGCGGCATATCCCTGCTTGGGAGTTATGGCGGCGAACTTCTCGGCATCTGCCTCGGACAGTTGCAGCCGCTCGGCAGCCCACTGACGCAGCCTGTCATCGTCGTCGAACGAGAAGAGCACGTGCCATACGTCGTCCACGATTCGCTCCTTGGTCTTGCCCTCGGCGCGCGTGTAGAGGCTGCAAATGCCCGATACCCAGTCCTCGCCGAATATATCTGCGAGTGCAGCCGTTGTCGGACATCCCGACACGGAGGTCGACATGCGGTAGTTGAAGCGGTATGGAGCCTCGCCGGCATCTTCCTCGTAGGCGTATGACCTCTTGCGTCCGGCCAGAGCCTTGGCTATATCCTCGAAATCGAACGTAGGCTTGCTCTTGCTCTTGCGCATGAACATGCGTATGGCAGCCGCGCGCTCCTCTTCGTTGAGAGGGCGGCTCGCGCCGAAGTCGTAGGGTGTCGTTATGCGAATGTTATTGATGAAAGATAACATGCGGAACTCCTCGAAGCGCGGGTGCGACAGGGGGCAGCGGCTCTTGCCCTTCTCGAAGGTGCATTTGCCGACCGTTCCCTTTTGCGATTTGAGCGGCCGCTGGTAGAATATCGCACGGCGCAGCTTGTCGGTCAGCGTCGGGTCCAACTGCTGGCGGCTGCATATGGCGTCGAACTCGGCGCGGTAGTGGTCGTTGCGGGAGGTGTAATGGTTGCGTATCTTCTCGCCCTTGCCGTATAGCATATAGAAGTATTCGCCCAAATACCGGCAGCCGGCAGCCTTCATCGCCTCCGTGAGCGAGTCTATGCCCTGCTTGACCTTGCCTTCACTCTCGGCGGTATTGTCGCGCCGGTTGCTCAGAAAGCCCCGCCGCTGTGCGATATGGTATAGAGCGCGGCCGAGCGTGTAGCGCCCCTTTTCGCCGGTAAGATCGAGCTGCTCGCTAAGGGCGCGATAACGGTCGCGGTATGGGTTGCGGCCGGTCGCCTCGTCGGTGCGCTGCCACGCCAGAAACGCCTCGTCGAGCGGATATCTTTTCTTTTGCAGCCAGAGGTCGAGCTGCTCGTGAGTAAGCGGCGGACACAGCTCGTGGTCGACGAGCACTCTGAGCAGGTCGATCTTGCGCTTGCGGCGCCTGCGGTATGCTCTGCGCAGTGCGCGGGCGTCGGTGCGCGTCTGGACGGCGGGCTTCTCAGCTCCCTGTTCACGCGCTACACCCTCCTGAAATATGCTGACTCCCTTGTCGATAAGCGTGCTCTGGTCGCCTTCGCGTTGGATTATAGCCCAGCCGATCGAGTTCGTACCCAGATCGAGTCCCAATACCTTTTCCATAATTTTCGGGTTAGATAGGTAAATTTAGTGAAAATTATTTGTTTTCCACAATATTTCACTATCTTTGTATTGTAAGAAATTCTACATCTTACCACAATAAGGCTATATGCCGAAGGTTTTTACCTATGTCTCCCGCTTCGGTGGGAGCTTTTTTTATGTATATCGGCCGGCATTCTGCCGAGCGCAAAGAAAAAGGAGACCGCCTCAGGCGATCTCCTCCACTTCAAAAATTAACCCTTAGTTCTCCCCGGAAAAGCTCCGACAGGTAGCAGTCGATGTAGAATAACTCGGCATCGCCCTGAATAACACCGTCGTAGAGCATCTCCTCCTCGGAGACGGATCGTGATGCTTTCTCGTCGATATCTCCCATAGGCACTCGTTTATAAGGTTGTTACATCTATAAAACGGAGTGTCGGCGAATTATATTGTGCACGCATCAGCTCAAAACCAGATTTTTCTCCTTTATCATTCGACGGAGATTTATCAAAGCGTAGCGCATACGACCCAGCGCGGTGTTGATGCTGACGTCGGTCTGATCCGCTATCTCCTGAAAACTCATCTTGGAGTAGTATCGCATCATGACGACCTGCCGCTGTTCGTCGGGCAGAAGCTCGATCAGCCGCCTTACGTCGTCTTCGATCTGACGGCTTACCATCTCGTCTTCGACCGTAGGCTCTGCGAACCGCATCGTACCCAATATATTGTATCCCGCTTCGGACTCGTTGACCTGCTTGGACTGCTTCTGAGCGCGAAAATAATCGAGCACGCGATTGTGCGCTATGCGGAGCACCCATGAGAGGAACTTGCCCGAATCCGTATATCGACCTTCGTCGATAACGCGGACGGCTTTGATAAAGGTTTCCTGGTGGATATCGTCGGCTACGTCGTTGTCCTTGACCATCATACGGATGTAGTCGCGGACGCGGCGCGAGTGACGCTCTATGAGTTGGGACATTGCACTTCTATCGCCCGAAAGATAGCTATTAAGCAGCATCTTGTCGCTTAATACATTCACGTTCATACTCTTTCCTCTATAAAATCAGTTACAAGAGCAGAATTTCTTCGATAGGCAATACGTTTTTAAGTGTCAATATTTTGTCGTTTCTGAGTGCAAGATAGAAATAATTTCGGAAACGACAAAATTTTCAGATTGCCGTATCGTTATTCATTTCACTCCATAACTCGTCACGACTTCTTCAAATCGCGTGCCGCAGAGCTGCTGAGGATATATGTACAGTCCGATCCGCCGCTCCGATCCGCGGCCGCCGTCGGGCGCGGCTAATCGCGCTTGATCGGCTCGACGTGTATCGAGCTTATCGTGCCGGCGCCGTAACGCTCTCTCAGATCGTGCTCGATGGACTTGGTTATGGCGTGCGACTCGTCGACGCTCATCCTGCCGTCGAGACGTATGTGCACCTCGATCGATATATTGGCGCCTATGCGGCGCGTGCGCAGCCTGTGAGGCGATCTCACGCGCGGGTCGTTGCATACGATGCGCAGTATGCGGTCGTTCTCCTCGCGCGGCAGCGACCGTTCGAGCAGGTCGCCCAGCGAGCTGCGCGCCAGATCGAAAGCTATCTTGAATATGAACAGCGATACCGCCGCTGCGGCTATCGGGTCGGCTATGCGCCAACCCTCGCCCAGAAAGAATGCCAGCGCTATGCCGAGGGTCGTGCCGGCCGACGAGAGCGCGTCGCTGCGGTGGTGCCACGCGTTGGCCTGCAAGGCGGCCGAGTCGGTGCGGCGTGCGGCGCGTATCGTGTAGCGGTAGAGTATCTCCTTGACCGCGATCGACAGCACGGCTGCCGCGAGTGCCACGGCATGCGGGCGCGGCAGGGTGCCGCCTTGGGCTATCAGCACTATGTTGCGTATGCTGTCGTAGAGGATCATCCCTCCGACGGCCAGCAGGGCGAGCGATATTATGATCGTCGCCAGCGTCTCGTACTTGCCGTGTCCGTAGTTGTGGTCGTCGTCTTCGGGTTTCGACGAGAGCCGTGTGAAGGCCAGCACGACGATATCGGTAAACATATCCGATAGCGAGTGCACACCATCGGCCACCATGGCGCCGCTGCGGCCGAGGATGCCGGCGAGGATCTTGGCTGCGGATAAAACGACATTTACCGCCAACCCGACCCAGGTTACGCGGTAAATGACCGATTCTCTGTTATCTCTTGTCGACATGTGTCCCGATCAATAGCTGCGGGCGAACAGCACGCGGCAGTGCGACGGTTTGCCCGAATAGACGCATGTGCCCTCCTCGGGTACCGCGTCGAGCGGAATACAGCGTATGGTGGCCTTGGTGGCCTCCTTGATCGCGACCTCCGTCTCGACCGTGCCGTCCCAGTGCGCCGAGATGAAGCCGCCCTTGTTGTTGAGCGTCTCGACGAACTCGTCCCACGTATCGACGCGCGTGACCATCGAGTCGCGGTAGTCGAGCGCCTTGCGGAATATGTTCTTCTGCATGTCGTCGAGTATGGCTACGATACGCTCTTCGAGGCCCTGCTGCTCGACGGTGCTCTTTTCGAGCGTGTCGCGACGCATCAGCTCGACAGTGCCGTTTTCCAGATCGCGCGGACCCAGCGCGAGACGCACGGGCACGCCTTTAAGCTCGTAGTCGGCGAACTTGAAGCCCGAGCGGACGTTGTCTCTGGCGTCGATCTTCACGCTTACGCCTCGCGATTCCAGCTCGCGTGCTATCTGCTCGAAGCGCTCTACGACCTGCTGACGCTGCTCCTCGCCGCGGTAGATAGGTATCATGACCACCTGTATGGGTGCGAGCTTGGGCGGCAGCACCAGACCGTTGTTGTCCGAGTGCGCCATGATAAGAGCGCCCATAAGACGTGTCGACACGCCCCACGAGGTTGCCCATACATACTCCAACTTGCCCTCCTTGTTGGTATACTGCACGTCGAACGCCTTGGCGAAGTTCTGTCCGAGGAAGTGAGACGTACCGCTCTGCAACGCCTTGCCGTCCTGCATCAGCGCCTCGATAGTGAGCGTATCCTCCGCACCGGCGAAGCGCTCGTTGGGCGACTTGTGACCCACGATCACGGGCACGCCCATATACTCCTCGGCGAACTGCTTGTATACGCCGATCATCTTCGTCGCCTCCTCGATAGCCTCCTCGCGCGTGGCGTGCGCCGTGTGTCCCTCCTGCCAGAGGAACTCGGCCGTTCTGAGGAACAGACGCGTACGCATCTCCCAGCGCACGACGTTGGCCCACTGGTTGCACAGGATAGGCAGGTCTCGGTACGACGTGATCCAATTCTTGTAGGTGTTCCAGATGATGGTCTCGGATGTGGGGCGCACGATCAGCTCCTCTTCGAGCTTGGCGGCCGGATCGACTATGACGCCGTTGCCGTCGGGGTCGTTCTTCAAGCGGTAGTGCGTTACTACGGCGCACTCCTTGGCGAAGCCCTCTACGTGGTGCGCCTCCTTCGAGAAGTACGACTTGGGAATGAAAAGAGGGAAGTATGCGTTCTGGTGTCCCGTCTGTTTGAACATCTTGTCCAGCGCATCGTGCATCTTCTCCCATATAGCGTAGCCGTAGGGCTTGATGACCATGCAGCCGCGCACGGCCGAGTTCTCGGCCAGACCGGCCTTGACGACCAAATCGTTGTACCACTGCGAATAATTCTCCTCGCTGCGGGTCAGATCTTTCAATTCAACTGCCATTTCGTATATCGTTTTTATATCGTTCGGGTTCGTTCGTCGCAAAACGTAACTGCAACGTGCAAAGATACTCAAAAAACCGTTACGTTGCGGCGCGAGCGGGAAAAATATGAATATGCCGCCGTCGGGGGCGTTATCGCGGCAGCGGAAACGACAGCGTCCGTGCGTCGAGATAACCTATCGGGCAGTTGGGCCACGGCATGTAGTTGCCGGCGCTGCCGTTGCTGATCGTTATCGAAAAATTCTCCGAGGGCTTCCAGTGTAACTTCTTCATGTCCGGCAGGCGCGGCGGTGCGACTCGTATCGCGGCCGGCATATCGGAGGCTATACTGCGCCGCAGCCCCAGCGGCAGCAGATGTCCTGACGGATGCCACGACTCGATGTCGGGCGTGACGGCACGCAGGCCAGAGGCGAGCGGCGTCGTATGCGGCATCGAGGCGTCGGCCGCCTGCGCGGCATAACGCTCCAAGACGGCCATTGCCGCCGTATCGGCCTCGGCAAGCATGATCTCCGACGATATGCTCCGGGGACTCTGCACCTGCCCGAGCGCTTGCCGGGTGATGAAGCCCGAACATAACATGGTCAGTGCAATGGCCGCTGCTTTGGTCATAATTCAGTCGCTATTTGATATATAACGTTTATCTCAGCGGATTATTGCCCGCTGCCGCTGCCGATCGGCGGATAGGTTTGCCGCAAAGGGCGTTGCAGCCCGTATAATGCAACTATTAAATTGTTTATTGTACGGTCGTTTATTAACTTTGTATAACTGTTAACCTAAACCATTTACGACATGACCACGAATAATTCGGCGCAGTCCGGCGCTACGGGCGTGCAAACGAATGCTGCGGCTTTCGGCTCGCCCGCCGCTTCGTCGTCGGCAGCGACGACTGCCGAGGTTAAGAAAAGCGAGTGCGAGGTCGATCTGGCCGATCCGGTAGTGCATAAATCGGACTGTCCCATTCAGGCAAGAATCATCGACGAGATGAATGTTAAAAAAGATATTACTCTCAGATCCGGGCTCGACCGGTTGAGCAGCGATTACAGCAGGGCGGAGAAGTCCAGGCTCATATGCCGTACTATCGACAGAGCTACGGACGACATCCGCATAGCCGTTGCAGTCTATTTTTTCATTTGTGTCCCGGCGGCTCTCTTGCTGTCGGACTATTGGTGTAGGATCGATAGCGACTGCTGCCGCCGCATTGCCGCGATAGCAATCTTATCGGGTCTCGTCGTCTTGTTCATCCCGGGTTGTGCGTATGTTTGGAAATCGTTCGCGAATATGATCTCCTTGCTGGACGAATCCGATAAGTCCGTGCCTCAATACCGCTATGCGCGTTGGATGTATATGGTAATGATGATCGCCTGTTTGCCGGCTTTCGTCTCTATGTTGCATTGATCTGAAAGTGATAGTGATGAAGAAGGATCTGAACACGTATATCAACATCAGGCTCGAAAATTTCAATTTCTTTCATCGTGCTACGAATCCCGGTCGCGAGGATTCGAAGTACATTCATCGCGACAAGCCCGAGAACACGCTGCGCAACTGGCTGCTCAGCCCCAATCGTCACGGCACTTATCTGGTGTCGGGCTATCGCGGTGTAGGCAAATCGAGCCTTGTGGGCGCGGTGGTCGGACGGCTGAAAAAAGAGCACAAGCGCAAATATATCGACGTATGCGTCAATATAGGTCAGGAGAATATCAACGAGCTGAACATCTTGCAGATCATAGCCAAGAACCTGCATAACGCCATAATAGACACCGTGTCGTTCAAGCGCTTCGGTTTTCGCTGGTATCAGATCATGGATATATGCGAGTCGCATGCCTACCATATTCTGTGGATGTGCATACTTACGGTGGCGCTGCTCTTCGTCGCATCGGACATGGGGCAGGAAACGACGGAGCGCAGGATAGTGTGGATCGTGGAGTGGACGATGATCGGTTTGTCGTCGGTCTCGGTTCTTGCGTATGCCTTTCAGAAATTCCTGCGTCTGTTCTTCAACTCGTTCAGGGCGATAGACCGGTTGGAGAGGCTCTGCGCCCGATTCAACCGCAAGACCACTTACAGGCGGTCGGTAAGGGCGGGCGTCGACCAGTTTCCAGCCGGTACGATATCGCAGGACATGGAGCTGCTGGTGGCCGATATTCAGGAGATCGAATACGAGCTCACGCAGATTCTGGCGCAGTATAAGCGACGCAAGGTCATCATAGTGCTCGACGAGCTGGATAAGACCGAACCTCTGTCGCCCAAGCCGGACGATAGCGGCGGAGTGCCCGAGTTCGAGAAGGTATCCACCCGGCCCGAGCAGCACACTACCTCCCGCTCGCGCCGCATGCAGGTGCTGAACGTGATTGCGAACATGAAATATTTCCTCTCGACGGCCGATGCCTATTTCATCTTCATCGCCGGCCGCGAGCTGTTCGAAGCCTCTATGGCCGATCTTTCCGATCGCGACTTCTCGATCAGCAATATCTTCAACGGCATACTCAACGTCGACAGCTTTTACTCGCATCCGGATGTTCACGACTCTATCGCCTATACCGAGGAGGTCGTCTGCCGGCAGATCCTGCCCGAACGGTACAGCCGGCCGCCGTCGGCAGACAAGCCTGCCCCCGTATTGTCGCTGCGCGACTATCGCGATTACAGACTGGCTGCCGAGGCGGCGTGCGACCGGAAACGCCTCGATCGCGAGGTGGTCTTTCTCTACCACTTCGTCAGCTACCTCGCCTTCATCAGCAACGGCTCGCCCAAGAAGATCACAACCTTCTTCGAACGTTATGTCTGCGAGGCGCGCTACCTCGTACAGACCGAACGACTGAAAGCGGCCGATACGTCCGCTGGCGGAGAGTTCTGGCTGTCGTTCGGCTACAACAGCCAGATGAAGATCAACTTCGTCCATTATATCGCCTATCCGGTGTTGCAGAATATAATGAGCCGCTCGACGATCTTCGGCGACAAGTTGCAGGTGTCGGATTCGTTTCTTCTGGGGCATATATTCAAAATGCACCAGGGCGGTTTTTCGTGGCGCAACCTCGAACACACGCCCGAGATCTTGGAGATCAACCACTCGCCCGAGATACGCGACAATATCGCGATGCTGATAAAGTATCTCAACCATACGCTTCTGACCACTATTTCGTGCGGCCTCTACCAGTACAAGTTTCCGTCGCGGTTCGCCGAGGAGATATCTTTCTTCTCGAAGCTGTCGGAAGAGTTCTCGGCGCTGTTCAACTTCTCGCTCGACGAGTTGCAGCCGATCAAGAAGCTGTATTATTCGACGCTCGAAAAACAGATGCCCGACCCCGACCGTTATGTCACGGCGGCCATAAACCACTCGCTGGGCGATGTCTACATGCAGGAGGAGAACTTCTCGGTGGCTATACGTCACTATGAGAAGTGTGTCGAGCTGGTGTCGGTGTTTCTGAAAAACCACGATCCGAGGCACGAGCAATTCCAGAACTACGTGCTGTTCTACAACCGAACGATGCTCAAACTCGGTCTGGCACACGAGAAGCGGCATACCGACAACTCTGCCTACGCCGTCTACAACGATCTGACGGATCATCTTTTAGCGATCAAGCGCGAGAATCCGATGATACACACCCTTTTCCGCGACAACCGCACAATGCACCTGGGCGTGCTCGCCCGGCTCAACGTTATCGAGAAACTCGATACGACGGGCATCAGGGAGGTGCATATCGAGGAGGCGATAACCTCGTTCGGCCGATTGATGTCGCGAAACGGCTGCTGCGGCACCTACTCCTACGACAAGTTGTCCGTCGATGATGATGCGAACATCATAGTCATGGCCGACTTCTTCCGCAAGCTGGGCGATATACTTTATTATAAAAATGTCTCATTGGGCAAGTATAGTGCGCAGTCTTCATATATGAACGGAATGAAGGAGCTGCTGAAACCATTGGGACTCAATGAAAGAGGCGAGCGTGGAACGGAGTCCTCGATAATGCTGGATAAGGTCGTCGAGCTGTGTCTGAAAGTCGAGGACGATAAGATAAATTTCCTCTCTAACGTTAATCCGGATATACTTATGTATAATCTTGCGATATTGTTGGAAAGCATAGGGCATACCCATTTTCAGGTATTGACGAGATTGAGTTTCCGCAATGAGAATATTGGCGAGCTGTCCGAGCTGAAACAATATATAATAGATGATTTCAAGAGGTCGAAGTGGCCGAAGTTTTCGGTTCATAGGGCGATGATCTGCTATTGGGCGGCATCCAAGTTATACGGTTCATCGTGCGAGCGCGATCTTGCCGGACGGTGCTATAAAGAGATTATGCACGTCGTCAATTATTATATCAACGGTGCAATAGAGGTGCTATCGAAAGAAGAAGACGCAGACAGGCGAAGAGAGGGTTTTGTGCAGAATATCGATTTGGTAAATCATCTGCAAGAGATCGCCGATTTCCTTACCCGACGTTTTATAATGACTCAATTCAGGCAGTACGAACATGTCAACTTTTCGGAGATTACCAATATAGGACGCATTCTCAGGCAGTCCGATCCGAGAGATTTCGCGGATCATCTCTCCCTCTATCCGAGCATCGAGGAGATGCAGAATATATATGTGCGCTTCGTGCTGCTGTGCCACCGGTTCCGCAGGGCTGCCGGATTGCCCGACAGCGGCGGGGATGCGGCCATTACGGGTTTCGTCCGCAAAAATCTGTTGCATGAGGATATCTACAACAGTACGTTGACCAACATAGTTACCAGATATCAGTCCGCGGCCAAGACGTACCGCTATTTCATCGACACGCTTCTGTGTGCCGGCCCGGGCGCCCCGGCCGATTATTTCCGCTCGGCGAAGCGGTCGGTAAAGAGTTTTTTGGAGGATGATCATGCCGTTGTGCCCGACTTCATACGCAGCAGCATGGAGCCCGAGGTGCCGTTGCAGGAGCTCTCCGAGCGGGAGTACCGCTTCGAATTGCTCAAAGCGATCGTAGCCGGAGCCGTGAAGAATACGTCGTATATCATCCAGACGCTCGCGCCGATGCAGAATACGCTGCTGTTCAACCATTCGTTCAGAGGCAGAGCCTATTACGATCTGGCAGTGGCGCAGTCGCTGCTCGATGCCCTCTGCGACATCTGCGGTTACGACCCCGTCAGGTACGATGCCGAGTACGAGCGCTTCGACTTGGGCGACGACTCGGCCGATGCCGCGCGCCGACGCTCGCTGCATGCGTTGTTCGACAGCGATTTCCTGCACAGGCACCGTGCACTGTCGAATTTGAACTATCTGGTCGAGAATGTGATACACTCGTTCGCCAAGGCGCGCCAGTGCAGCTCCCAGGGTACGAGCTATCAGGAGATGATACGCGGACTCTATTTCCTCGACGACGATCTCAACAACGATACTATCCAATTCTATCTGGCTATCGAGCGCGCCTGCATGAGCGACATGTTCGATATCGAAAAGGCGTTGAAGCGCAGCTATATGTTCAACCATACTTCGGTGTACAGAATTGGCACCTACCTTCGGAAGGAGTTTTTCGAGAGTGCGGAGATAGGGATCGTATAGTGGCTGTGCGCGTGTGCCGGCGCTGCATCGCCCGCCTTCACGCCGCATATTGTAAACGAAATCCACCCTGCCGGAACCGAGTCCGGCAGGGTGGATCGTTCTGTAAATCGTATGCGACTACAATCCCAGCTTCTTTCTTATGGGTTTGGGGATCGAATTTTTGTTGACCAGGATCGACATGGTTTTGTACTCGACGAACGGACGTGAGAAGTAATAGTAGCCGTCGTAGGGGGGACGTACGTCCCACGAGTTCTTGACCTTGTAGAAGCGCTTGCCGGTCTGGTCGGTTGCGTAGCCTACGATCTGCATTCCGTGGTCGTCGGTAGTCTGATAGTTGTCGAATGCCGTCTGGCGCATCTGCTGAGTGATGCTCTTCTCGCGGATAGGCTTCTCGAAGCTGTAAAGCGCCTTCTGACGCTCGGCTGCCGAGAGTTTGCCCCAGCGCTCCGCCTCGGTTCCCTCCATGCTCTCCACGTCGTCCTCGGGGATGATACCTATGGCCTTGATGCGGTCGAAGCCCAGCTCGCTGACGTCGGCCGCCCACTCGATCGTGTAGCCGTTGTCGAGGGCGTGGTCTACGACCTGCATCATCTCGTCGAGAGGCAGGTTGTACTGGCTATGCCAGCGCCAGTTGTCGGGGATCTCCAATATGAACGACTCGTAGAAGGGATGATGCGTATATGAGGTCAGATCGACGTAGTCGTCGAGATCGATCGGCAGCGACTCGGCGAACGACTTGGGAGTATACTCCTTGCCGCGGTATGTAAACGTCTCGGGCATCTGGCCGAAGTAGGCGTCGAGTATGCCGTTGAGGCCGTTCTGCCATGCCGTGGTAAGGGTCTTGTTGGGAGCGGCGATGATAGCGTCGACGTATGCCTTCAATACGGCGTCGATCTCGTTGAAGTGGGGCTTCTGGGTGCCGTAGTTCAGACCCTCGTATATCTCGGTGGGGACGATTCCGTAGTCGCGTATCGCCGTGATGACGTCGCCGGCGTTACCGCCTACGGCGAAGTTCATGGCGCCGTGCAGACGAACGTACTTGACGGCCTTTTCGAAGTAGATGTTGCGCACGACCCACATCGGCGAGAGTGCCACCTCCTCGCCGCCGGCACGCATGATCTCGCTCTCGACGAATCCCAGAGCGGAGTATGCCCAGCAGGTGCCGCTGCGCGACTGGTCTTTTACTGATGTTGCGGGGTTGATCTTTACGTCGGTAAAGATGTAGCCCTCGGCTGACGGTTGCTGCGCCGTGGCCGCGAATGCGGTTGCGAAGCAGGCCAGCGCAATGATAAGTTTATTCTTCATAACGGTTATTTAATTGAGTTTTAAGGTTTTCAATATTGTCCAGGCGCTTTGTCCGGTCGGCACGGCATCTTCTCCACAGCAACTGTTCGGGTCGCACGCTGTCCGACATTCCCAGCACGGCATCCTCTGTGCGGCGACTTTTGAGCCGCAATATGCCCGGCATCCTCGGTTCGGCAGACTTTGTTCAGCACCCTCCCTGCTCTCCTTTGCCGGCGCTCTCGGTGCTGTATGGTCGAGATACGGTTTCCGGTGCCGTACGCTTGCCGGTAGACGTATGCCGGCCTATTCATTCGGTCTGCCCGGTAATGCAGAGACGGCTTCGGGAATCCGATACGGCTTTCGCCGTCTTAACCCCTCCGGCCGCGGCATCGACCCGACGCGGCGCCTGCCCGCGTGCCGTTATGCTGCCGGATCGCCCCTGCCGGCGTTATTTCTTGCTCTTCTCGACTATCTGACGGCAGTCGTCGTAGGTCAGCGCCTCGACCGTCGAGCCCTTCGGCAGGCGGTAGTTCTTGCCCTTGAATGCTATGTAGGCCCCGTAACGTCCGTCCTTGATTACCATGTCGGCATCCTCGGCGAATGTCTTCAACGGGGTGTTGGCCGCCTTGACCTGCGCATCGCGGTTGCGTATAAGCTCCTCGGCGCGCTCGCGTGTCAGCGTATAGGGGTCGTCGCCCTTCATCAGCGAGGCGAAGGTCTTGCCGCGGCGGACGTATGCGCCGAACTTGCCGATGCCCACCATAAGCTCCTCGCCGTCCATCTCGCCGAGGTTGCGCGGCAGCGCGAAGAGCTCCAACGCCTCGTCGAGCGTTATGGACTCTATGAGCTGCCCCTTCTTCATCGAGGCGAAGCGCGGCTTCTCGCCCTCGGCGCCCTCGATCTCGACCATGGGGCCGTAGCGTCCGATGCGCGCCTTGACCGTATGCCCCGTCTTGGGGTCGGTGCCGAGTATGCGCGTCTGCGCGCTCTTATCGGTCTGGGTGCCTATGGCCGTGTCGACCATTTTGTGGAACGGGTGGTAGAAGTCGTCTATCATCTTGGTCCACGTGATGTCGCCGTCCGCTACGCGGTCGAACTCCTTCTCGACGTTGGCCGTGAAGTTATAGTCCATTATGGGCGAGAACTGCGATTCGAGATAGTCGTTTACAACCATGCCTATGTCGGTGGGCGAGAGGCGGTTTTTCTCCTTGCCGAAGCTCTCGCTGAGCATCTTCTCCGTTATCTTGCCCGCCGCGAGCGTGAGTTGCAGATAGTCGCGGCGCTGGCCGTCGCGGTTCTGCTTGACGACGTAACCGCGGTTTATGATCGTGGTAATCGTCGGGGCATATGTCGACGGGCGGCCTATGCCCAGCTCTTCGAGACGCTTTACCAGCGCCGCCTCGTTATATCGTGCCGGAGCCTGCGTGAAGCGCTCCGTCGCGGTTATGCTCTTGGCCGTGAGCTCGTCGCCAACGCTCATCTTGGGCAGCACTCCGCCCTCGCCGTCGGTGCCTGCATCCTCGTCGGTCGACTCCGAGTAGAGTTTCAGAAATCCGTCGAAGCGTATTACCTCACCCGTGGCCGTGAACTGCGCCCCGCCGCGGCTGCTCTCAATGACGATCTGCGTGCGGTCCAGTTCGGCTGGAACCATTTGCGAGGCTACGGTGCGTTTCCAGATAAGGTCGTAGAGACGTTTCTCGGCGGCCGAGCCCTCGATTTCGTGACGTTCGATATACGACGGACGAATGGCCTCGTGCGCCTCCTGCGCCCCCTTCGACTTAGTCTTATAGTTGTGCGGATAAGAGTATTTCTCGCCGAAGAGCTTGGTTATCTCGCTCTTGCACTGGCCTATGGCCTGCTGCGAAAGGTTTACCGAGTCGGTACGCATGTAGGTTATCAAACCCTGCTCGTAGAGGCGCTGTGCGACCGACATGGTCTGCGATACGCTCATCGAGAGCTTGCGTCCGGCCTCCTGTTGCAGCGTCGAGGTGGTAAATGGCGCCGCGGCGTAGCGCTGCACGGGCTTCTCCTCGGCCTTGGCCACGCGGAACTCCGCCCCGGCGGCCTCGCGCAGAAACTCCTCGGCCTGCTGGCGGTTGTCGAATGTCTTCGACAGCGTGGCCTTGAACAGCGTCTTCGACGGATCGGCAGCGGGGTAGAACTGAGCCACCACGCGGAACAGCGGCGTCGAGCGGAATGCGATGATCTCCCTCTCTCGCTCTACAATAAGCCTTACGGCGACGCTCTGCACGCGTCCCGCCGAGAGCGACGGTCTTACCTTCTTCCAGAGCACGGGCGAGAGCTCGAAGCCCACCAGACGGTCGAGCACGCGGCGCGCCTGCTGCGCGTTGACCAGATTCATATCTATCGTGCGCGGGTTCTCTATGGCCGCGAGTATGGCGTTGCGCGTGATCTCGTGGAATACGATTCGTCGTGTGCGGTCGACCGGCAGGCCGAGCACCTCGGCCAGATGCCACGCTATGGCCTCTCCCTCGCGGTCCTCATCGGATGCCAGCCATACGTTCTGTACGTTCTTCGAGAGGCGCGACAATTCGTCGACCACCTTGCGCTTGTCGCTCGGGATCTCGTATACGGGTTTGTAGTCGCCGTCGAGATCGATGCCCAGGTCCTTCTTCGCAAGGTCGCGTATGTGGCCGAAGCTGGACTTGACGATGAAGCCCTTACCCAGAAACTTCTCTATCGTCTTGGCCTTGGCCGGAGACTCCACAATTACCAAATTTTCCTGCATTGCTTCTGCTGCTTATTTTATACGGCAAAACCTAAGCGTTAACTTAGGTTTGCCTTATTCTACATATTTCGTCTCTATTTGAAGACCGTGTAGGTCATATCCAACTTGACGGGTGCGGCGTTTCTCGCGCCGCCGACCTCGCCGTCTCCGCCTATTACCGCCACACGGTCGAAGCCGAACAGCCCGTACGCCTCGGGGGCAAGGTATATGCGGCGGTATTTCTCGTCTATCTTATCGAAGTCGACCGTGCGCCCGTCCTGTGCAAGGTTGTCGGCGCAGGCCAGCGCCAGCGACTGTATGAAGTTCGAGATATCCATCGTATAGCATGCCAGCGACCTGTTGAGATAGCCGCCGTAGGGTATGGTGTATGTCGACTCGTTGGCATACATGTAGTCGGCTACGGGCGACAGGTTCTTATAGTCGGTATACATGCCCAGACGAGTCTGCGCGCCGTTCAGCACCGGCGTTATTACAGACGGGTCGAGCTTCGTGTAGTCGTAGTCGGCGTGCTCGACGTAGATCGACAGCGTGGCCTGATTGACCGAAACGGCATTGCAGTCCTCGGCGAGCGACAGGTCGGCCAGCGACTGCAACATCTCGTCGGTAAAGCGCAGCTCCGTTACCACGCCGCCCATGCCGTCGACGAATCCCATGAGCACCTCTTCGCGGCTCTCGTTCTTCTCGTCGATCTTGTCGGCGTCGAACAGCCTGACGCCCGAGTAGTCGTGCTCGACGGTGTTGATCGATACGTTGCCGGCTTCGATCTTGCCGTATGTCTTGGGGTCGAGATAGAGCTGGTACACCATATAGGTCGTATCGCGGATTATCTGCGGGTCCTCCTCGCGGCGGCTTCGCGTGTAGAGATACATTCCCGTCTTCTCTATATCCGAGGCGTACATCGCGCCGCGGCCGCTAAGCGCGGCATCGTCGGCCGGAACGATGTATATGCCCTTGAACTTGTCGACGAACTTCTTCTCGTTGCCCACGGTGTAGATGCCCTCGGTGTCCTTGGCCATGCCGTCGTTAGCTGCGGCGTTTCCGAGCAGCATCAGACGCGATACGTAGTCGCGCGTGGCGGGAGTCTCGTGCAGCAGCACCTCGGTCGAGGTGGTGTAGACACCGTTATCCTGATCGGGGAACGTGAATGTGAATATCGGCTCCTTGCCGATGTATTTCTCAGCGTCGAAGTTGATGCGGAACGCCGTGTCGGTGCGCTCCTTGAAATATTCGTTCGACGTGATCTCGTATACTTCGAACCTCTGGCGGTAGGTCGTGTCGCCGTGGAACGACGTGATGCTCAGCGCCAGCTGCATCGAGTCGAATATTGGTCGGTAACCCCAGCCGCGCTCCTCGTCGAGCGAGTAGTTGAACAGCATCTGCGAGAAGAATCCCGCCGTGCGCATGCCGAACGTGTCGCTCTGCTCGCGGCCGAAATAGACCGAAGCGAGGTTGGCCGAGTGCACCGAGTCGGTCTTGTAGAGGCTCGCGCGCATCAGCGGACAGTCGCGCGAAGTGCCGTTCTCGAACAGCTTGCCGCCCGAGTATGTACGACGGCGGATCGACATCTCCTGGTTATCGGGGATGAACTCCTCGCCCATAGTGTAGTCGGCCTCGGTCGTGCAGCCCGTCGCGAATAGCATCGCCGCGACGACAGCCAGCGCCGTCAGAAAATGATATTTATAACTCCTCATAGAATCGTTTGTAATTGTCGAACGTCTCCGCCTGTTCGGGCGATGCGAACTCCAAGACCCTCTTTCCCTTGCTTCGAGCATATTCCAGCAAGGCGGGATCGGCGGCATTCGAGGTCGCGATCACTCCGTCGGCATAATCAATAACGAAACGATAGAGGTTTTCGTATGACGGCGTATCGAGAATTTCGAGATTCTCGTCGGCTATGCCCTCGCCCTCGATCTTCGAGCGCATGTCTTCGGAGAGGGTGCCCTCGAAGCGGTCGTCCGGCAGCGAGAGGACGATCTTCACGTCGCGGAATACCGGATCGTCGTAGAATACCTTGCGCAAGTAGATCGGCACGATCGCCGAGAACCATCCGTGGCAGTGCACCACGTCGGGCGTCCAGCGCAGCTTCTTGACCGTCTCCAACACGCCGCGGGCGAAGAATATCGAGCGGTCGTCGTTGTCGTCGAACTGCTTGCCGTCGGCATCCGCCATGATCGATTTGCGTGCGAAATAATCGTCGTTGTCGATGAAGTATATCTGAATGCGTGCAGCCGGTATCGAGGCGACTTTGATGATGAGCTGGTGGTCGTTGTCGTTGATTATCAGATTCATTCCCGAGAGTCTGATGACCTCGTGGAGTTGATTCCGACGCTCGTTGATACACCCGTACCGCGGCATGAAAGTACGCACCTCGCATCCGCGTTCCTGCATCTGTCGCGCCATTTCGAGACTCAGGCTCGAAAGCTCGTTTTCCGGCAGATAGGGCGTAATCTCCTGACATACGTACAATATTCTGCGTGTTGCCATAACCGAACCTGTTTACTTTTGCAAATATACGAAAAAATTTCTATAAAACCAGCATCGCGTCGCCATAAGTGCCGAAACGGTATCCCTCCTTGCGTGCCACCTCGTAGGCGTTCATGATGTGGTCGTAGCCTCCGAACGCGGCCACCATCATCAGTTGCGTCGAGTAGGGCAGGTGGAAATTCGAGACCATGGCGTCGGCCACCGTAAACTGGTAGGGGTGGAATATGAACTTGTTGGTCCAGCCGGTCATGGGCTTTATCATGCCTCCGGTCGAGACGGCCGTCTCGACGGCACGCATCACGGTGGTGCCTATGGCGACGATCTTATGTCCGTCGCGCTTGGCGGCATTGACCGCCTCGGCCGCCTGCTCGGTTATGATGAACTGCTCGGAGTCCATCTTGTGCTTCGACAGATCCTCGACGTCGACGGGGCGGAAGTTGCCCAGACCCACGTGCAGCGTGATGAAGGTGGAGTCGATGCCACGTATCTCCATGCGTTTGAGCAGATGCTTCGAGAAGTGCATGCCCGCCGTAGGTGCCGCCACGGCGCCCTCGTTGCGTGCGAAGATGGTCTGGTAGCGCTCGGCATCCTCCTCCTCGACCTTCTCGCGCACCCATGTGGGCAGCGGCGTCTCGCCCAGACGGAACAGCGTCTCGCGGAACTCCTCGTAGCTGCCGTCGAAAAGGAAGCGGAGCGTGCGCCCACGCGAAGTGGTGTTGTCGATTACCTCGGCTCCCATGACGTCGTCCTCGCCGAAGTAGAGCTTGTTGCCGATGCGTATCTTGCGCGCCGGGTCGACCAGGACGTCCCACAGTCTGAGCTCGCGGTTCAGCTCGCGCAGCAGGAATATCTCGATGTCGGCTCCGGTCTTCTCCTTGTTGCCGTGCAGACGTGCCGGAAAGACCTTCGTGTCGTTGAATACGAACATGTCCTTCTCGTCGAAATACTCGATAATGTCCTTGAAGATGCGGTGTTCGATCTCTCCCGTCTTGCGGTCGACGACCATAAGACGCGCGTCGTCGCGGTTCTCGGCGGGGTACTTTGCGATCATATCCTGCGAGAACTCATAGCGGTATTGCGATAGCTTCATATTGCGATCAAATTTTCAAAAATAACGAGTGACAATCAGTTTATATACGTTAAAGAGCCGATTTTGTTTCACACTCGCGTAATTTTTCCATGAACAGGTCGAGGCTCGCAGCCCCTTCGGCCGTGTAGCCGCCGCTGCGCGTGCGGCGCAGCGAACGCAGATAGGCGCCGCTGCTCAGCGCTTCGCCTATCTCGAAGGCCAGCGAACGTATATAGGTTCCCTTGCTGCACTCGACGCGTATCTTGATGCGCGGCATGTCGTACTCCAAGAGCTCTATGGCATAAACGGTTATCGGTGCGCGGCGCAGCTCGACGCTCTCGCCGGCACGCGCCAGGTCGTATGCGCGCACGCCCTCGATCTTCTTGGCCGAATATATGGGCGGAGCCTGCAAGCGCTCGCCCGTGAGCGATTCGAGCGCCCGCTCGACATCCTCGCGCGTTATATGGTCGGTGGGGTAGGTGGCGTCGATCTCGTGCTCCATGTCGCCGCTGGGCGTCGTGGCCCCTAACTCCAACTCGGCCACGTACTCCTTGCGCTCGGCCTGCAACTCCTCGACCCGCTTGGTGGCCTTGCCGATGCAGACCAGCAGTACGCCCGTGGCCAGAGGGTCGAGCGTGCCGGCGTGGCCGACCTTGATCTTGGGGTGGCCGCATTTGCGCAGCGCGAACTTTATCTTGCGCACCACATCTGTCGACGTCCACTCCAACGGTTTGTCTATTACGGCTATGTATCCCTCGGGGAAATCCGTCTCTTTCAGCGAAAAATCCTCCTGCATGTCTCGGTTATCGGGGTTAGAATATGTATGAAAGTATGGCCGTCAGACCCACTGCGGCGCAGTATGCGGCGAACCATATGAGCTTGCCGCGCTTGACCGCCTCGATCATGAACTTGCAGGCGAGGCATCCGACAGCGAATGCCGACACGAAGCCCGCCGCCAGCGTGCCGGCGGCTATGCCCGAGGCCGTGAACTCTCCGCCGACGATCTGCAACAGCATCTCGCCCATGATCGGCGCGAGCACCATAAGAAACGAAAACGTGGCCACGCTCGACTTGTCGTTGCCCAGCAGCAGACCTGTGGCTATCGTCGTGCCCGAGCGCGACAGACCCGGCATCGAGGCTGCGGCCTGCGCCATACCTATGATGAAAGCGTCGCGATACGATATCTCCTGCTTCTGCCGCGGGCGTGCGTAGTAGGCGAATGCCAGCAGTGCAGCCGTCAGAAGCAGCATGGCGCCCACGACGATCATTATGTAGTCCGAGGCCAGCATGGCGTCGATGCTGTCGCGCAACAGCAGCCCCACGATGCCGATCGGTATCATCGACAGCAGCAGTTTCAGCACGAACGCCTGCTCTGCGTTGAAGTGCCGCGAGAATACGCCGCGCAGCAGCCTCCATATCTCGCGCCACAACACCACGATCGTGCTCAGCACCGTGGCTGCATGCAGCGTTATGTCGAATGTCAGGTTTTCCGCTATCTCCACGCCCATCAGCTCCTTGGCCAGTTGCAGGTGGCCGCTGCTCGATACGGGCAGAAACTCGGTCAGCCCCTGCACTGCGCCGAGTATTATCGCTTCGAGTGTATCCATGTTACGATATTACGTTTTTGGTCGTTACCGCTTCCGTCCGCCGTCGGCGTCGAAGCGTTTGAGTATGGCGTATATTTCGAATACGAAGCCCGCTATGACCACTACGGGAGCCAGCGATATCCTGCGCCACGAGAAGATCGAGTAGTCGAACTGCTCGGCCGTGTGGTCGCCGCCGCCCGACATGAGGCAGAACCCGATGACGATTACGGCCATGCCCGCCAGCATCAATATGTAATTCTTCGTCGTGAGGGGCATCCTCTCGTCGTTGGGATTCGACGCCCTGTTCCACAATTTCTTCGGATTCATATCAATAGAGATGTATTTTGTTCGACTTCATGTTCACGAACTTGTTTATCGCCACGGCGCTGAACAGCACCGAGATCAATATTCCGGCCACGGTCATGATGCCTATTATCGCGGCCACCTCCTCGCGCGGCAGCATGCGTATGCCCTCGGGCGTGAAGCGTTCGAGTCCGTACACCGCAAGGCACATGGCCATGCCGGCGCCTATGCCCGCGCAGATGCCCTGACGCAGCGCCGTGTGCAGCAGCGGCCGCATGATGTACCACTTGGTGGCGCCGACCAGCTTCATCGTGTTGATGATGTGTCGTTTGGCGTATATGGCAAGGCGTATGGTGTTGTTCAGCAGCAGCAGCGATATGACCAGCAGTACGGCCAGAAATATTACCAGCGAAAGGCTTATATGCCGCACCGTGCTCTGCATCGACTCTATGACCTCCACGGGCGGTACGGCGACGTACTCCACGCCCTCCACCGCGCCGATACGCTCGGCCAGCGCCTCGATCGTCTCCGACGACGCGTCATCGGCCGAAAGGGTCACCTCGTAGGAGTCGCGCAGCGGGTTCTGCTGCAACAGCTCGTCTATCTGCGAGGAGAACACCTTGCGGAACTCCTCGTCGCTGATCTTGTCCTCGCGGGGCATATACTCTATGGCGAGCACCTCGTCCCGCTCGCGGATACGGTCGTATACGGCCTGCTTCTCGTTCTCGAAGAGCGAGTCGGCCAGCTCGACCGACAACACCACATGTTCGCGCAGCGACCGCGATGCCGACATGGCCGATACCATGACATAGCTTACCGAGCCGAGCATGAACAGCACCAGCGCTATGCTGACGGTCGATATTACGTAGGAGCGTCTTATGCCGCGTTTGAGTCGTTTGTCTCTGTTTCCCATACCGGTTTGCTTTTGTTTATTCGTGTCTGCTTCGTCTTATGAGGCGGATTATCCACGCCGCTGCCGCCGCCGCGCATGCGGCCAGAACGGCTATCGACGAGATGAGCGTCACGGCCTCGACCGTGCGCCATGCCGGTGCGCGGAACCGCCATTCTACGGTGTGCCGCCCGGCCGGCAGCTCCATCGCCCGCAGCGTGTAGTCGGCGCGCAGGTAGGGCGCTTCGGCGCCGTCTATGGTCGCCGTCCAGCCGTCGGGGAAGTATATCTCCGAGAATACGGCCAGCGCATCGCCCTCGCTGTCGTATTCGTAGCGCAGATAGTTGGGGCGGTACTCTGCAAGGCGTATCTCTCCCGAGGCGTCGTATCTCCCGCCGCCGGGCAGGGCGTCCGCGTCTACTACGGCCGTCGTTGCCAGATCGACCTTCGAGAGGGCTTCGAGCTGCTCCGCGGCCGAGGCTTCGCGCCGCACGCTGCTTACGAACCATGCCGCACCGAGGGGCTCGACGCCGCACTTGTCGGCGAGCGTCTCGGCCTGCCCGTTATATATTGCGTACCGGCAGTCGAGCATGGCGAGTATGGCCGGATGCAGGCTGCGGCGGCCGTCGCATACGTCAGTGTAACGGTCGATCAGATCCTGATAACGCCCCAGCTTGGCGCCGTGATAGCCGCCCACCGAGCGGTGGAAATAGGAGGTCGTGGCGTCGTTGAAGGGGTCGACGTCGAGGTTTATCACGCGGAACCCGAGATCGGTGTCGTTCATTATGGCGCGGTCGGCCGCCGAGGGCTCGATCCCGGTCATGGTCTTATCGACGAAGTTGCCGTCGTTGAAGAAGCGTCGGTCGACGCCCGCCAGATCCCATACCGCAAGCGCTCCGACCGCTACGGTCATCGCGTATGGCAGCAGCCTGCGCATGGCGGGTCCCACCCATTCGCGCGAGCGGAGCCATGCGTATGCCGTTATCACGGCTGCCGTCGCGGCGACGAATCCCACCGTGCGCCATACGTCGGCCGTGAGCAGTGCACGGCGATCGGCTATCAGCGCATCGCGCAGCTCGTATGCTGCGGGCGAGTCGCCCACGAGCATTCTGATAAGGTTTATGCTCCTCTCGGTGTCGAAGCCGTCGGTCAGGGCCAGCGCTGCGAGCGACAAGACCACGAGAGCGCCCGCGCATGCCGCGACCCTTGCGGCAGTCTGCCGCCAGCCGAGCGTCGTTCGGTGCAGCTCTCTGAGCGCCAGAGCCGCCAGTACTGGCACGCTCCACTCGACTATGACCAGAGCCATGGAGACTGTGCGGAACTTGGCGTAGCCGGGCAGTATCTTGAATGCCAGCTCCGTGAATCCCATGAAATTTTTGCCCCATGCCAGCAGCAGCGCCAGCAGCGATACGGCCAGTATCCACCATTTGTTGCGCCCCGATGTCATGCAGGCGCCTACGAGCGCGAGCAGTATCGCCACCGCGCCGAGATATGTCGGACCCGCCGTTGTAGGCTGGTCGCCCCAGTAGCCTCCGAAGTATCCCGAGGCCAGCAGATCGTCCGTCATGCCGCTGTCGACGCCCATTGCGCAGAGCGTGCGGCGCACCTCTCCCTCGTCGACGGGCGCCGCGATCGACGAGCCGCCGTTGAGTCCTGGTATGAGCATGTTGAGGCTCTCTGCCTTGCCGTAGCTCCATGCCGTAGCGTAGTCCAGCGACAGGTTGCGGCGCTCGCTGCTGTCGAGAGCCACCTCCGAGCCGCCGCGCATGGTGTATTTCTGATGGGTCATCGTATACCACAGCGGCGAGAAGTTGGATCCGACGGCGAGCATGACGGCTGCGGCCAGCACCCCTGTTCTCTGTGCGAAGCGGCGCCATGCGCGCTGCTTGCTGGCGAACCACATCTCGCTGAGCCACAGCGCCGCCGCGGCCAGCGCGAAGTAATATGTTATCTGCGGGTGGTTGGCTCCGAGTTCGAGCGACAGCGCCAGTGCCGTCAGTGCGCCGCCGGCCCACATGTTGCGCCTGAGCGTACACCATACGCCCGAGATCACGAGCGGCGCGTATGTCAGCGCCCACATCTTGGTTATATGTCCCGCGTCGATTATCAGGAAGAAGTATGTCGAAAGGCCGTATGCCAGCGAGGCGACGATGCCTATCCACGGGTCGATGCCTACGGCCAGCAGCGCGATCCACATCAGCAGCATGGCGAAGAATATCATGCTCATAGGCTCGTTCAGCAGCTTTATGCCTCGGCCGACGGTGCGCTTTACGATCTGTGCCGGATACTCCACGTTGATCAGATATGCCGGCATGCCCGAGAACATGGCTCCCGTCCACTGCGGGTCTTCGCCCGTGGCTTCGCGGCACTCTTTGATGTCTTGCCACATACCTGTGTACTGGCGCGTATCGCCCTGCACGAGGGTCTTGCCCTCGAATTGCGGCGCGAAAAATATGTCGCAGACGCCCCAGAATGCCACCAGCGCCGCCAGTGCGGGCAGTATGTATCGTAACGTAATTCTTTTGATGTCCATAAGCAAATCGCGCATAAACCGGTCAAAGTTACGAAAAAACTCGGTTACGCAACGGCAAATACCGAAAAATAGTTATCTTTGCAAGGTTAACGCAATTATTCCGATGGTCACTATCGACTCTATCCGCAAACCCGTTCTGGCCGATCTGGCAGCTTTCGACGAGTTCGTCCGCGGCAATTTCAATGCCGAGGGCGAATTGCTGCAAGAGATGCTCGTGCACGTGCTTTCGTCGCGCGGCAAGGGTATAAGACCGGTATTGACGATGCTCTCGGCCGCGATCAATTCGCCGCATGAGCAGATAGACGGCGACGGCCGCCGCTGCTCCAAGCGCACGTATCTTGCGGCGATGCTCGTCGAGATGATACATACTTCGTCGCTTATCCACGACGATGTGCTCGACTCGTCGGATACGCGTCGCGGGCGTCCGTCGGTCAATGCCATGTGGCAGTCCAACAACGCCGTCATTCTGGGCGACTACATTCTGGCGCGCACGCTCTCGATCGGCATGGCCAGCGCGCAGTACGACCTCGTGTCGCATCTGGGCGCCGCGATCGCCACTCTTTGCGAGGGCGAGGTGTTGCAGAACCAGCATGCCGGACGGCTCGACACCACGCGCGAGGACTATCTCTCGATCATCCACCGCAAGACGGCGAGCCTCTTGGGGCTGAGCGCGTCGCTGGGGGCTATGTCGGTGGGTGCCGACCGCCGCGCCGTGGAGCGCATGCGCCGCTTCGGCGAGGCGCTGGGCATGGCCTTTCAGATTCAGGACGACATACTCGACTACCGTCGCACGGCCGATACGGGCAAACCTTCGAACAACGATCTTCGCGAGGGCAAGATCACGCTGCCGCTGATCGAGATACTCGAACGCTGCGACGAGGCCGAGCGCAGCCGGATAATGGAGCTGGTGCGCCGCTGCCGCGACGATCAGAGCGCCGTCGACGCCGTGCAGGCCGAGGTCGATGCCCGCGGAGGCGAACGGCTGGCCGCCGTGACCATGCGGCGCTACCTCGAACGGGGCATGCACTACCTGTCGGAGTATGCCGAGTCGGACTGTCTCTCGGCGCTGCTCGACCTGTGCGCCTATGTTACGGAGCGTAACCGATGACAGAACACCTAACAAATTATTATAAACTTATGAAAACCGAACAGAAAAATTACACGCTGCCCATCATCGTGATGTTCGCGCTGTTTTTCATGATCGCCTTCGTTACCAATTTCGCGGGATCGATGGGCGTCATCGTAAAGAACCAGTTCCATGCGAGCAACGCGCTCTCGCAGCTGGGCACACTGGCCAACTTCATCGCTTATGCCTGCATGGGTATTCCGGCCGGTATAATCCTCAAACGCAAGGGTTACAAGTTTACCTCGCTGGCGGCCGTCACGGTCGGCTTCGTCGGCGTGGGCATACAGTTCCTCTCGGGTTATGTCGAGTCGTTCGGCGTATACGTGCTGGGCGCGTTCGTGGCCGGCTTCTCGATGTGCATGCTCAATATCGTGGTCAACCCGATGCTCAACACTCTGGGCGGCGGCGGCAACAAGGGCAACCAGCTGATCCAGTTCGGCGGTTCGTGCAACTCTATCGGCGGTACGATCGCCCCTGTGCTGCTGGGCTATCTGATCGGCGGATCGGCCGAGACGGCCACCGTCAGCGATGCCGCTCCCGCGATGATCATCGCAATGGCGATATTCGCTCTGGCCGCCGTCATCATAGGCCTCGTCCGTATCCCCGAGCCCCATATCGAGACGGCCGAGGAGCGTGCCGCACGCAAGGCCGGCAACAAGGTCAAGGACAAGTACGGTCCGCTGTCGTTCCGTCACTTCGTGCTCGGCGCCGTGGCCATATTCTTCTATGTAGGTATCGAAGTAGGTATTCCCAATATCGCCAACCTCTATATGACCACCCCCACAGTGGAGTCTGCCCAGAAGCTCGTGGCCGACTACGAGTTCCAGCAGGATCCCGCCAATGCCGAGTTCCTTGCCCGGATCGAGGCGGAAGATAAGGCCAATGCCGATAACGAGGATTATGCCCCTCAGGTGGTCGCCGAATCATCTTACGAGAAGGCGCGGGGCGTGCTCGACGGCTCGGTCAAGGAGGGACGCGGCCTTACGGCCAAGCTGGCCGGCGTGCTGATCGGCATATACTGGTTTCTTATGATGTGCGGACGACTGATCGGCGGTGCCATAGGCGGACGCGTATCGAGCCGCAGAATGCTTGCCGTGGTAAGCTCGATGGCCATGATATTCGTTCTGTGCATCATGTTCATCCCGCGTAGCGCTGTGGTCGAGATACCTTTCATCGAGGGTGTCGTGCCCGTGAACATGGTCTTCATGGTGCTGTGCGGTCTTTGTACTTCGGTCATGTGGGGCGGTATCTTCAACCTCGCGGCCGAGGGACTCGGCAAGTATACGCCTGCGGCCTCGGGTATCTTCATGACGCTGGTCTGCGGCGGAGGTATACTGCCCTTCTTGCAGGGCGGCATAGCCGACATGGCAGGTTACATGACCTCGTACTGGCTCGTCTTCGGCTGCCTGTGCTATCTGTTGTTCTATGCGCTTGCAGGCTCGAAGAATGTAAATAAGGATATTAAGACCGAATAGCGTATTTAAGATCGTGATAGCGTTCCGGCAGGCGTATGGTCTGCCGGAATGTTTTGCAAATCCGGTGGTCGTGGTTACGGCTTGCGCCGTTGTAGAATAACCCTTCGCGGCGCTTTGTATAGTGTATACGCTCCCCGATTGTTTTTGTAAATCCGACTGTCGTAATTACGGCTGTCGCCGTTATACAATTCTGACCCCACCCCAAACCCCTCCCTCGGGAGGGAGATTATAGTACCTTTCGGAGCTTAGCAACGTATATATACTTTCCGAAAGTCTTGCAAGTCGGTCGGCCGTAATTACGGCTCACGCCGTTTTACAATCTTTACCCCCCCCCTAAATCCCCCGCCTTGCGGGGGACTTTTTGTCGCACGCGATGCGTGCTCCGGGTTGAGCCCGGAATGTATTGGGGGATAGATGTTGGTGTGGCTTGGGATCGTGTATTTGCTGTCCGGATGTTATGCAAGTCCGGTGGTCGTAGTTACGGCTCACGCCGTTTTACAATCTTTACCCACCCCCTAAATCCCCCGCCTTGCGGGGGACTTTTTTTCGCACGCGGTGCGTGCTCCGGGAGGAGTCCGGAATGTATTGGGGGATAGATGTTGGTGTGGCTTGGGATCGTGTATATGTAGTCCGGATGTTATGCAAGTCCGTTGGTTGTAATTACGGCTCACGCTGTTTTACAATCTTTACCCACCCCCTAAATCCCCCGCCTTGCGGGGGACTTTTTGTCGCACGCGGTGCGTGCTCCGGGAGGAGTCCGGAATGTATTGGGGGATAGATGTTGGTGTGGCTTGGGATCGTGTATATGCAGTCCGGATGTTATGCAAGTCCGTTGGTTGTAATTACGGCTCACGCCGTTTTACAATCTTTTCCCACCCCCTAAATCCCCCGCCTTGCGGGGGACTTTTTGTCGCACGCGGTGCGTGCTCCGGGTTGAGCCCGGAATGTTTTGGGATATCCTTTGTAGAGCTTGGGATCGTGTATATGCAGTCCGGATGTTATGCAAGTCCGTTGGTTGTAATTACGGCTTGCGCCGTTTTACAATTCTGCCCCCCCCTCCTCCCTCGGGAGGGGATTTTTTTTCGCACGCGGTGCGTGCTCCGGGAGGAGTCCGCAAGGTTTTTTGTGGGATAGCCGTTGGCGCGGCTCGTCGAAGGGGTCTGTGTCGCCTCGTATTATGCAGCCTAAGACTGGTGCCCGTCTCCGCACTCGATCGGGTATAACGCGACCGCCCGCACTACGACGATAGTGCGGGCGGTTTTATCGTATGTCGAGACCGGCGTCAGGCGAAGAGTATGCGCTCGTCGCCCTCGTAGGGAGGCAGCGGCTTGGGCGTGTAGTCGGCATAACCAAGAGCGACGACGCACAGTATGCCGTAGGCCGGCGGTACGGGCAGCAACTCTTTAAGATAGTCGTCGGTGCGTTGTGACGCGGGATCGTCGCCTATGCGATGATAGTCGCCCACATGCACCCAGCATGATGAGAGGTCAGAGTCGACGGCCGCGAGTTGCAGCATCGTGGCTGTAATGGCGGCGTTGATCTGCCAAAGGGGGCTGCTTGCGGGGTCGCCCATGACCACTATCGCGGCTGCGGCGCCCGGGAGGAATGCCGCGCCCATGTCGCGCATCGAGGCCATCGCTTCCAGTTTCGCTGGGTCGGTAACGGCCATAAGGCGCGTCGAACGCGTGTTCTTGGCCGAAGGCGCCTTCAAAGCCTGCTCCATGATCCGGCGCAGAGTGTCGTTTTCGACCTTGCGGTCTGTGAATCGGCGTGTCGAGCGCCGTTTATCGATGAGTTCGCTGAATTGCATAAAGACAAGTTTTAAGAGTATTCGGACAAAAATAAGAAAAATTTGATTATTTTTGACAGTGAAGATAACATTATGTTTCGTTTATGAACAATAGACCGACCGTTGCGCTGATATATGATTTCGACGGCACGCTTGCGCCTGGCAACATGCAGGAGTACGACTTCATACCCGCCGTGGGCAAGAGCAACAAGGAGTTCTGGCACGAGGCCAACAAGCTGGCCGAGGAGCAGGATGCCGATCAGGTGCTGACATACATGGCACGCATGATTCAGGAGGCGCAGTCCAAGGGGCTGTCGCTGCGGCGCGAGGCGTTCCGCGAGTCGGGACGCAAGGTGGAGCTGTACGCCGGCGTGGAGGAGTGGTTCTCGCGTATCAACCGCTACGGCGAGGAGCACGGCGCCCGCATCGTGCACTATATCAACTCGTCGGGTTTGAAGGAGATCATCGAGGGCACGCCCATAGCCCATGAGTTCAAGAACATATACGCCTGCTCGTTTCTCTACAACGTCGACGGTATCGCCTACTGGCCTGCCGTGGCGGTCAACTATACCAACAAGACGCAATTCATATTCAAGATCAACAAGGGCGTCGAGTCGGTCTTCGACACGCGCAAGGTCAATCAGTATATGGAGGAGAAGAGCCGTCCCGTGCCGTTCAGCCGCATGATATATGTCGGCGACGGAACCACCGACATCCCCTGCATGCGTCTGGTAAAGAACTTCGGCGGCCACTCTATCGCCGTATACAACCCCGACGAGAAGGGGCAGCGCCGCACGATGAACGATCTGATACGCGACAACCGCGTCAACCATGTGTGCCCGGCCGACTACACCGCCGGCTCGGAGATCGATACGGTCGTAAAGACCATAATCGACAAGATCGTGCTTGATACCCGACTTAGCGAAATGGAGATACCGCGCGTATGACATATGTAAGACTAATATTGGCGGCACTGCTTTCTGTGCTGTGGCTGCCGGCGGCGGCACAGCCGCACTCTTCGGCGAGCATGCCCGGGCATGCCGGAGCAGCCATCGCGCCCGACGGCGCAGCCGCTAAGACCGACTCGATAGTCGTGCTGACCGCCGAGGAGTATCGCAGACTGATCTGCGGCAGCGACATGCGTGCCGAGCGTCGCGCTTGGCGCCGCGAGAGGATCGACCGCCACGAGCTCCGCGCCGGCATAGGGTCGTTGGGCATTATTTCGTATCTGCTGGTCGACGGTCTCTACGGATGCTGCTACGATATGGCGTATCGCGGTTTTAGGGATCAGATGATCTCGGCCGGCATCTATACCACTCCCGAATGGTTCACGGGCAATATCGCGGCGAGCTATGTCTACCACGGCAGGCGAAGCACGCAGTTCGGCGTCATGGCAGCCTTTGCCGGTATCGTATCCCGCCGCCGCAGCGTCGACGACGACCGGACGATCGGCAACGACAACCGCTACGTCCTCTCCGTGATGCCAATGTGGCGCGGCATATGGCTCGACCGTCCCGTCGTGCAGGTGTATTCGTCGGCGGCAGCGGGTGTGGCAGTGCGCATCGGGCAGGATATCTCCCCGCGGGTTCTGCCTATCTTCGACGTGGCGCTGGTGGGCTGTTCGTTCGGCCGCGCTCTGTTCGGGTATGTAGAGTTGGGCAGCGGTGCGGGCGGAATATTGCGCTGCGGTGTGGGATACCGCTTCGACGCGGCGGCAAAAACTAAAAGATCACGACGATGAGACGAATTACGATAATCATTCTGACGTTCGCAGCGGCCGTTTCGCTGTGGTCGTGCAAGCTGAGCGACGGTACCTCCTGCGGCAGGGAGTATGCCGACAGAATGCTGTGGGAGCGCACGTCGCATTCTCTGTCAGATGTCGGCGATGTGTGCCGGCATACGGCGCTGGCCGGTATCCTGTACGGCATCGGCGACGAGGCCGAGCGCAGGCTGGTCGCAGACCGCTGCTGCCACGGAGCTACGGTCGAGATCGGAGCGAACGCGGTCAGTATCGAGTACCGCGACTCGCGCGGCGAAGTGGAGCGCCGCTACTGTTTCTCGACCGGCGGGAGCGCGCTGGGTACCGCCGTATGGAGGGCGCACTGTCTCGCTTCATGCGGTTCGGAGTACGACCTTACGCTATCGCCCGTTGGGGACGGCATCGGCATCCGTTGCGATGAGCTGCCCGGCTGGTATTCGCAGACGGCCGTCGACATCGGGATGAGCTATCTGTACGATGCCGATCTGCGCTCCGTAACCGTCTCCTTCTGCGGTTCGGGGCGTATTACCGAGAGGCCTTTCGACGACTATACTATCGACTACCGCATCGAACGCGAAGCCCTCTGCAACAGCCGCGGAGAGCTTGTCGAGGGGTGCATAGACATATTGTACCATGATCTTATAGAGCCGTATTCGAGACATATTACGGTAACCGTATCCGACGGCGCGGCAAGCTATTGAGCAGGCCGGCTGTCGTAGGATCGGATAACACTGACGATAATCGATGAAACTTATTTTTGCAACCAACAACGCCCACAAGCTCTCGGAGGTCGAGGCCGTGCTGGGCGACGGATTCAGCCTCGCCACACCGCGCGAGTGCGGCATAACCGAAGATATCCCCGAGGAGCAGCCCACGTTGGAGGGCAACGCCTCGCAGAAGTCGCACTACATATACGACCGCACCGGCTGCGACTGCTTCGCCGACGACACGGGCTTGGAGGTCGAGGCTCTGGGCGGTGCGCCGGGCGTTCATTCGGCGCGTTATGCCACCGACGGCCACGACTTCGAGGCCAACAACCGACGTCTGTTGTCGGAGCTTGCGGGCTGCGACAACCGTCATGCGCGTTTCCGCACGGTCATATCGCTCATCGAGGGCGGCGAGGAGCACCTCTTCGAGGGTATCGTCGAGGGACGCATAGCCGAAAGCGCGGCCGGCTGCGGCGGCTTCGGGTACGACCCGCTGTTCATCCCCGACGGCTTCGACAGCACCTTCGCCGAGATGAGTGCCGAGCAGAAGAACGCCGTATCGCACCGCGGCCGCGCCGTGGCGAAGCTGGTCGCCTATTTGCACAATCGCGCAAAATAACATACATTTGCAGCCGCTATGGAACAAACGATCAATTACCGCCGCGAGGACTGTTACTCGCGCGAAAAGATAGACGCACTGATGACGCACTATCGCGAGATACTGCGTCTGCTGGGCGAAGACCCCGAGCGCGAGGGTCTGGTAAAGACACCCGAACGCGTGGCCAAGGCCATGTCGTTCATCACGAAGGGTTATTCCGAAGACCCTATCGCCATACTGCGTTCGGCCATGTTCAAGGAGGAGTACAAGCAGATGGTTCTGGTCAAGGACATCGAGCTGTTCTCGGTGTGCGAACACCACATGCTGCCCTTCATCGGCCGGGCTCATGTAGCCTATATCCCCGACGGATATATTACCGGACTGTCGAAGATCGCGCGCGTGGTCGAGTGCTTCGCCCGCCGCTTGCAGGTGCAGGAGCGCCTAACGGTGCAGATACGCGACAGCATCCAGCAGGCGCTCAACCCGGTGGGTGTCGCCGTTGTCATCGAGGCGAGCCACACGTGCATGCAGATGCGCGGCATCGAGAAGACCGGCTCGTCGACCACGACCTCGGCCTTTACCGGCATCTTCCTCTCCGATCCCCGCACCCGCGACGAGTTCATGCAGCTTATCAGGCACTGACGGTGTCGTGTGATGACAAAATAAAAGGAGCGGATCTGTCCGCTCCTTTACTTTTTCCGACGTCAACTATTATCTCCCAATCTGTCGATCGTAATATGCGATACGGTCGCGACATACTTTTTCGACTATCTCGCTCAGGAGTTTGATCTTCGGCATAAGGGCGTCGATATCCTCTTTCGTGACGACGAACTTCTTCTTGTTGTAGCGGGCTTCGATGTAGGCACGTTGCAGCAGATCGAAAAGACGCTTCTCCTCATCGGTGTCGCGCGGGAAAACATTCGCCAGCTCCAACGTGTAAGGTTTGCACTTCTCGATCAAAAAATCCAAACGGTGCTCTTTATAGCCATATAGAATATATACTAATGGTACTGTCTTCAAATAATATTCGGTTGCTTGGTGCAACATGAAAGAAGCCATATGGTAGCATCCCCTTTGACAAGTAAATCCTACTATATCTTCAAACTCTTTTGCCTCTTGGAATTTATCGCTATAATATTCCAATGCTATATCTTTGATCTCCGAGAAATTCAACTCGCGCGGCGTGGCCGGCGAACACTCTCCGCTGTCGTAAAGCATGATCCCTTCGGCCAAAATATCGACATAGAAATAACGCCCCTCGGAAAGTGCATTGTTGAACTTCGATATGCTTTCATTGATAATCTGCGGATATGTCTGGAACTCGCCCTTGTCCCTTAAAAAGCGATCTTTGATACGGCTGTTGACTGTCGATTCTCTCGACCCCAATCGCCTTTTCGTCACGACCAGAATGTCGTAGTCGCTCATAAACTGGATTTTGCCGCCGCCGTAATCACGCTGTATATCCAATTCCACATAGGTGTTTCGGGCATAGCTGCCATAAAGGATAATCATTACGACGTCCTTCACTTCATCGCGAATCAGTCCGACCAATTCGTACAGATCACGCTGTTTGCGTTCGGGCAAAAAGTCTATCGAGCTCTTCATATCCACAAAATTACGCAGATTTTTCCAATAAAACATCTCCGCCTAATGTAAATTTAGATATTATCCTTATATTTGTCTTACGATTCCTTAAAGGCAGTTTCGTTGAACCGGGGCAACACAGGTTGTCCGAGAACAAACTGAAAAGCAACTACCATGCAGACTTTAAGGAATTATATCGATTCGGCATAGGCCGACGGACATAACATCATAAAGGGTAAACAACTCTTTATACCTCATTGCAAACGTGGAAACCTCTTTCAGGAGGGTTTGATTCAGGTATAATGGTTGTCAGTCCTTGTTATGTCCTATCCGCATATACGGATAGGACTGACTTGGGCGCAGGACAGCTTTCTGAATCGGGTTTTCCACGACCTGCAATGAGGGGCTGCTAATGCGCCCATTTTTTTATTTCCGCCGGTCGCATTTATATCCCGTTTGTTTACCCCGCATTCCGCCCCTCGCAAATATTATCGACGAAGCTCGTATAGGCATGTACGGGGACGGATATCGCACAACAGACGATTAGCTTTTATTACGAAGGAAATCTGGTAATGTCCGCCCCGCCGCCGAACGGGCGGCGGGATATTCGATTCGGACAGACTCCCGGCGCCGCAATGCCGGCCGAATCGGACGCAGAGGAAGTGAAGTAAAGTAAAGTGAATCGCCGACATATCACGACCCGATTCGAATGAGGGATATATGGACGCTTTGACGCAAGCAGCGGCAGCTGCACGATAGCCCGCAGCAGGCCGTGCAGCCACCGGAGGTGCGCACCGGAAGCCTTACTTTGATCCGACGCGATTCAACGATGAAACTGTCGCGGCAACCGAGTATTTCCGTTTGCGCACCTCGTTTTTTGCTTATCTCTCGGGGTGCAGCCGCTTGCACGTTATTATGTTAATCGCGTCGATCCCACGTAGGATGACTTGTGTGAGTTTCTTTTGGAGTTGCAGCAGAGTGCCGCGCAGACATACGGCCGGCGGCAGCGGCCTTATCGCAAAAAAAACGCCCGGGTCTCGATGACCCGGGCGCGGTGTTTACAGAAGACTGGCGATTAGAGCTTCTTCATCTCGACGAACTCGAACTCGGCAGGGCCGACGACCTTATAGATGAGCTGGTGTGTGCAGCTCGAAAGGTTGAAGCCCTCGTATACGCCGAGGTTGATCGTGTAGGTAACGTCGATGCCCTCGACGGGTTTGGCGTCGGCATGCAGCTGCGTGAGCACCTTGCCCATGACATATTGCAGACGCTTGGTCATAAGCTCCACGACCGCACCGTCATTCATGTCGGTATAACCGTCGCCGGCGAATGCGACACCGGCCTCGACGAGCTCCTGACCCTGATACGACTCGCCGCCGTACTGGCTGCGTGCCGAGCCGGGACGCATGTCGACATTGCCCTGATAAGCCGAGCAGCCCGTATAGTACTCGTTATTGCCGTAAGAGGTAACGAAGTAGGTGCCGCCCTTCTCGGCGCCCATAGGCTTGTCGACATTCTCCAATACCCAGTCGGTAACGGCCTGGAAGTAGAGAGCCGACAGCGGCTGACCCTTGCCGGGCGTAAGCGTGATGACCACCGAGGGGTTGTATACCCACTTGCCGCTCTGACGGACAAACTGGTCGGTAACGACCTCGACGTTGGCATTCTTGACCCATGCTGCTCCGTCGAACAGATACTGCTCGGCTGCCCATACGGTCTGAGAGTCGGCGAACAGGCGGTATACCACATTCTTCACATCGTCGGCCTGAGCATAGGGGAATGTCGTTTTCAGGTATGCGGGCAGATATGCGTCGGGCGTGGTAAGATTGCCGTAGTCCTGACCCATAGCCTTATAGTCGGCCGGTTGCAGCACAGCAGCCTCGGCGGCCGTGAACTTGCTGCCGTCCCAGCGGTAGAGGGCATAACGCTTCTCGGTGGCGGGTGCGGCGAAGGCCTTCAACGAAGCCGCAGCGGCGGTCTCGACGTCGGTGGCGATGATGTTGATGTGCTTGCCGCCCGAGATCGACGACAGCCAGCCCGTAACGGTTACGGTCTGACCGTCGGCCACGAGCGCCTTGTGCTCGTCGGTAATGCCGTAGAAGCTGCAATCCGAATCGGCTGCACCGTCGACCAGAATGTTATAGTACTTGTTGTCGCTGCTTACCGACATCTTGCCCGTTACAGTGACATACTGCAAGTACTCGCTCTGGGTGCGGGCGATAACGGCGGTCATGGTAGCGGGGTCGAGCACCGTAGCGGCGGGATAAGAGACGGTCGTCGCGCCGGTCTTCTCGATCGTCGCCTTGCCGTTGTCGATCTGGAATCCCTTGTTGTACTCCGAGATAGTGCCCGATACGGTCAGCTCGTCGCCTACGGCATGACCCGAAGCCTTGTAGACGAGGATCGAACCGCCGTTGTCCGTCAGGACGATGCCCTGCGTGCAGACGGCCGATACATAACCCTTGACCTCGACGGTCTCGTCCAGCGCGGCCGAGCCCAGAACGCTCGTGTAGCCATTGGCTATGACGGGCTTCTCGTTGACGTGCGTAGCGATGATGTTGATATGCTTGCCGCCCGAGATCGACGACAGCCAGCCGTAAACGGTAACGCTCTGACCGTCGGCCACGAGTGCCTTGTGCTCGTCGGTAATGCCGTAGAAGCTGCAATCGGCACTCTCGGTGCCGTCGACCAGAATGTTATAGTACTTGTTGTCGCTGCTTACCGACATCTTGCCCGTTACAGAGACATACTGCAAGTATTCGCTCTGGGTGCGTGCGATGACCTCCTCCATGACAGCCGGCGTGAGCTGCGTGGGGACGGGGTAGCCTACGGTCGTCGTGCCGGTCTTCTCGATCGTCGCCTTGCCGTTGTCGATCTGGAATCCCTTGTTGTACTCCGAGATAGTGCCCGATACGGTCAGCTCGTCGCCTACGGCATGACCCGAAGCCTTGTAGACGAGGACAGAGCCTGTCTTGTCCGTCAGGACGATGCCCTGCGTGCAGACGGCCGATACATAACCCTTGACCTCGACGGCCTCGTCCAGCGCTGCCGAGCCCAGAACGCTCGTATAGCCCTGCTCGGGATCGGGCGTGTCGCCGCCCCCGTCGAATGACGGCTCGGTAGCGGCATAGTTGTACGATACGGCGACGTATGCGCCCTCTTCGAGACCCTCGGTCGGGATGACCGACGCGAGCTTGCTCTCGGTGGCGGGCGTCACGGCCTGAATGAACTTCTCCTCGTCGCCCCAGACGGCCATGTAGTCCTCGGCCGTAACCGTATAGTCGGTAGCGGCGGCCATCTCGGCCAGAACGGCGGGAGCATCGATGCTGTTGTTGTAGGTAACCTTTATCGACGAACCGTCCGAAAGGGTGTAGAAGCGTCCGCCCTTATATGCCAGGAAATAGGGCATGTAGACCGATGCGGGGTAATCGGCCGAGAAGGCCTTGGCCTTGCCTGCGGCTGCCAGCGCAGCGGCTATCTCCTTGTCCGACGACATCGACGATGCCTTGCCTGCCAGCGTCGTATAGTCCTCGTCGGTAAGGGTGTATTCGAGTGTCTGGACATCTTTCAGCTCGACCTTGCTATCCAACCCCTCGAAGTTATCCATATTGTAGTCGCAGCCCGTAAGAGCGAAACCTCCGATGAGCGCGAGCGCCAAAATATTCTTTATCTTCATATTCGCTGTTGATATTATGTGATTGAATATGCGTTAGAAATTGAGTTTGAGACGGACCGTGAACGTGCGGCCGAACGCATAGAATATACGGTATGCCGAATCCCAGTCGTGGGTGGCGCCGTCGTATGCGTCGGTAATATACTCCTGATCGAACAGGTTGTTGATATTGCCGTATACGGTAGCCCGGCACGAGCCGACCTTGAAGCCGTAGCTGATGTTGAAGTCGAACTGGTTGCCCCACGGAATCTCCCACGGAGTCTTGTAGTTGGCGGTGTCGTTCATCGACGGATTGCTTATGGCGTAGTTGGCGTAGTTGCGGGCGAATACCGACCAGTCGAGGCCGATGCGCATGCCCTTCAAGGGCTTGAACGTAGCGCCGATAAGGGCTGTGGTCTGAGCCGAGTCGCCGACCTTCACGCCTTTGAGGTTGATCTTGGTTACGGCGTGCGGCTTGAACTTGTCCTGCGTAACGCCGTAGAGGTCGCCGATCTCGGGAGTCCACTCCGTCACGCCCGTAGCCGTAGCGATCGTGCCCTTGGTGTCGGCCATGGGCTGGCCGGCCTCGTTATACCAGAAACCGGTTGCATTGCTGTTCCACTGCCAGTCGCCCCATGACAACATACCGTTTATGTCGAGCCACTTGGCGGGTTTGGCGACGAAGTCGAGCTCGATACCCATGTGGCGGGCGTCGACGCCTTGCAGGTTGATCTTGGGTCGGTCGGTAACCGTCACACCGTCGAGCTCGTACTGGTAGTCCTTGCCAGATGCGGTCATCGTCTTATCCATCCACATGGTGTAGTATGCGTTGAGGTTAAGGGCGAATTTGGGCGACTTGAAGCCGTAGCCGATCTCGGCCGAGAAGATCTTCTCGTTCACGGCGTCGGGGTTGGTAGCGTTGCTGATCGTCGAGTTGAGGAACGCACCGCCCGAGAAGAAGGGCGCACGCGAGATGTAGCCGATGTTGGCGAAGACGTTGTTGTAACGGTCGATGTTGAAGTTCACACCGCCCTTGATCGTACCGCCGAGGAAGTTGACGGTCTCCGATCTGGCGTGGTCGGCGTCGTAGTAGAAGCGGTCGTAGCGCCAGTAGCCCGTGTTCGAGAGCGAGCCCGATACGAAGGCCGTCCAGCGCGGCGACGAGTACTCCAACTGAGCGAACAGACCTTCCTGCAAGACGTTGCCGTCGTAGTCGCGATAGATATTGTCGCCTACGCCCAGCTTCTTGTATACCCACTCGGGATCGTTTGCGGCCGAGTTGTAGCGTGCCTGTACGTTCTGGCGATAGCGGTCGATATAGTAAGCGCCGTCGTAGAGGTCGGTAATGATCTTGGTGTGCTCGCCCACGTAGTAGCGCAGGTCGATACCGGCGCTCAGTTCGAGGTTGTCGGTAAGCTGGTTGGTGTAGGTCGAGAGCATGCCGTACCACTGGTGGTCGTTGATCGACTTGGCCATGACCATTTGCGAGCCGGTTGCGCTGGCTGCGTTGAGCTCCTGAATGGCGCCGTAGTCGAAGGTGCCGTCAGCCTTGCGGAACTGCATGTTCAGAACGCCGTTGTTCGAGCCGTACCATGAGCCCGAATACTCCGACGTGCCGTCGCCGCCATAGCCGTAGCCGCTCGCAATCGAGGCGTAGATAACCGACGAGAGCGACGAGTGGTCGTTGATCTGCCACTGGTGGTTCAGAGAGATCTGAGGCTTGTGGTACTTGTTGAAAGCCGAAGTGCGGCGCTGGCCGTTCTTGTCGAAACCGTAGGTTGCGTTGTAGAGGTAGGGAGATTTGTCGTCGCCCATGTACTGCTTCATGCGCTGCCAGCCTTCGATCGTCAGACCGTCGTATTTGTTGCGCTGCCAGTGCTCCTGCGGAGCGCCGAAAGCCGTCAGCGAGAGCTGGTGGTTGGCTCCGATGCGCTTCGATACGTTGACGAAGTAGTTCCAGCCGTTGTATTCGGTGCCCTGAATGTAGCCCTTGCCCCACTTGTGGCCGCCCAGAACCGTCACTGCCCAACCGTTCTCGGTCACGCCCGACGATATGGTAAAGGTCATCTGGTTGGCTCCGTCGTTGCCTATGCCGTAGGCGAACGAACCGCCGGCCTTGGCGTCGAGGCTCTTGGTAACGATGTTGATCGTACCGCCCACCGAAGGCGCCGAGACCTTAGAGGCACCAAGACCGCGCTGCGTCTGCATCGAGCGGGTTACCTCGGCCAGACCTGCCCAGTTGGACCAGTATACGCCGCCCCACTCCATGTCGTTGATAGGCACGCCGTTGATCATCACTGCGATGTTCGATGACTCGAAACCGCGCATGTTGATACGCGAGTCGCCGTAGCCGCCGCCGCCCTTGGTGGCGTATACGCCCGGGGTCGATTTCAGCACCTCGGGGAACTCCTGTCCGCCGAGCTTCTCCTCGATGTAGTCGAAGTCGACCGAAGCCACAGCCACGGGAGTCTTGCGCTGCACGGCGATAGACTGCGTGACCACGACGTCGTCGAGCATCTTCGAGTCGGTCACAAGGGTAATGGTGCCGAGCTTCGTGCTCTTGCCTTTGGCGATATCGACCACGACGTCCTTGTAGCCGATGAACGATACCACGACACGCTCGGTGCCGGGCGTAACGTTCAGAACGAAATTACCGCTTGCGTCGGTCGCCTCGCCCAGAGATGTTCCGGGGACGGTAATCGTCGCGCCGATCATGGGCGCGCCGGTCTCGTCGACGACCGTTCCGCTCACACTCGTCTTCGAGGTCTGGGCCGAGACGGCGCCGACCATGAAGACAGAGAGAATCAAGAAGCAAAATTTCTTCATACGATTTGTTTTTAATAGTTAATGAATGAGTTTGGTATAGATTTTATCGGTTTCTCGGAGCAGTGTGTGACGGGGTGTCGGGCGTCGTATATGAAAACGAAAAGTGAAGACTGTCCGTCGGACTGCTTCACTTTACACTTTTTCGCACGGAGGCACTACGCCTGCGGCCGGGTTATCGGATGTAATGCTTCCCCCCCCCTTACGGAGAGTAGGGATCGATGCGTCGTATCGATCGTGGATAGAGACTGCCTGCCTCGTGATCTTCATGTCGCCGTCTTAAATTGATTGCGATGCAAAGATAAGTCTATTTGGATAAATACCAAAATTGCGGCGGCCAAATTTGGGGGCAAACGACGAAATCGCACGTAAACGATTGCCCGTGATGAATATATTAGTAAATTTGCAGCATAATGCGCAGAATAATATTTAACCGTTAAACGAATACAAGCAATGAAACTGATTCAGGAATTTAAGGAGTTCGCCCTCAAAGGCAACGTCGTGGACATGGCCGTCGGTGTGATTATCGGCGGTGCGTTCGGCAAGATCGTGACCTCGTTCGTAAACGACATTCTGATGCCGCCTATCGGGCTGCTGCTCGGCGGCAAAGATTTCTCGGAGCTGTCGGTAATGCTCAAACCGGCCGTCGAGGCTACCGAGACCACGCCTGCGGCGGAGGCCGTGCTGTGGAAGTGGGGCGCGTTCGTTCAGACGTGCATCGACTTTGCGATCATCGCATTCTGCATCTTCATGTTCGTCAAGCTCATCAACTCGCTCAGCCGCAAACGTGCCAAGGCCGAGACGGCGGCGCCCGCTCCGGCACCCGCTCCCGAGCCTACGGCCGAGGAGAAGCTGCTGACGGAGATACGCGATCTGTTGAAGGAGAAGCGATAGGCCGACTTCACGACGCGGATGCTCGAACGACCGATTGCGGACAGGCTCGCCTTGCCCGCAATTCTTTTTCGGCATCCGTGATTTATGCGCGCCCTTGCGGGATATGATGCCGACAGACGCGGCGGGCTCTGCCCGGAGCGAGTGAAACGAGCGACAAAAGTCCCCTCCGAGGAGGGGATTTAGGGGAGGGTATAAATTGTATAACGGCGTAAGCCGTAGCTACGACCGTTCGGGATGCAAACCATTCGGGCAGCTTATATGCCGACCCAAGCCCCGAGCAGATCATTCCTTGTTGCGTCCGGGCTGCATTTGGAGCGCACTTTGTGCGCGACAGCAAGTCCCCTCCGAGGAGGGGATTTAGGGGAGGGTATAAATTGTATAACGGCGCAAGCCGTAACTACGACCGTTCGGGATGCAAACCATTCGGGCAGCATATATGCCGACCCAAGCCCCGAGCAGATTACCCCTTCTTACGTACATGTATGTTATACAGATCCGTGACGTAGACCGTAAATATCGGGAACATGGCCATGCCGAGCATCGGCAGCAGCACGCACACCACCTTGCCTATGGCCGTTACGGGGAATATCGCGGCGCCTACCGTAGTGACGTTCATCCATGCCCACCACAGTGCGTTGCCGAAGCCGTCGAGACGGTCGTTGACCGGAGCCTCGTATTCGTAGAAAATCAATCCCGAGAGATAGGTAAAGACCACCAGCGTGACGATATATGCCGCAAAGAGGCGTCCTACGGAGCTGCCCACGAGCCAGCGCACGATCATGTAGAGCGCGAGGAATGCGCGCAGCAGCGTTACGGCGCTCAGCACGATGCTAAGGTCGTGGCCGACAGCGCCGCCCGTAGCCCAGTGAAGGATGTTCTGGTAGGGTATCGACAGCAGCAGTATTAAGATGTTGCGCCGCAGATATCGCGACGGCGATGCCGCCGAGGCCATGCGCAAGAAGAAGTCGGCCATGTAGACGATACACACGGCAAAGAGTGTCCATAGATAACCGTCCGAGAAGACGACATGCCCCTTCGAGGGGATGATCTCGATCGAGAGGGCCGTTATCAGGGCGATGCTGGCCATGAGCGTGAGCGTGTTGAGGCGTTCGGCAGATTTCATTATTGCGGTTTTTCCGCGCACAGCGGCAAAACCGATGCCAACGCCCGGAGCGGCAGTGTCAAAAAGTCGTACCGCCCCGATCGGCTATTCGCCGACGACCGATTGCCGGCGCTCGGCGAATGCTGCCGGCGAGATGCCGTAGCGTCGCTTGAACGAGGTCGAGAAGTGCGACGGATTCTTGAATCCGACGGCCGGATATACGTCGGCCACCTTGCGCCCGCGCGTGCCGAGCATCGCGTGAGCCGCCTCCAAGCGCTTGCGCATGATCCACTTTGCGGGTGTCAGGTCGCTTATCTTGCGGAAGTCGCGCTTGAACGTGGCCGGGCTGCGACCGGTGTAGTGCGCCAGCTCCTCGATCGAGAGCTCGTACATATAGTTGTCGTTCATAAAAGCGAGTATATCGATCTTCCACGGTTCGTTGAAGTCGAACAGCGTGGGCGCGAACCGGCTGTCGAGATGCAGCAGTGCGAGCAGCCCCTCGCGCATCTTCAACTTCATCACATCGTCGCGCGGAACGACCGCCGGGTCGAAGTACGGCGTCATCGACTCGAACAGACTCGTTATCTCGGCACTCGGCGGCAGCTTCACTGCGCTGGGATCGAGCCGCGGCGCATCGGCCGACACGATATGCGCAGGCAGCTCGGAGTATGCCTCCCTGAGGAAGTTGCGCGTGAACATCATGAATATGCCGCAATACCGCTCGCCGCCTGCGGAGCGTTTCCACATCGTTATATGGTGGTCGCGCGGGATGAATACGCACTCGCCTTTGCCTACGAGAGTCTGCCGGCCGCCGTTGTCGAGCACCATCTCTCCCGATAGTACATAGTTCATCGCATACTCGCGCGAGCGGTGCACGCAGGCATCGCCTCCGTCGTAGAAGAAACTGAAAAATACGTCGTCGTAGTTGAATATGGTCTTCATCGCCTCGCCGGGCTTCTGCTCCTCTGTCTGCATCGCACCACTGTCATTGGTTACACTGCAAAGATAGTCATACCTATGCGAATAGCATGCGGCTGCGAGAAATTTTCGCCAGGCCGTGCGGCCGGAAGATCCGCATTCCGATTTTTTTCGTATCTTCGCACTACGCAATATAAACGAATAACAGATTATGACCGATCGTACATTCACAATCATCAAACCCAATGCCGTAGCCGCAGGCAATGCCGGCAAGATCATCGACGCTATCATCGAGGGCGGGTTCCGCATCATCGCTCTGCGTCTTACCTATTTCAGCCGCAATCAGGCCGAGCGCTTCTATGCCGTGCACAAGGGCAAACCCTTCTTCAACGAGCTGGTCGACTTCATGACCTCGGGTGCGGTGTATGTCGGCGTGGTCGAGCATGAGAATGCCGTGGCCGAGTTCCGCCGCCTGATCGGCGCTACCGATCCGGCCAAGGCCGACGAGGGCACTATCCGCCGCCGCTTCGGCGAGTCGTTGCAGTGCAACGCCATACATGGCTCGGACAGCGACGAGAACGCATGCAAGGAGTGGAGCCAGTTCTTCACGGAGGACGACATCATCACGGCCGAGTACCGTTAACGGAGGAAAAATCGGGCGGGCGGCGAAAAAAGTTGCGATTTTTTTTGTTCTAATCAAAAAATGCCCTATCTTTGCCCTCGCTTTTGAGTTCCGGCGGGATAGCTCAGCTGGTCAGAGCGCATGATTCATAATCATGAGGTCGAGAGTTCAAGTCTCTCTCCCGCTACTAAGACGAGCGTTTGCAGCAATGCAGACGCTCGTCTCGTTTTAGGTATCGGCAGGCGGTGTGTGAAAGGTGTGAGCTTTTCATTCGGATGCGCCTTCGCACGGCCTCGGCATAGTCCGGCATGCTTGCCTGACGCTCGGCTCGAAGCGGACGGGCGACAAAGATGTTACGCCCGCCGCCTGCCTCTTCCGGCACTACGTCGTCTCTACTTCATCACTCCTCCCATGGGAAAAAGCGCCTGATCGCCGAGCTGCTCCTCGATTCGTAGCAGACGGTTGTATTTGGCTGTGCGGTCGGTGCGCGAGAGCGAACCGGTCTTGATCTGGCCTGCGCCGACTGCGACGGCCAGATCGGCTATGGTCGTGTCTTCGGTCTCGCCCGAACGGTGCGAGATGATCGTCGAGAATGATGCGCGTTGCGCCATGGCTATCGCGTCGAGCGTCTCGGTCAGAGTGCCTATCTGGTTGACCTTTACCAGTATCGCATTGCCGCACCGCTCCTCTATGCCGCGGCTCAGATAGCGGGTGTTGGTAACGAACAGATCGTCGCCGACCAGCTGGCATCGGCCGCCGATACGCTCTGTGAGCATGCGCCAGCCCTCCCAGTCGTTCTCCGACATGCCGTCTTCGATCGAGTCGATCGGATAGCGGCAGACGAGCTGTTCGAGATAGTCTATCTGCTGCTGCGACGTAAGCTGCTGTCCGCGTTCGCCCTCGAAGACCGAGTAGTCGTATATGCCGTCGCGGTAATACTCCGAGGCGGCGCAGTCGAGCGCCAGCGTGATGTCGCTGCCGGCGCGGTAGCCGGCATCCTCGACCGCTGTCAGTATTGCGTCGAGCGCCTCCTCGATATTGCCCAGCGCAGGCGCGAAGCCGCCTTCGTCGCCTACGGCGGTCGAGAAGCCCTTCTCGCGCAACACCTTTTTCAGCGAGTGGAACACCTCTGCACCCATTTGCAGCGCTTCGGCGAAGGTGCGGGCGCCTATGGGGCGTATCATGAACTCCTGAAAGGCTATGGCGGCATCGGAGTGGGCTCCGCCGTTGATGATGTTCATCATGGGCACGGGCAGCGTACGTGCGCCGATGCCTCCGATATAACGGTACAGAGGCATGCGATAGCTGCGGGCGGCGGCGTGTGCCGCGGCCAGCGAGACGGCCAGTATGGCATTGGCTCCGAGGACGGATTTGTTTTCGGTGCCGTCGAGCGATATCAGTGCGGCGTCGATCGCGGCCTGCTCGCCGACGTCGTATCCCGTCAGAGCGGGGGCGATTATAGAGTTGACGTTCTCGACGGCTTTCAACGTGCCGCGCCCGGCGTAGCGCGAGAGGTCGTTGTCGCGCAGTTCGAGCGCTTCGTTTTCGCCCGTTGACGCTCCGCTCGGTACAGAGGCGCGTGCGCAGTCGCCTGACATGGTTTCGATTTCGACCTCGACGGTCGGGTTGGCTCGCGAATCGAGTATCTCGCGTGCCGTGATGCGTTTGATCTTCATGGCATGACGTGTTTGTTCGCATGCCGCAGCTGCAATTACCGCACCACGCCGGGGCGCTTATCTCTCGTCGGCGATGAGCAGCGACGAGTCGCCGTAGCTCAGGAAGCGGAAATCGTTGTCGAGCGCATAGCGATATATGCGCTGCCAGTCGTCGCCTACGTATGCGCTTACCAGCAGCAGCAGGGTAGACTTGGGCTGGTGGAAGTTGGTTACGATGCAGCGCACGATGCGGAACCGGTAGCCCAATGGCGTAATCATGATCTGCGTCGAGCCTTTGAGACGGTCCAGACCGCGGCCTCGCATATGTTCGGCCAGCGTGGCGAGCGCCTCCCGGCCGGTAAACTCCTCCGGCAGATCGTACAGCTCCCACTGTCCTATGACCCGCTCCTGCTCGGGGTCGCCGCTGCGGCGTATGCGCCATGCCAGTGCTGCGAGCGATTCGAGTGTGCGCACCGACGTCGTGCCCACAGCCACGATCGATCCGTATTTGGCCGCGAGATGTTCGATCGTCGATAGCGTTACCTCGAAGTGCTCGGTGTGCATCGCATGTTTGGTCGCATCCTCCTCCTTTACGGGCAGGAACGTGCCGGCACCCACGTGAAGTGTTACTTCATCGGTCTCTATGCCGCGCTCCCGCAACTGGTCGATCAACTCGCCGGTAAAGTGCAGACCCGCCGTCGGTGCGGCGACCGACCCTTCGATACGCGAGTATACGGTCTGGTAGCGCGTGTTGTCTATCTCCTGGCTCTCGCGGTTGAGGTACGGCGGTATGGGGATGCGTCCGAGGTGTTCGAGCAGCTGCCCGAAGGTCATGTCGGCACTCCATTCGAAACGCACGATATGTTCCCTGCTGCCGCGCACGACGATCCTGGCCGAAAGCCTGTGGTCGCAGTCGCCGTAACGGAAGTCGATGCCGACCTCCCCCTCTTTCCACTTTTTCAGGTTGCCGACTATGCAGCTCCACTCTGCCGCCCCCCTGACTGCGAACGCACGCTCGTAGTCTGCCGGCGCATGCGGTTCGAGGCAGAATATCTCTATGCGCGCACCCGATGCCTTGTGCATTATCAGACGCGCCCTGACCACTCTCGTGTTGTTGAAGACGAGCATCGACCCCTCCGGCAGATACTCTCCCACATTTCCGAAACGGCTCTGCACTATCTCACCGCCCTTGTATACAAGCAGTTTCGATGCCGCACGGTCTTCGAGCGGATACTTGGCTATCCTCTCGTCCGTCAGTGGATAGTCGTAGAGGTTTATATCGATCGACTTATTATCCATACATTGATTTAATAATCCCCAAAGATACGGATTTTTCATGAAAAGCAGCATTCTGCTGCCGCTCGCTCAACTGTCCGAACAGGTATTACGATCAGTACAACCTGTCCGAGCAGTTTTCGTTGCGCGTTGCATAATACAGCTTTTGACAAAAAATCCATGAAAAGGCACTATTTCATGCGCCTCGTTCAAACCTGCCAATGGGACGTACATCAGTACTACCCATCGGCGGTTTTTCGCGTGCGGCTGGTAAATAGCACCTTTTGACGAAAAAAATTATGTTGTGGTTTTTATGCTACATCTCGCAACATGCGGTATTCTACTGCCGCGCACTCAATCTCCCGAACGGGACGTACTGCCAGTATTTACACGTCTGTTGCGATTTCATCTCGGTACCGATACCGATACTATAATGACATATATTCAGGTGGCGGTTCTTAGGTCGTCTCTTGTCCTCTTTCGCGGATGCGGCGATCGTGCTTGCGGTATGCAAACGATATGGAGCCGGACGGGATACCGTCCGGCTCCATGGATATGCGTGGCAGCAGGGTGCCGCTGCGATGCAGGCTTAGAAGTATTTAATATCTTTATCCTCGATAGCCGATATTATGTTGTTGGCGGCCGATGAGGCACCGATGCGGAACAGATCGGTAGTGATCCACTCCTTGCCGAGGACCTCCTCGACTATGGTGTAGTAGAGGGCGGCATCGGACGGGGTGCGGACACCGCCGGCGGCCTTGAAGCCGACCTTGCGGCCGGTAGCGTTATAATAGTCCTTGATTGCGTGGCACATGACGAATGCGGCCTCGGGAGTTGCGGCGACATCGGTCTTGCCGGTCGAAGTCTTGACGAAATCGGCTCCCGTGAGCATCGACAGCAGCGATGCCTTGCGGATCAACTCGGGCGACTTCAATGCGCCCGACTCGATGATGACCTTGAATACCACGTCGCGCACCTCGTTGCGCAGCAGCTCGACCTCGCTGGCAGCCTCGTCGTAGGCACCAGTAAGGACCTTGCCGACGTTCATTACCACGTCGATCTCGTCGGCACCGTTTTCGACGGCCATAGCCACCTCCAACGCCTTGACCTCGATGAAAGTCTGCGACGCGGGGAATCCGCCGGCAACGCTCGTGATACGCATGGGCGTACCCTCGACGGCCAGACCGACCGTCTCGACGAACGACGGGTAGATACATATCGATGCGACGTTGGGTATGTGCGGATATTTTTCGTAGAACTCGACGGCCTTGCGCGCGAATGTCGATACCGACTCCACCGAATCGTTGCACGAGAGGGTCGTAAGATCGATAGCCGAGTAACAGAATTTGTAGACTTCGTTATTCTCGTTACGGTTGGCGGCCACCTTGATCTTGGCGACCTCCTTTGCTACTTGCGCTTCGGTATGGGCGGGCGCATATTGTTCAAGCTCTTTCGAGTAATCCATAATTGTATCAGTGTTTGTAGTACAAATATACGAAAATATTCCGATATAGCAACCGCAAAATCGATTTTTAAGCCCGTGGCCGCTGCGGTCGGCAACCGTGGCGGACGGCCGCACTGAGGGTTATCGCAAACCGGGTGCCGTCGTCGAACGGCATTTAAGCGGATGTGAGGTATGCCGCCGCGGAGGCGTTATACCTTAATATAATATATGTCTCAGGCATCGGGATAGGGCGAATGGGACGATGGCTATGGCCGTGCTGCCCGGGCGGCCGATTTGAGATATTGCATATGGGCGGGCGTAGTGCTGTGCAGTAAAAAATACGGCACCCCGAATGGAGTGCCGTATAGTATCGGATAGCCCGACAGTCGTTCTTACAGAGTCAGCGAACCGCTCTTGACAAGCTCGCGAAGATTGACATCGGTCTTGGCGCGCTCTGCGTAAGCAGGCTCTTTGGCGATAGCGCTTTTGAGCTGAGCTGCCGACGTAGCCATATCGTTCTCCTTGGCGGCGATGATAGCACGCAGGTAATCGGCCTTGGCCGACTTGTCGGCTGCGATATGCTGCTTGGCTGCGGTGTAGTCGTTGTTCATGGCGCTCGCTACGGCAGCGTTGTAGCCGCTGAGCTGGGCCTGAGCCGCGCTGTAATTACCCTGTGCGGCCTCGATCAGAGCCTTGGTCTGAGCCGAGCTGCCGGCTGCGTACTGCTTGGCCTTGTCGACGTTGCTTGCCATGAGGTTGGCCAGAGCGATGTTGTTGTTGATCTCGGCCGAGTTGCCGCCGGCCTTAACGGCCTTGTCGAACGAGTCGACAGCCTTCTGGGCATCGCCGGCCTTGGCATAAGCCACACCGAGGTTGTTGTAAGCGGTCGGGGTCTTGTAGGTCTTGGCAGCATACTCCAAAACGGCAACCTGCTCCTTGGCGTCGAGCTTGTCGCACTCTGCGATGTGCAGAAGCTCCTTCTCGTTCAGATCGCCCAGCTTGCCGGCACGTACCAGAGCGACCATCTCGTCGTCGGTCTTGCCCGTGATGTCTGAGCTGTTGACCAGCTGTGCACGACGCAGCTGCGGCAGGATATCCTTCTTCAAAGCCTCGAATACCTGAGACATGTTCTTGATCTGAGACTCGCGCTCAGACGACGAAGAGTACATGTTGAGCACCTGCAAAATCATCTGCTTGTCCTCGATGTCCGAAGCCTCTACCAGCTCCTTGAAGCCCTCCCAGTCTTCGCCGTAGAATGCGGCGTCGAGCGACAGGTCGATGTCGGCGAGCAGCTTCTCGGCAGCCTTCTTACCAGACTGGCTGCGGGCGGCCGACAGCTTGTCGTTGAACTTCTCGGGACCGTCGGGCGAAGCGTAACCGTTTACATAGAGGTTCTGCTTGATGCGGTCGTTGTCCTTCTGAGACTCGGCCTTGGTGCGGAAGTCGCGTACCTCCTCGGTATCGGCAGCCTTCTTCGAAAGGTTCGAAGAGTTGATCTGATACATGTAGTTGGCTTTCGTGACCTCGGTGGTTACGTTCTTATAACCCGAATCCATAAGGCGCATTGCCTCGGCATAGTCGATATCCTTCTGCATGGTGTTGACACCCACGGCGATCGTAAGACCGAATGCGCGCTTCAAGGCGTCGGCCTCGGCACCGCCGGCAGCCAGTACGGCGGCCTCCTCCTTGGTGGGAACGGCACCGTTGTTCAGGTTGACGAGCGTGAACTCCTTGCACTTGCCGCCGGGGCACTTGATCTCGGCACGCAGCTGCAACTCGCTCTGACGCATGCGGTCGTCATAGGGGAACGACACGTGCTGCGTGTAGCGTCCGCCGTTGGTCTTGTCGATGACGGTGTAGTTGTCGTCGACCTTCGAGCCTTGCAGATACTGGGTGGTACCGGCTACCTCGCCGCCCTCGAAGACCATTACCGGAGTAACCTTCACGACAGCTTTCTTGTTGAAGTACTTCTCGGGGAAGGTTACGGTAATGTCGGCGTCGACACGGCCGTTGTTGAGAACCAGAACCTCGGGAGTGCATGTCAGTTTCACATCATCTCTGTTCTTGGCCATCTTCTTGAAACAGTTGCAGCCAGACACTGTCAGAGCTACGACTGCCAAAGCCAAACTTACTCTAAAAAGATTTTTCATAACGATAATTAAATTAAGTAAATATTTTCCGTTTGCACACTTGAATATTTCTTTCGTCGCAGGCGATTACTTGCGCTCGCCGCGGTCGCGTCTTTCGCGATGCTCTCCGCGCTCCGGGCGGTCGCGACGCTCGCCGCGATCCTCGCGCGGTCTGCGCTCGCGGGGTTCGCGCTCGACCCAGCCCTCGGGCTTGGGCAGCAGAGCCTTGTGCGAGAGTTTGAGCTTGCCGGTCTTAGAGTCGACGCCGATGAGCTTGACCTCGATCATGTCGCCCTCTTTCAGGCCGGTCTCCTCCATGGTCTCGAAGCGCTTGTAGTCGATCTCCGAGATGTGGAGCAGGGCATCCTTGCCGGGCAGGATCTCGACGAAAGCGCCGAAAGCGACGATGCTGCGGATCTTGCCGGTGTATACCTCTCCGACCTCCGGAACGGCGACGATGCCCTTGATGCGTGCCAGCGCCGCATCCATAGAGTCCTTGTCCAGACCGAAGATATCGACTATACCCTTCTCGTCGACCTCGGTAATGGTTATGGTCGTCGAAGTGGTCTTCTGGATATCCTGGATTACCTTTCCGCCCGGGCCGATGACGGCGCCGATCATATCCTGAGGAATGGTAATCTGTACGATGCGCGGTACGAACGGACGGTAGTCCTCGCGAGGCTCGGCGATGCACTCGGTCAGCTTGCCCAGAATGTGCATGCGACCCTGACGCGCCTGCTCCAACGCCTTGGCCAGAACCTCGTAAGAGAGTCCGTCGACCTTGATGTCCATCTGCGTGGCCGTGATACCGTCCTTGGTACCCGTGACCTTGAAGTCCATGTCGCCGAGATGATCCTCATCGCCGAGGATATCCGACAGCACAGCCCAGCGGCCGGTGGCCGAGTCCGAGATCAGACCCATGGCGATACCCGAAACGGGCTTCTTCAGCTTGACGCCGGCATCCATAAGCGCGAGCGTACCTGCGCAGACGGTGGCCATAGACGACGAACCGTTGGATTCGAGGATGTCCGATACTACGCGGACGGCATAGGGGTTCTCCTCGCCCAGCGGCACCATAGGCTTCAACGCACGCCATGCGAGATGACCGTGGCCGATCTCGCGGCGGCTCAGACCGCGCGTGGGGCGTGCCTCGCCTGTCGAGAAGGGCGGGAAATTATAGTGCAGCACGAACTGCTCGCTGCCCTGCACCAGTACTTCGTCCTTCATCTTCTCGTCGAGCTTGGTGCCGAGCGTAACGGTCGTCAGCGACTGCGTTTCGCCTCGCGTGAAGATCGCCGAGCCGTGAGCTGCGGGCAGATAGCCCACCTCGCACCATATAGGACGTATCTCGTCCGTGCGGCGGCCGTCGAGACGCTTGCCCTCGTCGAGGATCATGTTGCGCATGGCCTTCTTCTGCACGTCGTCGTGGAAATATTTGTGGATCAGCGGAGCCTTCTCTACCAGCTCCTCCTCGGTGTAGCGCGATGCGAACTCGGCCTCCAACGCATTGAACATATCCTCGCGCTCGTGCTTCATCGTGCCGCTCGTGGCGATTGCGTATGCCTTGTCGTACAGCTCCGCGATGATCGTCTGGCGCAGCTCCTCGTCGTTGACCTCGTGGCAGTAGGTGCGCTTTACATCCTTGCCCAGCTCCTTTGACAGCTCGATCTGTACGGCGCACTGCTTCTTGATCTCCTCGTGCGCGAACTTGATTGCACCGAGCATGACCTCCTCCGAGACCTCTTTCATCTCACCCTCGACCATGAGGATGTTGTCGATCGTACCGCCTACCATGATATCGAGATCGGCCTCCTTCATCTGCGAGAATCCGGGGTTGATGACGTACTCGCCGCCGATGCGTGCCACGCGTACCTCCGAGATCGGACCTCCGAACGGAATGTCCGAGCAAGCCAGCGCCGCCGAAGCGGCCAGACCTGCCAGAGCGTCGGGCTGGATATCCTTGTCGGCCGATATGAGGTTGACCGTAACGAATACCTCGGCGTGATAGTCCGCAGGGAAGAGGGGACGCAGCGCGCGGTCGATAAGGCGTGCAACCAGAATCTCCGAGTCGCCGGCCTTGCCCTCGCGCTTCATGAAACCTCCCGGGATGCGGCCGCATGCGGCGAACTTCTCCTTGTATTCTACTTGCAGGGGCATGAAATCGGTGCCCTCCTTGGCCTCCTTGGCGGCAACGACCGTACCCAGCAGCATGGTATCGCCCATCTTAACGACAACGGCGCCGTCGGCCTGTTTTGCGAGCTTACCGGTCTCGATAATGACCTCGCGGCCGTCGATCAGCGTAATCGTTTTACGCACGGCATTGTACAACTTGTTTTCTTCCATAAATCTTCAAAAAATCTCTACTAATTTCGTCCTTGTCTATATAGTTTTTTCATTGTTGTCAACGCAGATGAAGGCAACGCGCGGCTGCCTTCATCGTCGTACTCACTTCTACTTGCGGAGATTGAGGGTCTTGATGATTGCGCGGTAGCGCTCGATGTCGACCTCCTTCAAGTATTCGAGCAACTGGCGGCGCTTACCTACCAGACGCAGCAGCGAGCGCTGCGTGCCGAAGTCGTGTCTGTTGCTCTTCATGTGATTAGTAAGGTGGTTGATACGGTACGTGAATAACGCGATCTGGCTCTCTGGCGAGCCCGTGTCGGTTGTCGATTTACCGTACTGACCGAATAACTCCTGCTTTTTCTCAGGTGTCAAGTATGCCATAAAATTAAAATTTTAATACGACGGCGGCCGCATTTTCCAGAGACCGGCGCCGCGGGTTCCACTCTACGACAAATCACCCTTACCGTGATCCTGCCAGAGCGTGTGGCAAAGTTAGACTAAAAATATCTATTTGCAAATATTTGCAGGGGCTTTTCGTCGTAATCATACCATATTTTTGCGCATGTCGGATCGGGGCGACGGCCTGCCTCCGTCTGCGCCGGCAGCCGAGGATGCAAAACTTTGCCGGCAACTGTTGCAGATTTGAATCGAATAGACTACCTTTGCCTGCGGATACATTAATTCGGAAAAGTGAAACAGCACCTTCTCAAATTACTGTCGTTCATGATGATATGTATGTCGGTCGTCTCCGTCGCATGCAGCGGCTCGACGCCGAGCCGCTACATACAGGTCGACGGCGCGGCACTGGGCACTTTCGTGCACGTGATAGCCTGCACCGATATGACGGCCGAAGAGCTGGCACGCGAGATAGAGAGGATCGACGCCGAGGCCAAAAGCTCGATGTCGATATTCGACGAGAACTCGCGCCTGAGCCGCCTGAACGACAACCGCACCGACTCGGTGGACCGGCACATAGCATTCAACATAGCGCTCGCGCGCCGTTTCCATGATCTCAGCGAGGGCCGTTACGACGTGACGGTAAAGCCCCTGACCGAGGCGTGGGGGTTCGTGCGCAAGCAGCCCGACCGGAGCGTCGAGCCCGATCTGGATTCGCTGCTGCAATTCGTCGGCATGGACAAGATCGCCGTCGAGGGGGAGCGTCTGGTCAAGAGCGATGCGCGCGTTCAGCTCGATTTCAACTCGATAGCCAAGGGGTATGTGGTCGACATGGTCGGCGAGATGCTCGAATCGCACGGATGCAGCGACTACATAGTCGACATCGGCGGCGAGGTGCGCTGCAAGGGGCGCAACCGCGAGGGCGACAAGTGGAGGGTCGGCATCGAGACGCCCTACGACGGCAACGAGGCCATGGACGACATACAGCGGATAATATCGGTTACGGATGCCGCCGTGGCCACGTCGGGCAACTACCGCCGCTTCTGGTATGACGACAAGGGGCGCAAGATAGCCCATACGATCGACCCCCGCACGGGTCTAAGTGCCGTTTCGCAGCTGCTCTCCGTGACCGTCGTGGCACCGACATGCGCCGAGGCCGATGCGGCGGGCACGATGCTGCTCGCCGCAGGCTCCGACGATGCCGAGGCGCTGGCCGAAGAGCTGGACGGCATGCTCGTATACTTCATATTCGCGGGCGAGGCCGAGGGCGAGTACCGCGTAGTCTGCTCGGACGGACTCGAAGAGATGTTCGCCGATGCGCAATAAACTGACGATCGATGAAAAAATCGCTTCTACTCTATAACGTCAAGGCCGGCAGGGGCAAGATAGCCCGCAACGTCGACGCTCTGACTGAGATATTCCGCCAGGCGGGATACGACATCCGCCCCAAACTCATAGAGTTCGGGCAGAACCCCTTCGACGGCGACGAGGATTGCCATCTTGCCGTCGTATGCGGAGGCGACGGCACGATAAACTATGTCGTCAACTCGATGAAGAGCAAGTCGCTCTCGCCCGTCATAGCGGTCATACCCGCAGGCACGGCCAACGACTTCGCCGGTGCGCTGGGCATGGACAGCGACATAATGCGCGCTGCCCGCCAGATCGTCTCGGGACAGGTGCGGCGTGTCGACTGCGGCATGGTCAACGGGCTCTACTTCATCAACATATTCAGCTTCGGCATCTTTACCACAACCTCGCAGCATACGTCCGATCGGCTCAAACACAAGATCGGCAAGCTGGCCTACATCTTCACGGGCATAAAGGACCTGCTGCATCTGCACGGCATCCCGCTGCATGTGAAGTGCGACGAGGACGAGTTCGACTTCAAGGCCCTCATGGTGTTGATATTCAACGGCGAGACGGCCGGACGGTTCCGCCTTGCCCGCACGGCGCGCATCGACGACGGCGTGTTCGACTGCATAATGCTCGAAAAACGCAATCCGATCGTCTCGTGCTGGCACATGATACGCTACCTTATGGGCGGCAGCCCGCGCTCGGTTCGCTACTTCAAGAGCAGCGCCTTGGAGATGACCTCGACGCTGGACGAGGCCACCGACGTTGACGGACAGAAGGGCGAGCGCTTCCCGCTGTCGATCGTCTGCCACGGTTCCGGAATCGAAGTTCTGGTACCCGTGCCGCACCGGAGCGACGATACGAAAAAACGCCGGTAATGAAAAACAACGACGGAATAAAACGCACCTCGATAGACAGATTGAAGCTGCTGTCGGGCACCTCGTACCGCTCGGGCGACATAGTCATCACGCCGCTTATGTCGTTGAAGAATCTCAACGACATAACCACCCTCATACAGGGCGTTACGATCGGCGTTACCGTGAGCGGCACGACGAGGCTGCGCATCAACGGCAAGCCCTACGAGCTGCGCCCCAACACGCTGTTCATATTCAACGAGAATACGGTCATCGAGCAGGTCAAGGCCTCGATCCGCTCGTCGGGTTACATGCTGACCTATTCGCGTTCGTATCTCAACCGCATACATGTCGATACGCAGGACGTCATATCGATCTACCACGGCTTCATGGGCGAGCCGTGCATTACGGTCGACCCCGACGAGGCGAGCTATATCAACGATCTTTCGAAGCTGATGCGTGCGACCCTCGCGGGCGATGCCACGACGGCCAACCGCGACCGCGTGCTGGCCGCGCTGTTCGCCGCCATGTTCCACTATGTCATGGGCATAATACCCAAACATACGTTCGTTGGACAGGCCGATGTCAGCAACCGCACCGACGAGCTGTTCAACCGCTTCGTCGTGCTGCTCAGAGAGCACTGCCGCACGCAGCGCAGCGTCGAGTTCTACGCCGCGCAGATGGGCATAACGCCCAAATATCTGTCGTTGATTCTGAAAAAGAAGAGCGGCCGCAATGCCTCGAAGCTGATCGACGAGGCGGTGGTCTACGAGGCCAAACGACTGCTCAAATACTCGGGCCTGAGCATAGGCGAGATATCCGACAATCTCAACTTTACCTCGCAGTCATTCTTCGGCAAATACTTCAAGCAGCGTGTCGGCGTATCGCCCTCGCGCTACAAACTCTGGAACGGTAAATAACTCGGGCTGGCGGCCGCCGCTCCGGCAGGCGTATGCGCCGCAGGAGAATGACGCGTCGCGGCCGGCTTTCGGTGCGGCTCCGGCCGCTGCACACTCGCTGTCTCTACGATGCGGGAAGATCGGTGCTCGGACGGGGAGGCGCCGGCATGAAATCGGGGCGACGGAGCGTACTGATGTACCACCCGTCCGCCCCGATGATTGCGGCGTTTTCCGACGAAGGGATTACTTGACGGCAACGGCGTCGATCTCCACCAGCGCTCCCATGGGCAGTGCCGCCACTTCGAAGCAGATGCGGGCGGGTTTGTCGCCGGGGAAATACTCGGCATATACGGCGTTCATGGCCGCGAAGTCCGATATATGCGCCAGCAGCACGGTGGTCTTTGCGATGTCGCCGAAGCCGTATCCGGCCTCCGAGAGGATATGTCCGAGATTGTCGAGCGAGCGGCGTGTCTGCGCCTCGATGCCCTCGGCCATTTTGCCGGTTGCGCCGTCGATAGGCAGCTGCCCCGATATGTAGAGCGTCTTCGAGTCGTGTTCGATAGCCTGAGAGTAGGGTCCGACGGCCTTGGGGGCCAGCGGCGATGCGATTACTTTTTTCATAATTGATAGTGTTTCGGTTATTTTGTACTATATTTGCAACTAACTTTTCGCAAAGATAAGAATTTAAATGTTTCGTAAGATGAAAAGATCTTTTTTAATCATGTTCGCCGCAGCATTGGTTGCAATAACGGGATGCTGCAACTGCACCTCGCGCAGCCGTGAGGTAAAGCCTCTGGTGGGTACCGACTGGCATCTGGTTCAGATTATGGGTCGCGACGTGCAGAAGCCTGCCGACAGCTATACCATTACTTTCGGCCAGGACGGCCGTCTGAACGGTGTGGGCGACTGCAACCGTCTGATGTCGGAGTATAAGACCGATGACAGCCGCAAGCTCACGTTCGAGTATCCCGCCTCGACCAGAATGATGTGCCCCGATCAGGCATCGGAGGACGAGTTCCTGCAAATGCTTTCGCGCGTGACGCACTACGAGATGGACGGAGAGCAGATGCTGCTCCTGTCGAACGGCGAGCTGCTCGCTATCTTCGAGGCACTGCCCGAGGGCGAGGCGAAATAATCGTGCCGGCAGCTCCGGCAAAAGGTAGAGCGTGCGTCGTAGGGAGTTACGGCGCATGTTTTTTTATTGCGGCATACGTATGTAGACAAAGTGTTGATAAAATTCTATGCGATAAATTTCGATCTCGAATAAAATTTTACCAAATTTGCAACGTCGAAACAGCCTCTTTCGCAGGGAGGCCGTTGTTTCGTGTCGACATTGCGAAACCGAATATATTAAAGTAAAACCAGTTATAGAGTCATGACACAAAAGTCTGCATCCGAATCATTGCCCAAGGTGGACTACAACGAGGCCGTAGCCGCGTCGAAGGAGTACTTCGGCGGCGACGATCTGGCGGCTACGGTGTGGGTAAGCAAGTATGCCTTGAAGGATTCGTTCGGCAACATATACGAGACTACGCCGGCGCAGATGCACGAGCGCATCGCCCGCGAATTGGAGCGTATAGAGAACAAATATCCCAATCCTTTATCGAAACGACAGATATTCGAGCTGCTCGACCATTTCCGTTACGTCATTCCGCAGGGCGGTCCGATGACCGGTATCGGAAACGATTTTCAGGTCGCGTCGCTGTCCAACTGCTTCGTCATAGGGCATAAGAACCCCGCCGACTCGTATGGCGGCATCTTCCGCATGGACGAGGAGCAGGTGCAGCTGATGAAGCGCCGCGGCGGCGTGGGACACGATCTGTCGCACATACGTCCCACGGGCAGCCCCGTGCTCAACTCGGCGCTTACCTCGACCGGTATCGTGCCGTTCATGGAGCGCTACTCGAACTCGACGCGCGAAGTGGCGCAGGACGGACGACGCGGCGCGCTGATGCTCTCGCTGCTGATAAAACACCCCGATGCCGAGAACTTCATCGACGCCAAGGTAGATACGGGCAAGGTCACGGGTGCCAACGTCTCGATAAAGATCGACGACGAATTCATGCGTGCCGCGGCCGAGGGGCGCACCTATCGCCAGCAATTCCCCATAAATGCCGCCGAGCCTCTATACAGCAAGGAGATAGATGCCCGCAAGCTGTGGGACAAGATTATCCACAACGCATGGAAGTCGGCCGAGCCGGGAGTGCTGTTCTGGGATACGATCATCCGCGAGAGCGTCCCCGACTGCTATGCCGACGAGGGCTTCACGACGGTTTCGACCAACCCCTGCGGCGAGATTCCGCTGTGTCCGTACGACAGCTGCCGACTGCTGGCTATCAATCTGCTGAGCTATGTCGACGAGCCGTTTACCGGTGCGGCGCACTTCAACTTCGACCGTTTCCGCGACCATATCCGCAAGGCCATGCACATGATGGACGACATCATCGATCTTGAATTGGAGAAAGTCGAGCTTATCATAAAGAAGATCGAGGACGACCCCGAGGACGAGGATGTACGCCGTGTCGAGCACGACCTGTGGGTCAAGATCCGCGAAATGGCGCTCAAAGGCCGCCGCACGGGTCTGGGCATCACTGCCGAGGGCGACATGCTCGCGGCATTGGGTCTCAGATACGGATCGGAGGAGGCTATCGCGTTCGCCGTCGAGGTGCACAAGACCCTCGCCGTCGAGGCCTACCGCGCATCGGTCGAAATGGCCAGGGAGCGCGGCGCGTTTACCGTATACGATGCCGAGAAGGAACGCAACAATCCGATGATAGGCCGTATCCGCGAGGCCGATCCGGCGCTCTACGAAGATATGGTCAGGTACGGACGCCGCAACATCGCGATGCTGACCATAGCCCCGACGGGTACCACGTCGCTCATGTCGCAGACGACATCGGGCATCGAGCCGGTATTCCGCCCCGTGTACAAGCGCCGCCGCAAGATCAACCCCTCGGACAAGGATCGCCGCGCGATGTTCGTCGACGAGACGGGCGAGAAGTTCATCGAATACTACGTCTATCATCACAACTTCGTAAAGTGGCTCGATGTCAACGGATACGACACATCGAAGCTGCAAACCATATCGGAGAAGGAGCTCGATAGGTGGTTGCAGGCGTCGCCCTATTACAAGGCCACGGCCAACGACATCGACTGGGTGGCCAAAGTGAAGATGCAGGGCGCGATACAGAAGTGGGTCGACCACTCGATCTCGGTTACCGTCAACCTGCCCAACGAGGTCTCGGAGGAGCTTGTGGCACAGGTATATCGCACCGCATGGGAGTGCGGCTGCAAGGGCGTGACGGTTTATCGCGACGGCTGCCGCGACGGCGTGCTGCTCGACATAAAGAGCAAGAAGCGCAACAACGACAGTTTCCCCGACAGCCAGTCGATCAAGCGCCCCGAGTCGATTCCGGCCGACATCGTCCGATTCAAGAACGGCAACGAGGACTGGATAGCCTTCGTAGGCAAGCAGGACGACCGCCCCTACGAGATCTTTACCGGTAAGATCGAGGAGGACGCCATGTATATCCCGCGCAAGATTACCAGCGGCTCTATAATAAAGGTATCGGAGAAGGACGGTTCGAAGCGTTACGACTTCCAGTATGTCGACCGCTACGGCTACACCAACACCATAGGCGGCATATCGCGTCTGTTCGACGAGGAGTTCTGGAACTACGCCAAGCTCATCTCGGGCGTACTGCGCTACGGCATGCCGATCGAGAAGGTCGTCCAGCTCATCGACGGACTCCACCTCGACAGCGAGACTATCAACACGTGGAAGAACGGCGTCGAGCGCGCCCTCAAACAGTATATCGCCGACGGAACGAAGGGCAAGGGCAAGTGCCCGCAGTGCGGTCAGGAGAACATGGCCTACCAGAACGGATGCCTTACGTGCATGTCGTGCGGATATTCCAAGTGCGGATAATGGGCTAATAAATATAAGTTTATGCAAAAAATCTCGTCGTCGGCGAGATTTTTTGTATATTATTTGTATATTTGCCGGCGATTAACCTTTGTTGTGCATGAAACATGCTTAGGTTGTCATTAGCAATAGAGCCCTACCGCCCGCCGGGGTCGTGAACGGTAAGCAGCGGTTCGACGATTAATGATTTGAAACGAAAGCATAACATAAGATTATATTCTCAAAACTAAATGATTATGAAAAAAAGTTTATTTGCCGCATTGTTGATTGTCAGCACTCTGTTGTCGGCTGGCGTGACGGCTCAGGAGCAGGGCGGTAAGCTCCGCTGGAAGGGCCACGAGACGAATAAGTTCTGGGATAACTGGGAGATTTCTATCGGCGCAGGTGCCAACACCGCGTTCTCTAACGGTAGCAATATCGGCAAGCGTTCGGAGCGTATCGGCTTCGAGGGTACTTTCTCGCTGACCAAGTGGGTACACCCGATCGTAGGTATCCGCGGCCAGTTGCAGGGCGGTTGGTTCAACAACTTCCACCCCACAAACGGCAAGATGGATTGGCCTTACCTGTTCGCACACGGCGACATCATGGTCAACTTCTCTAACTGGGTAGGCGGCTATCGCGAGGATCGCGTATACTATGCAGTACCTTATATCGGTTTGGGTTACATGGCTGTCAACTTTACCGACAACAGCCAGATCGACAACCGCGCCGCTTCGGGTCAGGCATTTACCTTCGCTTACGGTTTGTTGAACAAGTTCCGCGTATGCAAGCAGCTCGATATCGACCTCGAATTCAAGGGTCTGTTCGCTCCTGCACGTATTGCTCCCTGCAAGTTCGACGGTGCTTACATGTACGGTCTGAGCGCAACGCTCGGCTTTACCTACCGCTTCAACAAGCGTGACTGGAACCGTGCTTACAGCCAGGATGATGTCGACGGTTATATCGCTGCTATCGGCGATCTGACGAACCGCCTGAACAACGCCAACGACCGTCTGGGCGACGCCAACAAGCGTATCAACGACGCAGATGCCGAGAATGCACGTCTGAGAAACGATCTGGACAAGTGCCGCAAGAACCGTCCGGTTGCTGCCGCTCCTATCCTGCCCGAGACTTCGGTATTCTTCACTATCGGTTCTGCTAAGCTGAGCGATTATGCAAAGGCTTCGTTGGATCAGTTCATCGCAACAGTCAAGGATAGCGACGCCAAGTTTACCGTTACCGGCTATGCCGATAAGGAGACCGGTAGCCAGGCTCGCAACATGCAGCTCTCTAAGCAGCGTGCAAAGGCTGTTGCCGACTACCTCGTTGCAAACGGCATCGCAGCTTCGCGTATCCAGCCTTCGGCCGAGGGCCAGGGCGTTGGCGACACCGTTACGGCTTACCCCGACATGCAGCCGAAGATCCAGCGTTGCGTGATCATCAAATAAATTCGTTCCTAAGAACGACTCAGGCAGCTCCCCGAATGGGGAGCTGCTTTTTTTTGTATGCCTCTCGCTACTCCCGGCTTAACCGTCTGACTTATCGTTGTCGCGATGTTGTCGTGCATTGTCCGTATGCGCATTTCAGATGCAGAGGGAGATGATCCCTGTCTTGCAGTTGCTTCGGCCGATTCTGACGAAACGACTAAACATGAATGCCGCCGACTATTGGCTTTGTTGCGTTCCGTCGACAATAATCGATCCCGTACCGTCGGGCGGGATGCCGCTTGCCGAGGGGGGATAAGCCTCGCCCGGCCTTGTATGCTGTCCGGCATGAAATCATGGCAGAGAGGAGATGCGCTCGGTTCATGCTCCGTGCGATTCAGCGGCTGGGTCGAAGCCAATGGCGCTATTGCTTCGTCTCGGCATAGCGGAATATTTTCTCCTGCTTTCGGCCTAACGAATACGTTATGGCAAGTCGCAAACGAAAATCTCCCGGACGGGCAGTACTGTCGTACTTCCCATTGTCGAGCGACAAGGCGCGGCAGTAGAATGCCGCTTTTCACTGAAATAATAAAAAGCAGGCGCGCCGCCGGAATTTACTCGGTTCCGCGACTACAATCGTTGAATCGCGTCGGATCATCGGCAATGGTTCCGGTGCGCACCTGCCGGCGCTGCATTGTGCTTTAAGCCGTCATGCTGCTACCTTCGTGTAAAGCGTCCGTGTATACATCTCATTCAAATCAGTTTCCATATTTATATCGTACTCGTCATTACCTGCTGCAACGGCTGTTCGAGATTTCGGTTTTCAGCTCTTAAAGTCAACCGTGATCCCGACCGGACATATCGGCCGGCTGCCCAACGGTCGCCGTGCGCCGTAAGGCGAGTGGCTGAAAATAACGGACTAAACGCGGCGGCCTGACACGGCAGTATTGTGCCCTGAATATATACCGCTCACTGTCCGTATAAGAAAGTGCGATATCCGGTCGTTGCTGTTATTTGTAAAACTTTGGCCTTAGGTTGATTCTGCGGCCGGAATATCGCACGACCTCTCCCCCGCCGCCCGATGACGGCGGGACGGCGTTACCAGATTCCTTCGTAATAAAACCTAATAGGGGTATAGTGTACTCGCTCCGCAGCCCGATGCGGTTGCGGGAATCCAATATATCGTATATCTGTGTATTCGGTACGGCGCATAATGTTCGAGCTATTTGTGGTTGAAATGCGCCTCTACAAGAATAAAAAAGCAAGAGACGCGATAGCATTCCGACCAGAAGGCATTAGGAAACCCGTATCAAGAAATGCACCGCGCCCTTGCAGGTCCCGTCCTTTCGGACGGAACATAACAAGGGCTGGCAACATTTATACCTTGATACAAAAAGTCCTAATTTTTCTGGGTCGGTATAAAGAGTTGCTGCTCTTTAATTATGTCCGTCGGCTATGCCGAATCGTAGATGTTCCGTTTCATAATCTGCCGTGCTTCTTTTAAGCGACATGCGTCGCCACCGTGGGAAACTTTTGCAGATTATTTGCAGAACATATAGCAAATATAACTGTTTTTATGTGCTTTGCAAAACGTATTGCCGGAATTTTTCATAATTTTGTCATTATGAAACGAACCACCCGATTTTTACCGCCGCGCAAACGTCAGGATTTGCAGCAGCTCGCAGAGTTGATCCGCGAGAATGTAAAGCAGGTCGAGATGATTATTCTGTTCGGCAGCTACGCCAAGAACAAATACGTCGACTACGACCAACGCGTGGAGTTCGGAACGCCGACATACTACATGAGCGACTACGATATCGTAATTCTGACGCGCAAGCCGATCGGGGCTATCGAATCATCGTTGTACGAGAAGATCAAAGACAGATTTTTCGAGAACAAGAACCGACCGTTTCACACTCACCCGCAGTTCGTCAACTACGGAATAGACGATTTCAACTACGCCCTTTCGAAAGCGCACTACTTCGAAACGGAGATCAAGCGCGACGGAGTTATTCTCTACGATTCGGGGGCTTACAAGCTGGCGCGCCGCCGCAAGCTCGACTATACCGAGATCAGGGAGCGGGCGCAAAAATATTTCGATGATAAATTCGGACGGGCAAACGACTTTTTGGATGGTGTTAAATTTTACAGCGACACCAATCGCTATTTAATGGCTTCGTTTCATCTTCATCAGTCGGCCGAAAACTTTCTGCGTACAATTCCTATGGTCTTTATCCTTTACGGTCACAAGAGCCATAACCTTTCGGAGTTGATGAATGCTACGAAGAAATATGCGCCGGAGATATTCAAGGCACTGCCTCGCGACACGCCCGAGGAGAAGCGTCTGTTCGATCTTCTGCAACGTGCCTATATAGAATCGCGTTACAATCCCGATTTCGAAGTTACGAAAGAGGACATCGACGCCCTTATCCCCAAGGTCGAGCAGCTCCGCGACATCGTCGAAAAGGTCTGTCGCGACCGTATCGCATATTACGAAAGCCAAATCGGAAAATAGCCATAACGCGGCAGCATATCATACAACTTTTTTAGGAGCGCAAGGCGCGCACCGTATGGGACGACTGGTCGGAGGAGTGGTATTTTGCCGTACTCGACGTACCGCCCATTGCCAAGCGACAAGGCGCAGCAGTAAATGATTGCTTTTCGAGACAACAGCCTAAACACCACAACTCTTTTTTTCGTCAAAAGGAGCTATTTACCAGCCGCACGTGAAAACCCTCCGATGAGTAGTACTGATGTACGTCCCATTGGCGCATTCGAACGAGGCGCAGGACATGGCGCCTTTTAACGTATTTTTTGTCAAAAGCGTTATTATACCACGCAAACGAAAATCTCCCGGACGGGCAGTACTGGCGTACGTCCCGTTCGGGAGATTGAGTGCGCGGCAGTATAATGCCGTATGTCATGTGATTGCATCCTAAGAGTCACAACACAATTTTTTTTCGTTAAAAGGTGCTATTTACCAGCCGCACGTGAAAAATGCGCCGATGGGTAGTACTGGCGTACGTCCCATTGGCGCATTCGAACGAGGTGCAGGAAATGGCGCCTTTTCACGTATTTTTTGTCAAAAGCGTTATTATACCACGCAAACGAAAATCTCCCGGACGGGTAGTACTGACGTACGTCCCGTTCGGGAGATTGAGTGCGCGGCAGCAGAATGCCGCTTTTCACAAAAAAATTAGAGCTTCGGACCGGCCTCTACAAGTGCCTTACCCTCGTCGTTGGTCGTGAACTTCGTGAAGTTCTTGATGAAACGGCCTGCGAGGTCGGCAGCCTTGGTATCCCACTGGGTAGGATCGGCGTAGGTGTCGCGGGGATCGAGGATCGCGGGATCTACGCCCGGGAGCTCGGTCGGCACCTTGAAGTCGAATACGGGGATCTGCTTGGTCGGCGCCTTGTCGATCGAGCCGTCGAGAATGGCGTCGATGATGCCGCGCGTATCCTTGATCGAGATACGCTTGCCGGTGCCGTTCCAGCCGGTGTTCACGAGGTAGGCCGTAGCGCCCGATGCCTGCATCTTCTTGACGAGCTCCTCGCCGTATTTGGTGGGGTGCAGCGAAAGGAAAGCTGCGCCGAAGCATGCCGAGAAGGTCGGCGTAGGCTCGGTAATGCCGCGCTCGGTACCTGCCAGCTTGGCGGTAAAGCCCGAAAGGAAGTAGTACTTGGTCTGCTCGGGGGTCAGGATCGACACCGGAGGCAGCACGCCGAATGCGTCGGCCGACAGGAAGATGACCTTCTTTGCGGCGGGAGCCTTCGATACGGGCTTGACTATGTTGTTGATGTGGTAGATCGGATACGACACGCGGGTGTTCTCGGTAACCGACTTGTCCGTGAAGTCGATCTTGCCGGTCTTCTCGTCTACGGTAACGTTCTCCAAGAGGGCGTCGCGACGGATTGCGTTCCAGATGTCGGGCTCGTTCTCCTTCGAGAGGTTGATTACCTTGGCATAGCAGCCGCCCTCGAAGTTGAATACGCCGTCGTCGTCCCAGCCGTGCTCGTCGTCGCCGATGAGCTGACGCTTGGGATCGGTCGAAAGGGTGGTCTTACCCGTACCCGACAGACCGAAGAAGATAGCCGTCTCGCCCTTCTCGTTGGTGTTTGCCGAGCAGTGCATCGAAGCCATGCCCTTCAACGGGAGCAGGTAGTTCATGTACGAGAACATACCCTTCTTCATCTCGCCGCCGTACCACGTGTTGATGATGACCTGCATCTTCTCCGTGAGGTTGAACACGACAGCCGTCTCAGAGTTGAGTCCGAGCTCCTTGTAGTTCTCGACCTTGGCCTTAGAGGCGTTCAGGACGACGAAGTCGGGCTCGCCGTAGTTGGCCAGCTCCTCCTCGGTGGGGCGGATGAACATGTTCTTCACGAAGTGCGCCTGCCATGCCACCTCCATGATGAAGCGGATCTTCAAGCGAGAGTTCGCGTTTGCGCCGCAGAAGGTATCCATGACATAGAGCTTCTTATTCGACAGCTCCTTGCCGGCCAGCTCCTTCAACACGTTCCATGTCTGCTTCGACACGGGCTTGTTGTCGTTCTTATACTCATCCGAAGTCCACCAAATGGTGTTCTCGGTCGTCTCGTCCTTTACGAAGAACTTGTCCTTGGGCGAACGGCCGGTGTATACGCCGGTCATTACGTTGACGGCACCCATGTCGGTTACCACGCCCTTATCGAAACCGGTCAGACCCGGCTTGGTCTCCTCCTCGAACAGCGTCTCGTAAGAGGGGTTGTAGAGCACCTCCTTGACATCGGTGATGCCGTACTTCGATAAATCAATCTTTGCCATAATTCAAATATTAGATTAAACCTAATTCCATGTCCGTCGCTCGGAGGGTCGGCCGTAAAAGGTCGGGCGCAACAGCCCGGTGGCCCGGTCGTCCCATGAGCGGACGACGCCTGCCGACGAGATAGCCGACTGCACAATTTCTGCCAACCGGAATCTCCGATACGTTTTCACGGCACAAAACTACAAAATTATTTAATTCTGTGAAAAAAATAACAATATAATTTTTCACATATTTATTCAACCTTCGCCGACTACACTATTCCGCCGATTATACATGAGCGGATGTTGCATAACGATGCGCGCGCAAGGAGGCTGCGGAGGCGTCGTGCCTATTATATTATCTGCGGCTGCCGGAGACTAAGTGCAGGCTGCGTCACCAGGCCGGGCGCGGCGTATGTCCATGAAGCCTGCCTGCGGCCGGAGAGGGGGATGCGGATGCGGATGAATCCGGCGGTATCATCGCACCTGGGCGAAAGAGGGCGCGGCCGGCGATAGCAGACCGGTGCAGCAGCCGGCCGCGGTCGGCGGATAGGCCGACGATAGCGGCGGTGCCGATGCCTGTGCGGTTGCGATGCGGATCGTTAGGGCAATCCGCCGCACCATGCTGCGATGTGCGCGGGCCGGGATCAGAACGGATATCCCACGCCGAAATTCAGCGCCATGCCCGACCAGCGGATGTCGCGTATCCAGCGCTGTCCGGCGGGTCGGTTGGGATTGTGGAGTTGCAGTCCGAGATCGAAGCGCAGCACGACGAACTTGACGTCGATTCTCAGACCCACGCCGGTGTTGAAGCCGAGCTGCTTGTAGAAGTTGTCGAAATGGAATACCTGATCGTAGGGGGTCTTTTCGTTCTCGCGCAGATACCACACGTTGCCCAGATCGAGGAACGTCGCACCCTGAAATATACCCCATATCGGAAACCGAAATTCGAGATTGGCTTCCAGACGCATGTCGCCCACCTGCGTGGGGAACGATGCTCCGCTCTGCTCGGGGGCGTTGCCCGGGCCGAGGTTGCGCGGCGTCCAGCCTCGCATGGAGTTGGCGCCGCCGCAGTAGAACATGCGGTCGAACGGTATGGTCATATCCTTCGAGTTGCCGTATGCCACGCCCACGCCGGCGAAGATGCGGCCTGCGAGCGACATGTTCTTGCCCAACACGATATTGTGCGAGAGGTTGATGTCGCCGCGCACGTACTGGGCATAACGTATGCCGAGCACCTGGTAGTAGTCGTGCCCCGGCGCATGATGCGAGAAGAGGCGTTCCAGACCGTCGATCAGGTTGCCGACCGTCTCGGCGTTGAAGCGTATCATAGTCGCATTGCGGCCGATGTTCGTCCGCTGGTTGTTGTAGACATACGAGAACGAGAGGCCTGCGCTGAGCTGCGGGACGTATGTGTTGCGCAGATATTCATTCTGTATCTCGTCGAGGAACTTCTGGTCGACGTTGTGCACGTCGATCCAGTTGATGTCGATCGGGCGCAGCGCGAACGACGAGGCCTGCCCCTTGGACCACGAATATGCCCAGCGCATGCTCGACAGGTTGCGGCGGTAGTAGGGGCGGTTCTGGTAGTCGAACGAGAGTTCGAGACGCGTGCGCGGTTGCAGTATGTTTTCGTTGGGCGCGACATGGAACGGCAGCAGGAAGCGGGGGAACGACAGACCCGTCGTGACGCCCACCTCCTGAGCGCTGCGCTTGCGCGCGTCGGGAGCCTTCATGTATTCGTAGGCTACGCGCACGGAGGCATCGAACGACTCGGCGCCTTGGAAGATGTTGCGGTTGGAGTATCCGAGCGTGGCGCTGAGGCCGTAGAAGCTCGATGTCGTGCTGGCTTCGAGCTCTACCTTGACGCTCTGTTTGAGTGCCGGCGTGGCGTATATGTCGCAGCGGAGGAAACCCTCGCGCGTGTCGACCGTTTCGCCGCCGTCGCCGCGGCTGTTGTCGATATACGACACGTAGGTGTCGGTGGTGTCGCGCAGCTCGGAGAATGTGATCTTGGCGCTGCGGAAGAAGCCGAGCGACATAAGCTCGTTGTATGTCTTGGTAACCTGCGCGGCGTCGTAGAGGTAGTTGGGGTAGATCGGTATGGTGCGGCGCAGCACGGCGTTGCGCAGGCGCGGGCTGCGGTCGGGGTCCTTGATGATGTTGAGACCGTAGAAATAGGCCGTGTCGATGACGTCGCTTCCGGTCTGCTTGTATCGTGCGCGCGACATGGGGTCGTAGGTGGGGTAGACGTTGATCTCGCTGATGCGGAATACGGCGTTGTTCTCCCACTGTGCCACGCCCCGCTCGTTGTAGCCCGTAAGCGTCGGCTGCACGACCATCTTCACTGCCGCCGTGTTGTTGGCCGAGAGCGTATCGACGGAGTAGAATATGTTGTTGACCGAGAAGTTGTAGTAGCCGCGGTCGTTCAGGTCGCGCGCGATGCGCTCGCGCTCGTTGTCCAGACGCGCTATGTCGAGCACGTCGCCGCGGTGCAGCAGCGTCGCGGCGGTGTCGGAGAGGATGATCGGGCGCAGCGCCTCGTCGCGGAACTCGTATCCTATGCTGTCGATGCGCATCGGCTCGCCCTGCCTGACGGAGTAGGTCACGGCGACGCGGCGGCGCGGCAGCGTGTCGATGCGGCATGTCACATCGGAGGAGAAGTATCCTCGCGTGTCGAGATATGTTCGGATGTTGCGCACCGACTTGCGCGTCTGCTCCATGTCGAGCACAACGGGCGCCTGTCCTATCTTGCGCTTGAAGTTGTTCCACCAGTTGTCCTTGTCGGGGTCGGCGAGGTTGTAGACCCACGCGTAGAAGTTTATGCCGAAGATGCGTTTGTTGGGCGACTGGCGGACGTAGTTGTCCAGCTCGTCGGCCGTGATGCGCTCGTGGCGCGGTGCGGAGGTATCCTCCTCGATCTTGACCTTTTGCAGCAGATACTCGCCCTCGGGCAGCTTGCGCGTGACGTTGCAGGCGACGGCAGCGAGGGCCGCCGTGGCCGCGAGGGCGATATGTCGTATGCGGAGTTTCATCTCTTCGGTCAGCTGCGTGCGTTTATTTCGTCGACGAAGCGCAGCCATGCCTGCTGCTCGTCGGTTTTATCGGATACGTCGTAGCGCAGAGCCTCGCCGTCGAAGTCGAGGCTGCCGCTCCATTCGAACGTGGCGTTGCCCGTAAGACGCGTGACGATGCCCTCCCGACCGATGTGAGTGCGGCATAGTACCATGCCGCCGCGGTTCATGACGCGTATGTCATGCTCGGCCTGCATGCGGTCGGCCAGTACCGCCGCCGTGGCCGCCGAGGTCATAGCCGTGCCGCACGAGAGCGTGATGCCCGCGCCGCGCTCATAGGTCGCGACGAAGAGCGTATGCCCGTCGCGCTGCTCGCAGAGCGAGAGGTTGACGCCGTGGGGCAGTATATCGCGCATGCCGTTGGCGCGCCGTCCCAGCTCGTCGAGACGTTCGAGATCTATCCTCCCGACGCGTGCTACCAGGTGGGGGTTGCCCGTATCGATCGCCGTAAACAGCAAATCGTCTGCCAGAGCCTCTATCGGCTGCTCGACGAAGCGTTCGCGGCCGGCCATGAATGCGAAGTCGTCGCTTGCGGTGCGTATGCCGATCTGCGCGCCGTATGTCTCGATGCCGCGGCATATCGGCTCGGCGTGTCGCACACGGATGATTCTGCCGCCCGACACGAGGTCGAACTCACTCTGTCCGACATACCTTTCGGCCAGACGTGCCACGCAGCGTATGCCGTTGCCGCACATGCCTGCCTCGGAGCCGTCGGGGTTGAACATGCGCATGCCGTAGCCGTCGGCGGATGATACCAGCAGCAGCACCCCGTCGCTGCCGATGCCATTCGAGCGGTCGCATGCTGTGCGGGCGAGTGCGGCGAGGTCGATGCCCGATAGGCGGTCGGCCTGTGCCACGCCGTCGATCATGATGAAGTCGTTGCCCGAACCGTGGCACTTTATGTATTGCAGTTTCGTCATCGATAGCGGAGAAATATTTGGCCAAAATTACTAAAAAAAGACGGATCGGCAAAGATAATATTCCGGAGCGGGAATATTTTTCGGGAGGGCGGGAGGATATGTCGCGAATTTTGGTTAATATTGCAGTTAATAGTAATACAAGGAAAAGATACGAAGAAGATGGACGAGCGTTTTATCATGGCAGGCCGCACGCCGCTGCATATCTGCGACACGCAAAAGGGCGAGCGCTGCGTCGTGCTGCTGCACGGTTATTTGGAGTCGCTTGCCGTGTGGGAGGACTTCGTGCCTCTGTTGAAAAACCGGATGAGGGTCGTCACGCTCGACCTGCCCGGACACGGCGTGTCGGTGGTCGAGGGCGAGATTCATACTATGGATTATCTGGCCGATACGGTCGCCGCCGCAATGGAGCATCTGGGCATCGGGCGCTATTCGGTGGTGGGACACTCTATGGGCGGATATGTGGCCATGTCGCTGGCCGAGCGTTATGCCGCGCGCCTCGACTCGATCGTGCTCATCAGCTCGACCCCGAGCGCCGACACGGCCGAGAAGTGCGAACGCCGCCGCCGCGAGATCGAGCTGGTGCGCGCCGGCCGCAAGAACACCATAGCCCATATAGTGCGTCATGCGGGCTTCGCGCCCGAGAACGTCGCACGACTCTCGGACAGGATAGCCGACATGGAGGAGCTGGTGCTCATGACCGAAGACGAGGGCGTGATAGCCGTTCTGAACGGCATGATCGAGCGTCGCGACATGAACCGGATGCTCTGCACCACGCCCGTAAGACACATGTTCGTGCTGGGACGGCACGACGGATATATCCCGATAGAGACGGCCGAGGCGATCGTCGCGGCGCACCCCGAGGCGGAGGTCGTGTGGCTCGACCACTCGGGGCACATGGGTTTTATAGAGGAGCCGGAGCGTTGCGCCGAGGCCGTAAGCGACTTTATATGTAAATGATTACGATAGACGACATACTTTCGATAGAGGATGCCGCGGCTTTCGAGCGTGCGGCATTGGAGCTGTTCCGTTATCAGGCCGAGCGGTGCGCGCCGTATCGCGAGTGGCTGCGACTGACAGGGTGCGATATCTCGGCGGTCGACCGCTCGGAGCGCATTCCGATGATGCCGATCGAGCTGTTCAAGACGCACGACGTATATTGTGCCGGGCAGCCGCCCCAGAAGATATTCACGTCGTCGACCACCGGCGGCGGCGAGCCGTCGCGTCACATGATGGCCGACATTACGGTCTACGAGCGGGCTTTCATGGCGGCGTTCCGCCGCTTCTACGGCGAGCCGTCGGCATGGAGTATCTACGGACTGCTGCCCAACTATCTCGAACGCGAGGGCTCGTCGCTGGTATATATGGTCGACCGCCTGATCCGCGAGGCCGGCTCGGGCGGGTTCTACCTGCATGACTGCGACGCGCTGCTGGCGGCCATGGAGTCCGACCCTAAGCCCAAGATACTGTTGGGCGTGAGCTATGCTCTGTGGGATCTGGCCGAGCGCTACGCGCCGAAGCTGCGCGATACGGTCGTCATGGAGACCGGCGGCATGAAGGGGCGGCGTCAGGAGCTCCCGAAGTCGGAGTTCCACGCCATATTGTGCGAGGCTTTCGGTGTCGGGAGCATACACTCCGAGTACGGCATGGCCGAGCTTACGTCGCAGGCCTACTCCTCGGGCGGCGGCATCTTCGCCGCTCCGCCGTGGATGAGGATCCTCGTGCGCGACATAAACGATCCCGCCGAGCGGCTGACGCAGGGCGTGCGCGGCGGCGTGGATATAATCGACTTGTCGAATATCTGCTCCTGCGCATTCATCTCCACGCAGGACACGGGGCGGCTGCTCGACCACGGCCGCTTCATGATCGAGGGGCGTATCGCCGGCAGCGACATCCGCGGCTGCAATCTGCTCGTGCAGTGATCCCGCAGCAGGCCGCATGCGAAGGAGCGGCTAATGATACGACCGGCTCGGTGCCGTTGTTCGCTGTGCGATAATGGCGTTTGGTGCAGGCGCCGAAACGATTTGATGATGAAATACAATTCCGACATACTGAGCCGTCTGCACGAGGAGCTTTTGCAGACGCTGCGCGAGGTGGTGCGCGTGTGCGACGAGGCGTCGATTCCCTACTTCATACAGGGCGGAACGGCTATCGGAGCCCACTTTTTCGAGAGCATCGTGCCTTGGGACGACGACATCGATCTGGGCATGACGCGGGATAATTACGACCGTTTTCTGCGCGAGGCTCCGGCGCTGCTCGCCTCGGATTACGTGTTGCAGGAGTTCTCGACCGAGCCCGATACGCCGTTCTACTTCGCCAAGGTGCGCAGGCGCTCGACGCGCTTCGTCGAGAGCGAGTGGGTGGGGCTGCCCATCGAGCAGGGCATATATATCGACATCTTTCCCTACGACAACATACCCGATTCGCCGCGCTTGGAGCGGCGGCAGCGGCGCAGAGTGAAATTCTGGGTCAACTGCTTTACGGCCAAGAGCGTATGGTTGTGGCGCTGGTTCGGACGACCGAACAACGGCTGCGTATTTCCCAAGAGCGCGGTCTCATGCGCGGCGATCCGCATCGTGTGCGCCGTGATGAGCAAGCGTCGCATATACGAGCTTCTGCGCCGCGAGCTGACGCGTTACGACGACCGTCCGACGCGATATGTCAATATCGTGCGCATGCCGCGCGACATGATCGCCCGCGAGGCCGTCGAGAACAGGCAGCGGGTGCCGTTCGGCGGGATGATGCTGTGGGCGCCGTCGAACATGGAGACATATCTGCGCAACCATTACGGCAACATCCGCAAGTGGCTGCCCGAGGAGTTGCAGCTGAATCACGCCCCCGAGATACTGGCCTTCGCCACGCCGTTGCAGTCGCCGACTTCGCGGCGCATATCGGTCGTAATGCCGCTTTACAACAAACGTCGCGAGGTGGAGCGTGCCGTGCGCTCGGTCTTGGCGCAGAGCCTGTTGCCGTCGGAGATAATCGTCGTGGACGACGGCTCGACGGACGGCTCGGCCGAGGCGGTGGAGGCTCTCGGCTCGCCTCTGGTAAGAGTCGTGCGGCAGGCGAATATGGGTGTCAGTGCGGCGCGCAACCGTGGCATAAGCGAGGCCCGCGGCGAGTATGTCGCGCTGTTGGATGCCGACGACGAGTACTTGACGGGTTATATCGCGGAGATATGCCGCCTTATAGAGCGCTATCCCGAGGCCGATGCCTATTCGACGGCGTTCGACATCGTCGACGGCGGCAGGCGCGTCGCGGCGGCGGTGCCCTCCTATGAGGGGTATGTCGATCCTGCGGCCGAGGCTCTTAAAAGACGCTTCGCGATCATACCGTCGACAGCGACGCTGCGGCGCAGCGCCGTCGGCGGGGGAGGAGAGGTCTTTCCCGAGGGCATGCGCATAGGCGAGGACCAGTGGCTGTGGGTAAGGATGATGCAGCGAGGGTCGAAGTTCTGCTTCTCTCAGGCGTCGCTCGTGCGTTACTCGCGCTCGGCGTCCAACCGCTCGGCGTCTATTTACCGCTCGGAGTGCACGCGGCATTCGATAGAGGAGCTGTACGACGCTTCGCAGTCGGATACGCTCAACGAGTATATCGCCCGCATAGGCATAGGCAAGGCGCTGACGCAGATAGTCCGCGGCGGCGACGAGGATGCGCGGCGTGCGGTGCGGGCATTCTCCTATACGCGTCTGAACCGTCGGCAGCTGCGACGGTTGAGGCTGCTCGCGGCGCTGCCGAAATGTTGCAGGGGCCTTGTCGATGCTCTCTACCGCCGGGCGGCGTGGATCGTATCGCGACGCGGATTGTGACCGTATGTGGGTATTATGGTACGGGATCGTATCCGCTGCCTCCCCACGGGTGGCAGCGCAGCAGCCGGCGCACGGCCAGCCATGTGCCCCTGATCGGGCCGTGTTTGCGCAACGCTTCGAGCGCATATTGCGAGCAGGTGGGAGTGAAGCGGCACGAGGGCGGTTTGAGGGGCGATATGCCGACTTGGTAGAATCTGACCAGCAGGATCAACGGCATCGATGCCGTCCGCCTACATGCCCGCAGCAACCTCTTGGAGAATCTTTCCGATTGCATGGTCGACGGTTTTGTATGCCGCAATATCTTTCGAGGAGTATACGAGTGCCAGATGCAACGTGCGTCCCTCGGCGCAGGCCGCATGCAGGATATGCTTGTTGAGCCTGTACGCCTCCTTGGCGCGGCGGCGCAGCAGGTTGCGTCTCACGGCGCGCTTGTGCATGCGCTTGGGTACCGAGAACAGCACCCCGACATCCTCCGTCTGGCACGGTTCGCTTATGAATACGTATCGGAAAGGGTAGACGAAGCCCGATCTGCCCTCGGCGAACAGACGCCTGACGGCCGAGAGCGAACGCAGTCTTTCGTTGCGGGGCAGGGTAAAGTCGGTCATGGGTCGTCGTGTTCGATATGATGCCGGCTGCGCACTGAGGCGCAACCGTATCGTTATTGTTTCTTTGTCGTGGTCGGAGTGTGGCGCGTGCGGCTCTTCTTGGCCAGCTTGCTTTGCTGGGCGCGGATGAACTCCTCGCGGTCGGCGTTCTCCTTGTGCTCGACGTCGTCGAGGTCGACTCCGTTGGCTATATTGTTGCAGAATATGTCGAGCGCCTTTGCCATCGACGGTGCCGCCGGGGTCGGGGCGTTGGCCTTGACGTGCATGCCTGCGGCTGTGGCGGCACGCAGCGTAGCCTCGCCGAAGGCGGCTATGGCCGGCAGCGACTCCACGTCGAAATTCTCCGACAACGCCTTGACGTCGGAGGGCGAGTAGACTGCCATTATGTCGTATGACTGGGGATCGAGCTGCTGCATGTCGGCCGCCACCGTGCGTGCGAAGACCACGGGGTGGAACGCCAGACGCAGCTTGGTAAGCGTCTCGGGCAGCTCGGGCTTGTGGGGCTCGCTCAGCGCCAGCAGGAACTTCTCGTCCTTATGCTTTACGATGAGCTCCAACAGCGAGTTGAAGGTGCCGTCGGCGAACGATATCTTGCGTTTGCGGTAGACGATGTACTTTTGCAGATAGAGCGCTACGGCCTCCGTGTTGCAGATGTATTTCATCGTCTCGGGGATCGTGATGCGCGCCTCCTCGCATATATGGAAGAAGCTGTCGACGGTGGTGCGCGACGAAAAGATCACGGCCGTGTGTTCGAGTATCTCGACGCGTTGCTGGCGGAACTCCTTCAACGATACGCCCACCACGCGTATCAGGGGTTTATAGTCGATCAAAAGTCCGTGTTTCTGCGACAGATCGTAAAAGGGCGATTTCTCGATGATCGCCGGCTGAGGCTGCGATACCAGTATTCGATTAACTTTCAACTTGAAACTCCTTAAATAATTAACTTGTCACTTCGCTCGTCGGCCGCGGCTGCGGATCCTCTCCGCGTTCAGGCCTCAGAGCCTTGCCGCGACTATGCAAACGAAACTCAGCGGCAACGCTATGACACTGCAAAGGTACAAAAACCAATACAAAATATGAATTTTTTTGCCGATAAAGAACATAAAAGTCTCTTTGAGGTATAGCAATAACAGTAATGTTATGGCCGAAAGCGACAGTATAATCCAAATCGACGACGATATGCCGGAGCTCAGCAGCGCGGGTGCCAGCAGCGGAAAGACCGCAAGAGCTCCTGCCGCGAAATAGAGCCGCGATATCTGTCCGAGTATCGACATATCGTCGCTGGCGCATACCCAGCCGGCGGCCTTGTGCAGGGCGTGCTGCCATGCGGCTACTGCGGCCGCAGCCGCTATGGCGACGGCCGGGGCGAGGTCGATGCCCGCGGGCAGTGCCACTATGGTCTGCTGCGGCAGCAGCAGGTCGACGATCCTGACTGCGGCCAGCGCCGCGAGCGCTATGCCGAACAGTCCGACCGAGGTCATGAAGCGTGCCGAGGAGGCGTTGCCGCATTCGTCGACTATGTTGCGGTCGACACCGCCGCTGCGGAATATCGACCTTACGACGGTGTGCATGTGGTGCGACGAGCGCAGCAGCATCGTCAGATAGGCCGTCGAGAGGAGCAGTACCGAGATCTGGAATGCCTCGCCCGAGCAGAGCGAGGCCGTGTGCCCGGCTTGCTGCGGGCGGCTGTCGACGAGGATGCTCTCGGGGCCGAACACCTCCCCGGCGCGAGCCATGACGTACGGCTTGCCGTCGGACTTGGCGAGCGGGTAGCCGTCGCCCGGCGTCGATGCCCTGCCGAAGACCTCGGCGGGGGGTGCGTCGTGCCTGGGGGCGCTCTGCCCGAAGTCGATGTGTCCGCTCGTGCTACTCATTGTCCTGCAAGCGTTTGAGTGTTACACGTATGGTCGTGCCCTTGCCCGGTTCCGAGCGCACGACGGCGATGCGTCCCGAGTGGTAGTCCTCGACGATGCGTCGCGAGAGCGAGAGCCCGAGACCCCAGCCGCGCGTCTTGGTCGTGAAGCCCGGCACGAATATGCGTTTCCAGTTGCTCTTGGGTATGCCCTTGCCCGTGTCGCGCACCTCGACGTAGACCGACGTGTCGTTCTCGCCGATGAAGACATCTATCGCGCCGTGTCCCTGCAAGGCGTCCAGAGCGTTTTTCAGAAGATTCTCTATGACCCACTCGAACAGAGCCGAGTTGATAGAGGCGCATATAGGTGCGGTAGCCAGTCCGTTGTATGTCAGTGTGACGTTGCGCGGGATGCGTTTGCGGAAATACATTACCGTGTCGCCCACCACTTCGTTGATGTTGGTGGGGGTGAGCATCGTCTCGGAGCCGATCTTCGAGAAGCGGTCGACGATCTTCATCAGGTGCGAGAGATCCTTGCCCATCTCGTCGACGGCTACGGGGTCGACGGGCTGGCTGCGCAGATACTCCAACCACCCCAGCAGCGAGGAGGTGGGGGTGCCTAACTGGTGCGCCGTCTCCTTGGCCAGACCGACCCACACGCGGTTCTGCTCGTTCTGCTTGGTGGACGAGAAGGCGATGTAGGTAAATATGGCGAATATGAGTATTATCAGCAACTGCACGTAGGGGAAGTAGATCAGCGTCGAGACGGGCGATTCGGTAACATAGGCCATGAAGCGCGAGTGTCCGTACCAGATCGTGTAGTAGCGGTTGGAGAAGTTGTAGCGGACGATGATCGGCTTGTTGCTGTCGGCCATGCGCTCTATGGCGCGCCTCAGTTCGGCCGGATCGGATGTCATGGTCGAGGGCAGATTCGACACCACGACATTGAGATACTCGTCCGTGATGACGAAAGGCACGGTCGTATGCCGCACCAGATTGGCGAACAGATCGGAGTTGTAAACCAGCTCGCCGTAGATGTTGCTCGTCGAACGCAATATGTCTGCCCACAGCTCGACGCCGTTGCGGTCGGCCGCACGCAGCTCCTCGATCGTCTGCTCCTCGCTGCGGCGCAGCTCGCCCGTAACCATAAGCGTGTAGAATACCGACGCTGCGGCGAGCACGAGGCCTATGATTATGACCGTCGTGCGCAGTCGCGTCGTGAAGAGCCTGCGCGAGAGTTTGATATTTCGTAGCGGGCGGAGCATGGGCTTGTATGCTTGAAATTTCCGTTATCTCCGCACTCAGTGCCTGGGCGGATCCTGTTCGGCCAGAATGCGGGCGTACTCCTCGGGCGAGGACAACAGCTCGACGGCGCGGCGCACGGTCTGGTCGCTTGCCGCCGAGTGCTCGATCACGCCTCGGTTGTAGGCGTGCCGCAGCACGATCTCGGCGTTGAGGGCGTCGATGATCTCGCGGCGGTATGTTTCGAGATTCGACGCGGTGTCGTCCTTTACCAGCGCCTCAATGGCTGCGACGTGCTCTTCGAGGGTCGTATCGTAGAGGTCGTCTTTGGCGGCCTTGCGCAGCGCGGCTATGGCATGGCGCGTCTGCGACTGGTAGGGGACATCCTTGTCGGCTATGAAGCGCTTGAAGTCCTCGTACTCGTCGTCGCCTATGGAGAAGGTGCGCACGTCTATCTTCTCGCCGTTGTGACGGCGCATGTATTCGTCCGCCCAATCCTCCATGTAGCCCATAGCGTATAGCGTCAGCGCGAAGCGGCTCACGTAGTTGGGCTCGATCTTTATGTCGGGCGCTATGCCCCCGCCGTCGTATACGCGGCGGCCGCCCGCGGTGCGATACTCCGTCAGCAGCGAGTCGGGTATGGCGGCCACGCCTCCGTCGGCATCGCGCTCGGCATAGTTCACGGCCTGTATGCAGCGCCCCGAGGGGATGTAGTATTTGGCCGTCGTGAGTTTCAGATAGGAGTTGTAGCCCAGATAACGCGTGGCCTGCACCAGACCCTTGCCGTAGCTGCGCTGGCCTATCACGGCGGCGCGGTCGAGGTCCTGCAATGCGCCGGCCAGAATCTCCGACGAAGATGCCGTCGACGAATTTATCAGAAAGACGATCGGCAGGTCGGCCGCGATCGGTTCGTTCTCGGTGCGGTACTCCCTGCGCGAGGTCGAGTCGCGACCCATTGTCGAGACGATAAGCGTACCCTTGGGTACGAACAGCGAGGCTATCTTGACCGCCTCCTGCATGATGCCGCCGCCGTTGGAGCGGTAGTCGAGCACCAGCCCGCGCAGCTGCCCTTCGGCACGCAGCCGTTCCAGAGCGTTGCGCACCTGCTCGTAGCTGCGTTCGGTAAAGTCGCTATGCTGGATGTAGCCGATGCCGTCGGCCACATATCCCGACCACGGCACGCTCGGTATGGCGATGCGTTCGCGGCGTAGCGTGAGAGTGTCGCGGCGCGAGTCGAGCGAGTGCTCGACCACCAGCCGTACATCAGTATCGGGGTCGCCTTTAAGGCGTGTGCTGACCTGCTCGGTGGTAAAGCCCGAGGCATCCTCGCCGTCGATCGAGATGATCCTGTCGCCGATGCGTATCCCCGCGCGGTCGGCCGGCGAGCCCTCGTATGGCTGTGCGAATATCACGTGGTCGCCCTTCTGCCGTATGAGCGAACCCACACCGCCGTACTGTCCCGTGGTCATGATCTCGAACGAGGTCATCTTCTGCTCGGGCAGATACTCCGTATAGGGGTCGAGCGCCGTGGCCATGCCTGCCGCAGAGCGTTGCAGCAGCAGATCGGCGTCGATCTTGTCGACATACTGCGTCGACAGCTCGCGCAGCATGTTGACGAGCACTTCGGCGTTGCGCCCCAATGCGAAATCTTCGCTCTGCGTCCTCTGCGCCCGTGCCGTCGGGTGCAGTGCCGCCGCCGCGGCAAGGGCCAGAACGACTCCCCGCAGCCGGTATGCGAATGGTCTATTTGTCATCCTTCTCTTCGAACTTGCTGTTGAATATGTAGGCTTCGAGCCGGTAGGCGATGCGCGCCACCGAGCGTCGTATGCCGATTATCTCCATATGTCCCGGGTGCTGGACGACCTCTATGCGGTCCTCGAACAGTGTCGAGAGACGCTTGAAAAGGCCGGCGCCGCGGAACACCATGCGTCCGTCGCCCTCCTCGGCGAGCGTGAAGCCCTGCGCCAGAAAGGCATTGACGATACGGTCGCGGTCGCGGCGCATGTCGCCCGCCACGCGCTTGCGCATGAAGCCGAACAGCGGATAGGCGGCGGCGAGAGCTACGAATGCGGCGATCATTATCATGCCGCGCCGCGTCGAGAGCACCACGCCCATCATCGTCCACGGCCTCTCGGGCAGCGAACCGCTCCAATACATCAGCCAGACTATGGCTACATAGAGAACGCACAGCAGTGCGAAATATTTCAAAGCTCTGACAAAGTACCTCATAACAGTAGGATTTTCAGGTGTTATAATCTAATGATCGCGTTTCTCGTGCTTCATTGCCCGCAGCGGGCTGCCTTGCTCCGCTGTCCGAGGCGGCGTTATCGGGCTGCTATCGTCTCCAACTCCTGCTTGACGCTGCGCATGAGCCACAGCGGCGTCGAAGTGGCTCCGCAGATGCCGACCCTCTCTGCCGAGTCGAACCATTCGCGGCGGAGCTCTCCGCCCTCCTCGATGTTGTAGGAGCGGGGGTTGGCTCTGCTGCACGCCTCGAACAGCACGCGGCCGTTGCTCGACTTGCGTCCGCAGACGAATATCACTACGTCGACGCTGCGGGCGAACTGCTGCAAGTGCGGCTCGCGGTTCGAAACGCGGCGGCATATCGTGTCGTCGATAGTGACCTGCGACGGATCGGCGGCGCGTTCGACTATCGTGCGCCCCATGCGCGTGAACAGCTCGATGCTCTGCGTGGTCTGCGACAGGAAGTATATGGGGCGCGAGAAGTCGAGCGCATCGAGGTCGCGTTCGTTCTCGACCACCGTGACGCGGTCGTCGACCTGACCCGTCAGCCCGACCACCTCGGCGTGTCCGCGCTTGCCCAGCAGCACGACGCTGCCGCCCGCATCGTGCATCTGCGCGTATGCCTTCTTGACGCGTCTTTGCAGCCGCGCCACCACCGGACATGTGGCATCTATGGTGCGTATGCCGCAACTCTCGGCGCGGCGGTATGTCGACGGCGGTTCGCCGTGGGCGCGTATCAGCAGCGTGCGGCCTGTCAGACGCTCCATATCCTCGTGCGCTACGCTTTGAAGCCCCAGCCGCTCCAACCTCTGCACCTCGATGCGGTTGTGCACGATGTCGCCCAGCGAGTATACCTTGCCCGAGGCTTCGGACAATGCCCTTTCGGCCTCCTCGATCGCGCGTACCACGCCGAAGCAGAATCCCGATTCCGAATCTATGACGACCTCCATGGCGTGTTGCCGTTATGCCGTCGCTGCAGCGAATTTATCCATAAACCACGCCATTTGCTCCTCGACGGTCATATGCGAGTTGTCGAGCACGATCGCGTCGTCGGCCTGTCTGAGAGGCGATATGGCGCGCGTCATGTCGGCATGGTCGCGGCGGATTACATTCTGGTACACCTCCTCGAAGGATACGCTGTCGCCCTTGGCCGTGAGCTCGTCGTAGCGGCGTCGGGCGCGCACCTCGGCATCGGCCGTCATGAATATCTTCAACTCCGCGTCGGGGAAGACGACGGTGCCTATGTCGCGGCCGTCCATTACCACCCCCTTCGAGCGTCCCATTTGCTGCTGCATCGCTACGAGCTCCTCTCTCACGCGCGCTATCGAGCTGACGGCGCTGACGCAGTTGCTGACCTCGATCGAGCGTATGCGCCCCTCGACCAGCTCGCCGTTGACATATATGTCGCTGGCGCCGCGCTCGGGGTTGAAGCGGAATGCGATCGACATCTGGTCGAGCAGTGCGGCGACGGCCTCGTCGTCGACTACGCCCGAGCGTATGGCTCCGTGTTCGGCCGAATAGAGCGTGACGGCGCGGTACATGGCGCCCGTATCGATGAATACGTAGCCCAGACGGGCGGCAATGGACTTTGCGAATGTGCTCTTGCCGCATGACGAGAATCCGTCTATGGCGATTATTATCTTTTTGTCTGTCATTGGATTCAATGCCTGATTAATACCGAAATAAGCGTATAAAGACCCAGTGCGCTGATGATGATGCCCGCAACGTGGTTGATCGTCAGCATGTGGCGCGGGCGGAACCCGCGGCGGAACATGCCTATTATGAACGTCAGGAAGAACCACCACAGCACTGCGCCGCAGAAAAAGCCCGTGATGACCATCACGTCGCGCATGATGCGGGGCATGGGGCGTCCGATGCCGCCGTTATGAGCCTGAGCCGTTGCCTCCGGCTCTGCGACGGCCGCTTGGATGCTCGTGGCCGCATCCGCTGAGACGGATATTGTTGCGTCGTAGCCGTCCTCGTCCGCGAGCAGGGTTATGGCTGCGGCGTCGGCCTCGGCCGTGCCGTCCGACGAGTTCAGATCGATGCTGAACATCGTGAAGAAGGCGAGGATATATGGTATTACCACGACGAAGTTGGCCAGCGTGAAGCCGAACATCGAGCCGAAGTCCTGCCAGAGGTTGGTCCTGCCGGCGCGGTTCTTACGTATCTGCGGTACGGGATTCTTGAAGAAGATGAAGATGCCGACGGCAATGACGAACACGCCGCCGCATATCTGTATGGTCGTGTCGTAGCGGTCGATCTGCGATTTGAGCAGGGCGTATACCGTGAAAGAGAATATGGCCATCATCGTGTCGGCGCAGGCTATGCCGAGACCCGACATAAGACCCGAGGTGCGCCCCTTGCTGAGCGTGCGCTGGATGCACAACACGGCCACCGGACCCACCGTTACCGACGAGGCCAGACCGACGCACATGCCGCTGAGCAGTATCTGTAAAGCATCGAGAATCATAAGCAACTTGTCCGCGAGACTGTTACGCAGCGGCAGCGGGAATAGTCCCGGCGCTTCTGCGCGCCTGCGGAATAACTCCGGCAAAGATACAATCTTTTTCCCGTATAACGAGCGTATCGCGGAAAAATAGGTGCCCGCCGCCGCCGATCTTTCGCCGGACGTCGCGGCGCGGCTGACGAAAGAGTTGGCAGCCGGCTGCGCGGGATGCGGAGACTGCGGCCGTTATGGCAGATAATCGGCAAAAGATTTGGATAATAACTCCGAAATGCCTACTTTTATAGGTCGAAGACGGCATCGCCGCCGAAGCCGGCGTATGTTCCGCGCATGCCGTGCTGAGCGAAGATGCACCTTTTCGTTCGGCGGCGGATATCGCCGGAGGACTCTGCCGAAGCGCAGAAAAGGTCGAAATAATTTTAACGTTAAAACACTACCGCTATGGCAGAGATAAAGAAAATGGGGCTCGACATCGAGCTCGACGAAACGACGGCGCAGGGCAACTACTCCAACCTCGCGATCATATCGCACTCTACATCGGAGTTCATAATCGACTTCGCGACGGTGCTGCCCGGCGTGCCCAAGGCGCGTGTGAAGAGCCGCGTGATCCTTACGCCCGAGCATGCCAAGAGGCTGCTGCTGTCGTTGCAGGAGAACATCACGCGTTACGAAAGCAACGTCGGCAAGATACATATCCCGCAGCATCAGTCGCCCGCCGAGCCGTTCGGGCCGAAAGGCGAGGCCTGACGGCGAAACCGTAACGCTTGTCTCGGCTGCGGCATGATCTGTCCGTGTCGTGAGCGCAGCGGCGCGCGGCAGTGCCGGCTGCGAAGGCCGTAATGACACGACGCCCCGCCCGATAGTCTTCGGGCGGGGCGTCGTGTCTTCATCGGGCACTATTCGCCGTCGGGCACCTCCGAAGAGTACAGTGCGGCCAGCACTGCCGCCAGAAAACCGTCGGCGAAATCCTCTCCGTAGCCGTATTTTTCGCTGTATCGGTAGATCTGCTCGGCGAACTCTTCGCCGAAAGCCTCGCCCTGACTCTCGTCGATAGAGCGGATATAGCCGTTCAGATCTTCGGATATGACATCCAGCTGGTCGAAGTCGCTCTCCTCAATGGCCTTGAAGATGCTGTCGGCGTATTGCGCGGCCTTCTCTTCGGGCGTAGGCTCTTTGGCCTTGTCGCCGCATGCGCTCATCGAAACCGAGATGGCGGCAACGAGCACAATCTTAAAAATCCCTTCATCGTTTTATAGTTTTGTTTTAGGGCAAATGTATGAAATTTTAGCCTCGCCGCCAAATTACGGCGGTGCCTGCGCTCGATCCGCGCCGCAGAGCCGCATCGGGCGGTAAGTATATATACTTATTTGTCGCCTCCTCAGGTCGAATTATCCTATAATGTAGTCTGGCGGAACGAATTATTTTTCTATTTTTGTATGCTAAATCGCAACGTCCCCGATATGCCGCGTATGCCGCGGGCAGAGCCGCTCGCGCCGCCGTGGCCGGGAAAAGGTGCGTGGATAAAATAGGAAGTTTAACCAAACATAAATAAATAATGACGGATATTTTTGATCGTTTATCGAAAAATGCCGGCGGTCCTATCGGACAGTATATGGCGAGCGTGCACGGATATTTCGCATTCCCGAAATTGGAGGGCGAAATCGGTCCTCACATGGTTTTCCGCGGCAAGGAGGTTCTGAATTGGAGCCTTAACAACTATCTCGGACTGGCCAATCATCCCGAGGTGCGTCAGGCCGACGCCGAGGCATGCGCCAAGTATGGCATGGCTGCGCCTATGGGTGCCCGCATGATGTCGGGTCAGACCAAGTATCACGAGCAGTTGGAGCGCGAGCTGGCCGAGTTCGTCGGCAAGGAGGATGCTTTCCTGCTGAACTTCGGCTATCAGGGCATGATCTCGATCATCGACTGCCTGCTCACGCCGCGCGACGTGGTGGTCTACGACAAGGAGTGCCACGCCTGCATCATCGACGGTCTGCGCATGCACAACGGCAAGCGCTTTACCTATGCCCACAACGACGAGGAGTCGCTGCGTCTGCAACTGCGTCATGCTACGGAGCTGGCCGAGGAGCAGAAGGGCGGCGTGCTGGTCATTACCGAGGGTGTGTTCGGCATGAAGGGCGATCTGGGCTTCCTCGACGTGATCGTTCGCGCGAAGAAGGATTTCCAGTTCCGTCTGCTGGTGGACGATGCCCACGGCTTCGGCACTATGGGCCCCGGCGGTAAGGGTACGGCCGCTCACTTCGGCGTTATGGACGGTGTGGACGTGCTGTTCAACACCTTCGCCAAGTCTATGGCCGGTATCGGCGCATTCGTTTCGGGTCCGCGCTGGCTCATCAACCTGTTCCGCTACAACATGCGTTCGCAGCTCTATGCCAAGTCGCTGCCCATGCCTATGGTTATGGGCGCCTTGAAGCGTCTCGACCTTATCCGCAAGCATCCCGAGTATCAGGAGAAGCTGTGGGAGATCACGCGTGCATTGCAGAAGGGCTTGACCGAGAACGGATTCAATATAGGTGTAACCCAGTCTCCCGTAACGCCGATCTACATGAAGGGCGGCGAGCAGGAAGGTACCAACCTTATCTACGACCTGCGCGAGAACTACGGTCTGTTCTGCTCGATCGTGGTCTATCCGGTCATCCCGCGCGGCGAGATCATCCTGCGCGTCATACCTACGGCGGCTCACACTATGGAGGATGTCGAGTTTACGATCAACACCTTCAAGGCCGTGCGTGCCAAGTTCGAGGCCGGCGAGTATATCAAGCCGATTCCGTCGGTCGCCGATCCCGATTTCAAACTGCGATAGATATCTCGGACAGATATTTCGAAAGCGGGTCGACCCTTCGGGGCACCCGCTTTTTTGCTATTGTGTGAGGACGGTTATGCCGGCTCGGCGCCCGGCGGGCGCAGCCGCAGATGCGTATTATCTATAATTTATAAGTTATGCGAAAGTTGCGCCTGTCGGCCGCGGCACTTGCCCTTTCGGCCGCAATATGGTTTCTAACGCCGCTCAGGGCGGGACGCAATGACAGCGATCCGAAAGGGTCGCAGGCGGCGGATGCTGCGCCCGTGCGTATCGAGAGGGTTGCGCCCGAGAGTGTCGGCTTCGATCCGGTGCGCCTCGGACGTGTCGACGAGGCTGTCGGACGCGCCATTGATGACGGGCGGACGCCCGGGGCCGTGGTATGTGTCGTAAGGCACGGCCGTGTTGCCCTGCTGCGTGCCTACGGCAATCGGCGGACGGTGCCCGATACGGTCGCCATGAGCGAAGATACGATCTTCGATCTGGCTTCGCTTACCAAGGTCGCGGCCACGACGGTGGCCGTCATGCAGCTCGTCGAGCAGGGGCGGCTGCGTCTGGGCGACCGCGTCGACCGCTATATAAACGGTTTCGAGGGGTGGCGCAACCCCGATAACGTGCGCGATACGACCCATGTGCGCATAGTCGATCTGCTGACGCATACATCGGGGCTGCCGGCATACGTCGCCCCTGCCAAGCTCGCGGCGCAATATCCCGACCGCTCTCTGCCCGATGCCGCCGTGGCGGAGGATTATGCCGCGCACTGCCCGAGGCTGGCCGAGCCCGGCACCGAGTACCGATACAGCTGCCTTAACTTCATTGTTTTGCAGCGTATAGTCGAGCGAATGACTGGCGTGGGGCTCGACATATATGCACGGGATAACATTTTCCGTTTGTTAGGAATGTCCGATACGGGCTTTCTGCCCGACGGGCGGCTCGCCCGACGCTGCGCACCGACAACGGTTTCGGGCGGCGGGGAGCTGTGCGGCCGTGTGCACGATCCTCTCGCACGCGAGGTCTGCGGCGGCGTGTCGGGCAATGCGGGGCTGTTCTCGACAGCCGAAGATCTGGCTGTGTTCGCAGCGATGCTGCTCTCGGGAGGAGAGTGGCGCGGCGTGAGGGTGCTCTCGCCGCTGGCCGTCGAGGTCATGTCGCATGCTCCGCGCGGCTACGAGCGCTTCGGCCGCACGCTCGGCTGGGATACGTGGCGCGGATATACGGGAACATCGGGCGACCTGCTGTCGGAGTCGTGCTACTACCACACCGGAGCGACTGGCACGAGCATCGTCATCGATCCGGAGCTCGACCTTGCAGTGATAATCCTTACCAACCGCGTCCACCAGTCGGATGGCGGCAGCGTCGCCCGCCTGCGCTCCGAGGTGGCCAATGCCGTTGCCGGTGCACTGGTGGAGCCGTAGCGTCATACTATACGGTTTTCGATGATCGTCGGCAGCATCTGGACGGCCGATGCGCACATTCGATACATCCGCGGTTTGCGTCCGGCGGACGAGGCGATCTGATTGCGGATATTGCCTGCGTTGGTAAGGCTGCGATGCTCGTCGTACAATCCTTGTGCGTTGAACAGCCTGTGCGGGGATGAAGTTGCGATAGTGCGGTTTTCGGCCGGCAGCGTCGGACGAGGCAGGGCGCCCGCTCCTTATTATAATAAGGTAAGCGGCGGAGAGATAAAAAAATATGGCGGAGAGTAAAAAAAACGTTCGCGCAATTTTTTATTTCGCAAAAGAGTTATATATTTGCACTCGATTTTCCGTCAAAATCAAAGCGGCGAATCGCGGTTCTTTGATACAGAGTAATGCGAATAATTTTTTGCAAATTTCGTGCTCGAAAATTTGGATAATTAAAAATTATTCGTACCTTTGCAATCCGATACGGTCAATGCCGATGTAGCTCAGTTGGCCAGAGCAGCTGATTTGTAATCAGCTGGTCGGGGGTTCGAATCCCTCCATCGGCTCCAAGCCGAGGAGCGGACGGCTCCGGTCAGAGAGGGTTGCCGCTTGCGGGCGGCCCACACGGCAAGACAACGTATAGGTCTTCTTCGGAAGACGCGACATAAGGGAAGATACCAGAGTGGCCAAATGGGGCAGACTGTAAATCTGCTGGTTTATACCTTCGGTGGTTCGAATCCATCTCTTCCCACAAGAATTGGCGCCGGTCGGGGTAGCGGGAGACGATCGAGAGATCGATCGGATTACTCTGATACGGTGTATTTTTGCGGAAGTAGCTCAGTTGATAGAGCATTAGCCTTCCAAGCTAAGGGTCGCGAGTTTGAGCCTCGTCTTCCGCTCACGAAAGATATCTGTACGGCACGCCACAGACCGCCGAAACGGTCGCCGGCAGTGTTGTACTTTTATCTGTAAAGCGTTTTTTTAAGTAACTTTATAGAACTTAATACTTATTATAGCTATGGCAAAAGAAAAATTTGATCGTTCGAAACCGCATGTGAACATCGGTACTATCGGACACGTTGACCACGGTAAGACGACCCTTACCGCTGCCATTACCACGGTGCTCGCCAAGAAAGGTCTGTCGGAGCTTCGTTCGTTCGACTCTATCGACAACGCCCCCGAGGAGAAGGAGCGCGGTATTACCATCAATACGGCTCACGTCGAGTATCAGACCGCTACGCGTCACTACGCTCACGTAGACTGCCCGGGACACGCCGACTATGTGAAGAACATGGTTACGGGTGCCGCTCAGATGGACGGTGCCATCCTCGTAGTTGCAGCTACCGACGGTCCGATGCCCCAGACCAACGAGCACGTTCTGCTCGCAAAGCAGGTTAACGTTCCCCGTATCGTCGTGTTCCTGAACAAGTGCGATATGGTCGACGATCCCGAGATGCTCGATCTCGTCGAGATGGAGGTTCGCGATCTGTTGTCTAAGTACGATTTCGACGCAGACTGCCCGATCATCCGCGGTTCTGCACTGGGTGGTCTGAACGGCGAGGCTCAGTGGGAGGACAAGATCATGGAGCTGATGGATTCTGTCGACGCTTACATCCAGATTCCTCCTCGTGACAACGAGAAGCCCTTCCTGATGCCTGTCGAGGACGTATTCTCGATCACGGGTCGTGGTACGGTTCTTACCGGCCGTATCGAGACCGGTATCATCAAGGTCGGCGATCCCGTCGAGATCATCGGTTTGGAGGAGAAGATCCTTACCTCTACCTGCACGGGCGTGGAGATGTTCCGCAAGCTGCTCGATGAGGGTGAGGCCGGCGATAACGTAGGTCTGCTGATGCGTGGTATCGACAAGAAGGAGGTTAAGCGCGGTATGGTCGTTGCCAAGCCGGGTTCGATCACTCCCCACACGAAGTTCTCGGCCGAGGTCTATATCCTGAAAAAGGAGGAGGGTGGCCGTCACACTCCGTTCCACAACAAGTATCGTCCCCAGTTCTATCTGCGTACGATGGACGTAACCGGTGAGGTTGCTCTTCCCGAGGGCGTAGATATGGTCATGCCGGGCGACCACGTGACGATTACCGTTACGCTGATCTATCCTGTTGCCTTGAACGAGGGTCTTCGCTTCGCAATCCGCGAGGGTGGCCGTACGGTAGGTGCAGGTCAGGTATTGAAGGTTATCGAATAATTTTCGATAATCGCAGGGACGGATGCGTCCGTCCCTTTTATAGGAGCATAGTTCAAGGGTAGAATAGCGGTCTCCAAAACCGTTGATGGGAGTTCGAATCTCTCTGCTCCTGCCAATTCAGAAGAGAGGATTATGTTTAAGTACGTAAAAAATTCATACAACGAGCTGGTCAACAAGGTAACTTGGCCGACGTTCTCGCAGTTGCAGAACTCGACGATCGTCGTCATGGTAGCCTCGGTGATCTTCGCCTTGATTGTGTTGGCGATGGATATCACTTTCGAGAGTGTTATGAACGCCATCTATAATCTGTTGGGTTAGTTGAAACGTTTGAGTGATGAGTGAGATTAACAAACAATGGTATGTCGTTCGGGCTATCGGTGGTAAAGAGAAGAAGGTCAAGGAGTATATAGAGACCGAAATCCGTCATAGCCATTTGGAGGATTATATCTCGCAAGTACTTATTCCGACCGAAAAGGTCTACACGATCCGTAACGGAAAGAAAGTATCTAAGGAGAAGGTTTCGTATCCGGGCTACGTCCTGATCGAAGCCGCATTCGTAGGTCAGATACCGATTATCATTCGCAATATTCCTAATGTGCTCGGCTTTCTTGGCGATACCAAGGAGGACAGCCGCAAGATGAATCCGACGCCTCTTCGTCCACAGGAGGTAAGCCGTATTCTGGGGCGTGTCGACGAGTTGAGCCAAATGGACGAGGAGAACGAGGTTCCGTTCTTCGTCGGCGAGACCGTCAAAGTTACGGACGGTCCGTTCTCAAGCTTCCAAGGTACCATTGAGAGTGTCGACAACGAGCATCGTAAGCTCACTGTATCTGTGAAGATATTCGGCCGCAAGACTCCTATGGAGTTGAGCTTTACACAAGTTGAAAAAGAATAATTAACCAAGGAAAATTATGGCAAAAGAGGTTGCTGCATTTATTAAATTGCAGATCAAAGGTGGTGCTGCCAATCCTTCACCTCCGGTAGGTCCGGCATTGGGTTCAAAGGGAGTCAACATAATGGACTTCTGCAAGCAGTTCAATGCCCGTACACAGGACAAGGCGGGAAAGGTTCTTCCGGTCATCATTACTGTTTACAGCGATAAGTCGTTCGACTTTATTGTTAAACAGCCGCCCGTAGCCATACAGCTCAAGGAAGCAGCCAAGATCAAGAGCGGTTCGGCTCAGCCCAACCGCGACAAGGTCGGCTCGGTAACATGGGATCAGATCAAGGAGATCGCAGAGGGCAAGATGCCCGACATGAACTGCTTCACTGTCGAAGCTGCTATGCGTATGGTCGCCGGTACTGCTCGCAGTATGGGTATCAACGTAGTTGGTGAATTTCCTAACATGTAACGAAAATTACAAGAATGAGTAAGTTGACAAAAAATCAAAAGATCGCCTATTCGAAGGTTGAGCCCGACAAGGTCTACAAGCTTTCTGAGGCAGCAGCTCTTCTAAAGGAAATTACCTTTACGAAATTCGATGCCTCGGTAGATATAGACGTACGTCTGGGCGTAGACCCGCGTAAGGCCAATCAGATGGTCCGCGGCGTAGTTACTCTTCCTCACGGTACCGGTAAGACGGTCCGCGTTCTGGTTTTGTGTACTCCCGAGAAGGAGGCCGAGGCCAAGGCCGCAGGAGCCGACTACGTAGGTCTGGACGAGTATGTCGAGAAGATCAAGGGCGGTTGGACGGATGTCGACGTCATCATCACTACCCCCAACGTAATGGGCAAGGTGGGTGCCCTGGGCCGTATTCTCGGTCCTCGCGGCCTGATGCCTAACCCCAAGACGGGTACCGTGACGATGGACGTTGCCAAGGCCGTTCAGGACGTCAAGGCGGGTAAGATCGACTTCAAGGTCGACAAGTACGGTATCGTCCACACTTCAGTGGGTAAGATATCGTTCTCGCCCGAGCAGATCGCAGACAATGCCAAGGAGGTTCTGGGCATGATTATCAAGCTCAAACCGTCGGCTGCCAAAGGTGCGTATGTGAAGAGTATCTATCTCTCGACGACTATGAGTCCCGGTGTACAGATAGATCCGAAATCAGTAGAAACGAAATAAGGGAGGATAAACAATGACCAAGCAAGAAAAGTCGGCCGTTATCGACGGTCTTACCGAACAGCTCAACCAATACCCTCATTTCTATCTGGCCGATATCGAAGCGCTCAACGCCGAGCAGACCGCTGCGTTGCGCCGCAAATGTTTCGAGAGCAACATCAAGCTGGTGGTAGTGAAGAACACGCTGCTTACCAAGGCTCTGGAAAATGTGGATAAGGCTGATGCTGAACTGGTACACGTACTCAAAGGCTCGACATCGATAATGTTCGCAGAGACGGGCAAGGCTCCCGCGCAGCTCATCAAGGAGTTCCGCAAGAGCAATGACAAGCCCGTTCTGAAAGCTGCCGTTGTCGAGGGTTGCCTCTACATTGGCGACAACCAACTCGACACGCTTTGCAACATCAAGAGCCGCGAGGAGCTCATCGGCGATATCGTCGCTCTGCTGCAATCGCCTGCGAAGAATGTCATATCTGCTCTGCAATCGAATGCAGGTCAGAAGATTGCGGGACTGGTAAAGAGTCTCGAAGAGAGAAACAATTAACAAGCAAACAAAAACAAAATTTAATAAAATTACACAACTATGGCAGATGTAAAGAAATTAGCAGAAGAATTGGTAAATTTGACTGTTAAGGAAGTTAACGAATTGGCTACTATCCTCAAAGAGGAGTATGGTATCGAGCCTGCTGCTGCAGCTGTTGCAGTTGCAGCTCCCGCAGCTGGCGCCGGCGAGGCTGCTGCTGCTGAGAAGACCTCTTTCGATGTGATCTTGAAGAGCGCCGGTCAGGCTAAGCTCCAAGTCATCAAGGTCGTTAAGGAGGTTGCCGGTCTTTCGTTGGGCGATGCCAAGGCATTGGTCGACGGTGCACCTAAGGCCGTTAAGGAGGGTATCTCTAAGGAGGAGGCCGAGTCTATCAAGGGCCAACTCGAAGAGGCTGGTGCAGAAGTTGAGCTTAAATAGTCCTGCGACTGTTAAGTTCCGGACAACTCAGGTGTAGGGCTTACGTATAAGTAAGCTCTATGCCTTTTGTGGTCTAATATTCGGGAGTGCCGTGTTGAGCTGTGCCCGAATGTTGGAATATAGGATGCTCTCCAAGTGTAATGCGTTTACACCGAGGGCATTGGCGGGATAAAGTAATACCCGTTGCAGAAGACTTCGAGTCTTGCGAGTATTTTGCTTCAACTAAATTTTGGATTAAGAATGTCCACGACACAACAACAACAACGCATAAGCTTTTCGACCGTAAAGAACCGGGTTCCCTATCCTGATCTTTTGGAGATACAGCTTAAATCATTCCGAGACTTTTTCCAGCTTGACACCACGGCGGAGAACCGCAAGAACGAGGGCCTTTACAGGGTGTTCAACGAAAATTTCCCGATCACGGATACCAGAAACAACTTCGTTCTGGAATTTATAGACTACTATATCGACCAACCTCGTTACACGATCGAGGAGTGTTTGGAGAGAGGTCTGACATATAGCGTTCCCCTCAAAGCAAAACTTAAACTCTACTGCACCGACACCGAGCACGAGGACTTCGACGAGGTCGTTCAGGACGTATATTTCGGTCTGATCCCGTATATGACCGAGCGCGGTACGTTCATCTTCAACGGTGCGGAGCGAGTCGTGGTATCGCAGTTGCACCGCTCGCCGGGCGTATTCTTCGGCCAGAGCATGCACACCAACGGTACGAAGCTCTATTCGGCGCGTATCATCCCGTTCAAAGGTTCGTGGATAGAGTTCGCAACGGACATCAACAACGTCATGTACGCCTACATCGACCGTAAGAAGAAGCTGCCCGTAACGACTCTGCTGAGAGCGATCGGTTACGAAACCGACCAACAGATATTGGAGATCTTCGATCTGGCCGACGAGGTAAAGGTCACCAAAACAAATCTTAAAAAGGCCGTCGGCCGCAAGCTCGCTGCGCGTGTTCTGTCGACATGGGTCGAGGACTTCGTCGACGAGGATACGGGCGAGGTCGTCTCGATCGAGCGTAACAACGTCATAGTCGACCGCGAAGTCGAGCTTTCGGAGGAACATATCGACCAGATAATCGAGTCGGGTGCCAAGACGATTCTGCTGCATAACGAGAATCCGTCGGGCATCGACTTCTCTATAATATACAATACGTTGCAGAAAGACCCGTGCAACTCCGAAAAGGAGGCCGTGGTATATATTTACAGGCAGTTGCGCGCCTCGGAGCCGCCCGATGAGGCTACGGCTCGCGACGTGATCGAAAAGCTGTTCTTCTCGGACAAGCGTTACGATCTGGGCGACGTGGGTCGTTTCCGCATCAACAAGAAGCTGGATCTGGATATCGATCCGGCAATACGTACGCTCACGCGCGAGGACATAATCGAGATCATCAAATACCTGATCCAGCTTATCAACTCTAAGGCCGACGTAGACGATATCGACCACTTGTCGAACCGCCGCGTAAGAACGGTCGGCGAGCAGCTGGCAAACCAGTTCTCGGTGGGTCTGGTGCGTATCGCACGTACCATTCGCGAGCGTATGAACGTCCGCGACAACGAGGTCTTCACACCCGAGGACCTTATCAATGCCAAGACTCTGGCCAGCGTCGTAAATTCGTTCTTCGGCACCAGCCAGCTGTCGCAGTTCATGGACCAGATCAACCCGCTTGCCGAAATCACGCACAAGCGTCGTCTGTCGGCACTCGGTCCCGGCGGTCTGTCGCGCGACCGCGCAGGCTTCGAGGTGCGAGACGTGCACTATACGCACTATGGACGCCTCTGCCCGATCGAGTCGCCCGAGGGCCCGAACATCGGTCTTATATCGTCGCTCTGCGTCTTTGCCAAGATCTCGGACATGGGATTCATCGAGACTCCCTACCGCAAGGTCGAGCAGGGCAAGGTCGATCTTGACAATGCCGACATCCGCTACTACTCGGCCGAAGAGGAGGAGGGACAGGTCGTCGCGCAGTCCAACGAGCCTATCGACGACGAAGGACACTTCATGCGTCCCGAGCGTATCAAGGCGCGTCAGGGTGCCGACTTCCCCGTCGTCCGCGCCGAGGAGGTGTCGTTGATGGACGTGGCTCCCAACCAGATCGCCTCGATCGCCGCGAGCCTTATCCCCTTCTTGGAGCACGACGATGCCAACCGTGCGCTTATGGGTTCGAACATGATGCGTCAGGCCGTGCCTCTGGTAAGATGCGAGGCGCCGATCGTCGGCACCGGCATCGAGAAGGACATGATTACCGACAGCCGCATACAGATAGTCGCCGAGGGCGACGGCGAGGTCGTCTTCGCCGATGCCACCGAGATCCGCGTGCGTTACGAGCGCTCGCAGGACGAGGTCATCAGCTCGTTCCTGCCCGAGGTAACCACCTACACGCTGCCGCGCTACCGTCGTACAAACCAGAATACGACCGTCACGCTGCGTCCTGTCGTACTTACGGGCGACCATGTGGTCAAGGGGCAGATCCTTACCGAGGGCTATTCGACCGAAAAGGGCGAGTTGGCTTTGGGACGCAACCTGAAAGTGGCGTTCATGCCCTGGAAGGGATACAACTTCGAGGATGCCATCGTTATCTCGGAGCGTATCCAGCGCGAGGACATATTCACGTCGGTGCATGTCGACGAATATATAATGGAGGTGCGCGACACCAAGCGCGGTGTCGAGGAGCTTACTTCGGATATCCCCAACGTCAGCGAGGAGGCCACCAAGGATCTCGACGCCAACGGTATCATCCGTGTGGGCGCCAACGTCCACCCGGGCGACATCCTCATCGGTAAGATCACGCCGAAAGGCGAGAGCGATCCCTCTCCGGAGGAGAAGCTGCTGCGCGCTATCTTCGGAGACAAGGCCGGCGACGTGAAGGACGCTTCGTTGAAGGCGCAGCCGTCGCTGCACGGCGTTGTGATCGACACGAAGCTGTACAGCCACGCGCAGAAGGAGGGCAAGCGCAACCGCAATGCCGAGAAGTTGCAGATGGAGAAGTTCGACGCCGAGTACGCCGAGAAGATCGCCGATCTGACGAAGATACTGGTCGACAAGCTCTGGACGCTGCTCGAAGGCAAGGTAACCACCGGCGTATACGACTACTACAATGTCGAGCTCTACGCCGCAGGCACGAAGTTCACGCGCCGCATGTTGGAGGATATCGCCTCGACGAGCTTCGACAGCAAGACGGGCGTGGCAAACGGCTATATGAACCTCGGTCAGTGCAAGTGGACGGGCGACGAGCATATCGATTCGTTGATTATCAAGACGGTAAACAACTACACGATCGAGTGCAAGAAGGTCGCCGCTGCGGTCAACCGCGAGAAATACAACCTTACCAACGGCGACGAGATCCCGACTTCGGGCGTCATCCAGATGGCCAAGGTCTACATCGCCAAGAAGCGTAAGTTGAAGGTGGGCGACAAGATGGCCGGCCGTCACGGTAACAAGGGTATCGTGGCCAAGATCGTGCGTGACGAGGACATGCCGTTCCTCGAAGACGGTACGATCGTCGACATCTGTCTTAACCCGCTGGGTGTGCCTTCGCGAATGAACCTCGGTCAGATATACGAGACCGTTCTGGGCTGGGCCGGCCGCGAGCTGGGCTTGAAGTTCGCCACGCCTATCTTCGACGGTGCGTCGTTGGAGCAGATCAACGAGTATACGGCCAAGGCGGGCGTACCCCGCAGCGGTCGTACATACCTCTACGACGGCGGCACGGGCGAGCGTTTCGACCAGCCGGCTACCGTCGGTGTCATCTATATGTTGAAACTGGGTCACATGATCGACGACAAGATGCACGCCCGTTCGATCGGCCCCTACTCACTCATCACGCAGCAGCCGCTCGGCGGTAAGGCGCAGTTCGGCGGTCAGCGTTTCGGTGAGATGGAGGTCTGGGCATTGGAGGGCTTCGGCGCCGCCAACATCTTGCAGGAGATTCTGACCATAAAGTCGGACGACGTGGTGGGCCGTGCCAAGGCATACGAGGCTATCGTCAAGGGCGACAACCTGCCCAAGCCGGGTGTTCCGGAGGCGATGAACGTGCTGCTGCACGAGTTGCGCGGTCTGGCTCTGTCGGTCAAGCTCGAATAGTTGTCATGTAGGTTATAATCTGGATTCAAAAACGAAGAGACATTATGTCAATCATAAGAGATAATAAACAAGCAAGCGCTTACAGCCGCATTTCGATCGGTCTGGCATCCCCCGAGGAGATCCGTGCCCAGTCGAGCGGCGAGGTGCTTAAACCCGAAACCATAAACTACCGTACCTACAAGCCCGAGCGCGACGGTCTGTTCTGCGAGCGCATATTCGGTCCAGTGAAGGACTACGAGTGCCACTGCGGAAAGTATAAGCGTATCCGTTACAAGGGTATCGTCTGCGACCGCTGCGGTGTCGAGGTTACCGAGAAGAAGGTGCGCCGCGAGCGCATGGGACATATCTCGCTGGTGGTGCCGGTCGTACATATATGGTATTTCCGTTCGCTGCCTTCGAAGATAGGTTACCTGCTGGGCATACCCTCTAAGAAGCTCGAAGCGATCGTCTATTACGAGCGTTACGTGGTGGTCAATCCCGGTGCTGCGGCCGAGCAGGGCGTCGAGCGTTTGCAGACGCTGGCCGAGAAGGAGTATCTCGATATTTTGGCCGCTCTGCCCAAGGGCAACCAGTCGCTCGACGACAGCGATCCCGACAAGTTCGTAGCCATGATGGGCGGCGAGGCCATACTCACGCTGTTGAAGCAGGTCGACCTCGACTCGATGTCATATGCCCTGCGCGACAAGGCTTCGAAAGAGTCGTCGCAGCAGCGTAAGAGCGAGGCGTTGAAGTGCCTGAACGTCATCGAGTCGTTCCGCGCCTCTAACGGCAAGAACAAACCCGAGTGGATGGTGCTGACCGATATTCCGGTCATCCCGCCCGAGCTGCGCCCGCTGGTGCCGCTGGACGGCGGCCGTTTCGCGACGTCGGATCTTAACGACCTCTACCGTCGCGTCATCATCCGCAACAACCGCTTGAAGCGTCTTATCGAGATCAAGGCTCCCGAAGTCATCCTGCGCAACGAGAAGCGTATGTTGCAGGAGGCCGTCGACTCGCTGTTCGACAACTCGCGCAAGAGCAATGCCGTCAAGAACGAGTCCAACCGTCCGTTGAAGTCGCTCTCGGACTCGCTCAAAGGTAAGCAGGGACGTTTCCGCCAGAACCTTCTGGGTAAGCGTGTCGACTACTCGGCGCGTTCGGTCATCGTCGTAGGTCCCGAGTTGAAGATGCACGAGATGGGTATCCCGAAGGATATGGCGGCCGAGCTCTACAAGCCGTTCGTCATACGTAAGCTCATCGAGCGCGGTATCGTCAAGACGGTCAAGTCGGCCAAGAAGATCATCGACCGCAAGGACCCCGTCATCTGGGGCATATTGGAGAATGTCATCAAGGGTCATCCGGTACTTATGAACCGTGCCCCGACCCTTCACCGTCTGGGTATTCAGGCTTTCCAGCCCAAGCTGATCGAGGGTAAGGCAATGCAGCTCCACCCGCTGGCATGTACGGCGTTCAACGCCGACTTCGACGGCGACCAGATGGCCGTGCACTTGCCGCTGGGCAATGCCGCCATATTGGAGGCTCAGCTGCTTATGCTCGGTTCGCACAACGTCCTCAACCCCGCCAACGGTGCGCCTATTACCGTGCCGTCGCAGGATATGGTCCTCGGTCTGTACTATATTACCAAGCCGCGTCCCGGAGTCAAGGGCACAGGTCATGTGTTCTACGGCCCCGAGGAGGCGATCATCGCCTACAATGAGAAGCGTGCCGACCTGCATGCCGTCGTTAAGTGCATGGTGCGCGATCTGGACGAGAACGGACAGCCCGTACAGGTGTTGAAGGAGACTACTATCGGCCGTATCCTCTTCAATCAGGTCGTACCCGAGGAGGTGGGATATATCAACGAGGTGCTTACGAAGCGCTCGCTGCGCGACATCATCGCCGTGGTCATGAAGAAGGCCGGTGCCGACAAGGTGGCCGCGTTCCTCGACGATATCAAGAACATGGGTTACCGCATGGCATTCCAGGGCGGTCTGTCGTTCAACCTCGATGCTGTGGTCATCCCCGGGGAGAAGCAGAAGCTCATCGACGAGGGCTACGCCTCGGCCGATGCCGTGATAGGCGACTACAACATGGGTCTTATCACTAACAACGAGCGTTATAACCAGATAGTCGATATCTGGACGAATATCAATAACAAGCTGACCAACTCGGTTATCACGACCCTGAAAAGCGATCAGGACGGCTTCAACCCCGTATACATGATGCTCGACTCGGGCGCCCGCGGTTCTAAGGAGCAGATTCGTCAGCTCTCGGGTATGCGTGGTCTTATGGCCAAGCCGCAGAAATCGGGTGTCGAGGGCGGTCAGCAGGTCATCGAGAACCCGATCCTCTCGAACTTCAAGGAGGGCCTTTCGGTGTTGGAGTACTTCATCTCTACCCACGGTGCCCGCAAGGGTCTGGCCGATACCGCCTTGAAGACGGCCGATGCCGGTTACCTGACGCGTCGTCTGGTGGACGTCGCGCAGGACGTCATCATCAACGAGGAGGATTGCGGCACGCTGCGCGGTCTGACGGCTACGGCTATCAAGCGCAACGAGGATGTCGTGCAGACGCTCTACGACCGCATTCTTGGTCGCACGGCTCTGAACGACGTGATCCACCCCATAACCAACGAGGTGCTGTGCAAGGCAGGCGAGGAGATTACCGAGGATATAGCCGAGGCTATCGAGAAGTCGCCGTTGGAGTCTGTCGAGATCCGTTCGGTGCTCACGTGCGAGGCGCGTCACGGCGTCTGCGCGAAGTGCTACGGCCGCAATCTCGCTACGGCGCGCATGGTGCAGAAGGGCGAGGTCGTCGGCGTCATCGCGGCGCAGTCGATCGGCGAGCCGGGCACGCAGCTTACCCTGCGAACGTTCCACGTCGGTGGTGTTGCCGGCGGTTCGGCCGTCGAGACCAATGTCGTCTCGAAGTACGAGGGTCGTTTGGAGATCGACGAGCTGCGCACTATCAAGGGCAAGAACGCACAGGGCGAGGCTATCGATATCGTCATGTCTCGACAGTCGGAGTTCCGCATTGTCGACCCCAAGACCGATATCGTCCTCTATACGCATAACCTGCCCTACGGCGCTACGCTGTTCGTCAAGGACGGCGCCGAGGTCAAGAAGGGCGACATGATCTGCGAGTGGGACCCCTACAATGCCGTTATCATCGCCGAGAGCGAGGGACGTATCGTCTACGAGAGCGTCATCGAGGGTGTCACGTACCGCGAGGAGCGCGACGAGCAGACGGGTCTGGCCGAGCGGGTCGTCGTCGAGTCGAAAGACAAGACGAAGAACCCCGTCATCAAGATCGTCGACAAGAGCGGCATCGAGGTCAAGGCATACAACCTTCCCGTGGGTGCCCATATCATGGTCAAGGACAACGCCAAGATACACGGCGGCGATATCCTTATCAAGATCCCGCGTGCCGTGGGTAAGACCGGCGGCGATATTACCGGTGGTCTGCCGCGCGTTACCGAGCTGTTCGAGGCCCGCAACCCGTCTAACCCGGCTATCGTTTCGGAGATCGACGGCGAGGTATCGTTCGGCAAGATCAAGCGCGGTAACCGCGAGATCATCATCACATCCAAGGACGGCGACGTGAAGCGCTATCTGGTGCCGCTGTCGCGTCAGATCATCGTTCAGGAGAACGACTACGTGCGTGCCGGCATGGCTCTGTCGGACGGTGCGATCACTCCGAGCGACATCCTGCGCATCCTCGGTCCGACGAAGGTACAGGAGTATATCGTCAACGAGGTGCAGGAGGTATACCGTATGCAGGGTGTGAAGATCAACGACAAGCACTTCGAGGTCATAGTACGTCAGATGATGTCGAAGGTGCAGATCGAGGATCCGGGCGACACGCGATTCTTCGAGGATCAGGTGGTCGACAAGTGGGACTTCATGGATGTCAACGACGAGCTTTACGACAAGGTCGTCGTGACGTCGGCAGGCGATTCGACGAACGTGCAGGCCGGCCAGATCATCTCGATGCGCAAGCTGCGCGACGAGAACTCGGCTCTCAAACGCCGCGACATGGCCCCTGTCGAGACTCGTCCTATCGTGCCGGCTACATCGAATCAGGTGTTGCAGGGTATCACGCGTGCCGCGTTGCAGACGTCGAGCTTCATCTCGGCCGCATCGTTCCAGGAGACTACGAAGGTGCTCAACGAGGCCGCCATTCAGGCCAAGACCGACCCCTTGGAGAACCTCAAAGAGAACGTCATCTGCGGTCATCTCATCCCCGGCGGTACCGGTCTTCGCGACTACGACGATCTGGTCGTCGGCCTGAAAGCCGACATGCCGGCTCTGTAACGGTTCCGATCACGGCGGTTTCGGCCGTCATCAGATAACAATGGCTGCCCGATATTTGTCGGGCAGCCATTGTTTTTTACACATAGGATTCGGGAGAGCTCTATCATCTCCCGTATTGGCGGACAGCACCGGACTGAATGTCTTTGGCCGGTAGCGGATCGGGCAGTGGGGCGCTCGCAAGGTTCGTGTCGGAGCGTCCGTCCGGCGCTGCGGCGATGATATGATCTGCGGCTACACATGCGTAATTCCGTACGGATATACTGCCGGAATAGAAAACATCCCCGCCCGGGATGTTCGGGCGGGGATGATATAGTTGCAGCGGTTGCCGTGCGGCAGCCAGCGCGGCGGCTTGCGCTGTCAGTTGACGCGATAGGCGTTGCGCACACCCTTGATGCGGCGCACGGCGTGCAGCAGCATGTCGACGATGCCCGTGCCCGGCACCTCGACCGTAATCGAGCCCGAGGCCGAGCCGTCGCTGCGCGACGAGAACGACATGGTGCGTATGTTGAGTTTCAGATCGCGGCTTACGACCTCGGTTATGGTATTGGCCAGACCGGGGGTATCCTGCGCCGTGACGGCTATCGTCACGCGGAACGAGCCCGAGGCCTCGTCGCGCCAGCGTGCCGGCATTACACGGTAGGGGTAGCGCTCTTTAAGGCGCGCGGCGTTGGGGCAGTCCGAGCGGTGGATAGTGATGCCCGAGCTGATCGTCACGAAGCCGAATATGTCGTCGCCCTTGATCGGGTTGCAGCACTTGGCCAGCTTATACTCGATGCTGCCTATGCGGTCGTCGATTATCAGTGCGTCGCTCGACCGCTCGACCGCGCGTGCGGCATTGCTCTGTGCGCGACGCTCCTCGGCTTCGGCCGCCGCGGCACGCCGCTGTTCGGCCTCCTCGCCCGAGAGCCAGCGCGAGAGGATATCCTTGACCTGCGATATCTCGATCTTCTGCGTGGCGATCATCATATATACCTCGGTGCCGCGCCGTATCTTGAAGTATTTTCCAAGATAGGCCACAGCCTCGTCGATCGTGGTGGAGAGCTTCCAGTTCTTGATCTTGCGTTCCAGCTCCTCGCGCCCCATGCGCGCCTGCTTCATCTGCTCCTCGCGCAGGTAGGCGCGTATCTTGGTGCGTGCCTTCGACGTGACGCATATGTTGAGCCAGTCGGCCTTCGGCGTCTGGTCCTTGCGTGTGAGCACTTCGCAGATGTCGCCGTTGCGGAGCGTCTCCTTGATCGGCACGGCGCGGTTGTTTATCTTGCCGCCGACGCATATCGAGCCCAGCGAGGTGTGTATGTCGAAAGCGAAGTCGAGTACAGTCGCCCCCTCGGGCAGCTTGCGTATGTCGCCGTTGGGCGTAAAGACGAATATCTCGCCCGACGAGGGCTTGGCGTCGAAGCGCTTGGCCAGCGAGTGGGTCGTATCTTCGAGCATCTCGCGCAGCCGTCCCAACCACTCGTCGGCACCCATGCCACCCTGCTTGACACCCTTGTACCGCCAGTGCGCCGCGATGCCGCGCTCGGCCACCTCGTCCATGCGCTCGGTGCGTATCTGTATCTCCACCCAGCGGCCGTGGCCGTCGGTAACGGTGGTGTGCAGCGACTCGTATCCGTTGGACTTAGGTATCGTGATCCAGTCGCGCATACGGTCGGGGTTGGGCGTGTAGATGCTGCCTATGTGGGAATAGACTGTCCAGCAGAGCGTCTTCTCGCGCTCGGGCTCGCAGTCGATAATGATGCGCAGTGCGAAGATGTCGTACACGCCCTCGAAGGGCACGTTCTGCTTGCGCATCTTCTGGAATATCGAGAAGACCGACTTGGTGCGGCTCTTGACGTGATACTTTATGCCGTCGGCGTCGAGGCGTTCGAGCACCGGCGCGATGAACTTGGCGATGAAGGTGCGACGCTCGCTCTCGGTCTCCTCCAACTTGCCGACTATATGACGGTAGGATTCGGGTTCGAGATACTTCAACGACAGGTCTTCCAGCTCGCTCTTGATGTTGTACAGTCCCAGCTTGTGGGCTATCTGAGCATATAGGTTGAGACTCTCCCAGCTCTTCTTGCGGCGCTTCTGCGGCGGGAACATGTCGAGCGAGCGCATCACGTCGAGTCTGTCGGCCAGCTTGATGAGTATCACGCGCGGGTCCTCGGAGTAGGATACGATCATATCGCGGAAGTCCGACGCCTGCTCCTTGGCCACTTTGAGCTTTATGTCCGATATCTTGCACAGTCCTACGATGATGCCCAGCACCTCGTCGCCCCACTGGCGGCGTATCGTCTCCGACAGCTCGCCCACCTTGTCGGGCTGCTCGCGGTTGGTTATGCGCATCACGTCGTGGAGGATCGATGCTATCGTCGAGTTGCGCCCCAGACCGATCTCCTCGGCCACGATGCGTGCCACGCCTACGTCGTGGTTCATCATCGGCGTGCCGTCGTATCGTGTATATGGCTGCATCTTCTCGCCGGCGAATGCCAGCGCACTGTCTACCATTTGTTGCGTGCGCTCGGAAAACTGCGACGCGATCATCCGTCTGAACTCTGCATATCTCTCCATGTCTCTCTCTCTGTAAGTTCTTTTAATCAACGCTCCCCGCCGTCGGGATATTGTTCTGCTGCGGCGTTTTTCCTTATGATATACAGCGTTTCGCACCCCACGGCATATAGCTGCCTCTCGTCGCTGCCGAGCGAGGCGGCATAGTCCGTCTGTTCGACCTCGAAGCCCGCTTCGCGCAGTCTGTCGGCGTAGTCGCGGCCGTATATGCGCTTGTGGTCGTACTGCCCGAAGAGCCGCGTGCGCTCGGCGGGGTCGGTTACCGTCGGATCCTCGAACGTCGCGGCACGCTCCCGGTCTACCGGCGTGAGCACGACGCCCCAGCCTCCGGGACGCATTATGCGGTACAGCTCGCGCATCGCGAGCCTGTCGTCGTCGACATGCTCCAAAAGGTGGTTGCATATTACCGCGTCGAAACTCTCGTCGGGCAGCGGTATCTGCTGCACGTCGAAGTGCATGTCGGCCAGCGGCGAACAGAGATCGGCCGTCGTATAGCGGTCGGTCGAGCGGTAGAGCCGCCTGAGACGTTTCATCAGCGACACCTCGGGGGCGATGTGCAGCAGGCGCGGCCGCTCGTCGAACAGATCGCTCTGCCGTTGCAGCCACAGCCACAGCAGCCTGTGGCGCTCCAATGCCAGACAGTTGGGGCAGAGCGCATCCTCGCGCGAGACGACATAGCCGTATGGCAGAAACCTCCGCCGTCTGGCACCGCACACGGGACACTCCCTGCCGCGGCCTATGTAGAACAGTCCCAACAGCGGCACGCCCCATGATGCCGCGCGTTGCAGCACGCTGCGCGGAAAGGCGTTGAGTATCCAGCGTATCAGTCGTTTCATTGCTCCTGCGGTGTGTTGTCTGCCATTATGCGGTCGAGCTGCTCCTCGACGCCCCGCAGCCGTTCGCGGCAGAAGGCTATGAGTCGGGTCGCACGCTCGACCTCGGCGGTCATATCGTCTACCGACATCCGCTCGTCGCGCAGGCGCGCCAGCACGGCGTCTATCGCCGCTGCCGCCTCGTCGTAAGTCATTCGCTGCACTTTCTTTGCCATGATATATGTCTTTGTAACTATGCAAATATACTAATCCGATTCCGATTTGCCGAGCCTTTATCGATGTTTCGCCTCCACGACCTCGGCCGTCGCCCGCCCCTCGGCGAATGTTATGTCGACCATGCTGCCCGGTCTGAGCTCTCCTGCCGCCACTACGGCGTGCGAGCCTGCACGCACCACGGCGAAGCCCAGACGCAGGATGTTCTCTACCTTGCGGCTGTCTGCGATCTGCTGTGCGGCATCGAGCCGTCTGCGCTGCGCCTCGACCAGATGCCGCGCCTGCCGGTAAAGATCGGCGGTGCGCATGTCGAGCCTCGCCGACTCGCCGACGATGTTCCTTATGATCGAGCGTTGCAACTCGGCTGCGGCGCGCTCGACGGCGCCCTTGTGCTCGTTCAGCATCTCGGCTGCGGCCGACCGCAGCTCGCGAGCCGCGCCTGCGAGCCGCTCCTCCTCTGCGGCCATGCGCTCGCCGAGCCATACGGCGACCGCCGTAGGCGTCTTCAACGATGTGTGGGCTACCATGTCCACTATGCTTACATCCTTGTCGTGACCTATGCCGGTTATGACCGGCAGCGGGAACTGCGCCGTGTGCGAGGCTATGCGGTAGGAGTCGAATACCGAAAGGTCGCTGGTCGAGCCGCCGCCGCGTATTATCACGACAGCGTCGAACTCCTCTTCGCGTGCGGCGACCGCTTCGAGCGAGGCCACGATCGAATCCTCGGCCGCAGCGCCCTGCATCACCGAGTCGAACAGCGTCGCATGGAGGGCATAGCCGCAGCTGCCTATCTCGCGCATGAAGTCGCGGTAGCCGGCCGCAGTGGCGCTCGATACGACCGCTATGCGCGCCGTAAGACGCGGCAGCCGCAGCTCGCGGTTCATGTCCCATACCCCGTCCTCGTGCAGGGTGCGTATTGTCTGCTGCCTGCGCCGCTCGACATCGCCCAGCGTGTAGGAGGGGTCTATGTCGGTTATTTGCAGCGAGAAGCCGTATACTTCGTGGTATATGACCATAACCTTGGCCAGTATGCGTATGCCGGCCGCGAGTCGGGTCCCGGTCTGCGATTCGAAGTAGGAGGCAAGGCGGGTGTAGGCGCTGCGCCATATCACGGCACGCGCCTCTGCGCGCGGCGTACCCTCGCCCGAACCCTTTTCGACGAGGTTGATATAGCAGTGCCCCGAGTAGTTGACCTTTATCTCCGATATCTCGGCACTGATCCATAACGGCAGTGCGAAGCGCTCTTCGAGCGTTGCGCGCACGATGCGTTGCAGGTCGAACAGCGTCAGGTGGTTTTCCGGGGTGGTAGCTATCATAAGGCCGCTCACAGTAATATTACGCCGCGCTCGGGAGGCAGTACGCCTCCTTCGGGCAGCAGCAGATTCAGCAGATGCTCGCTCTCGACGGCGCACTCGTCGCGCATGGCCGGCGTCCAGCGGGGCGCCCTCTCCATAGCTCGCAGCACGCGCCTGAGCAGACGTTTGTCGGTCGATAGGAGTATGTCGCCAGCGACGACGCTGCCGTCGGTGGCGACTCTGTATCGCAGCGATATCTTGGCAGCCGGCATGCGCTCGTCCCAGTCGACGCTGCCGGCGATATAGTCGGCGAAGCTGTCGCACCCCTCGGCCTCGAAGCGTGCCGGAGTGTCGTAGCGCAGGTGCACGACGATCACGCCGTTGGAGGCACGCTCCCCGTAGCGCGCGATCGTCTCCTCGTCGGCCGGCAGCGTCTCGATGCTATCTATGTCGCTCTGCGCTATATGATCGATGCTCTCCACGGCCTTGCCTCCCACGATATATAGGGGCGACTGCGCCGACGATACCGTCAGCGACATCATGGCGGACGCGAATAATATGAATAAGAATCTCATGCGTTTACAGTTTGAACTTATAGCTTATGCCGATTATATGGCGCAGACTCTTTTCGAGTACGTATCCTTTCAGGTCGCCGCGATTGGCCTTGTAGTCGATGTCGTATTCGCGATTGTAGTCGAAATAGTAGTATAGGTCGAGTCTGTGGCGGCGCGACAGCTTGTACTTGGCGCCTATGCCGCAGCGCACTCTGGTAACATAGTTGTCGTGCGAGAAGCCCTCTTTCAGATAATTCTCCACGACGGCCGGCGCGTTGAGCGTGTTGTAGAGCTCGAAAAGCAGATACGGCTTCCACTTCGAATTGCGCAGGTCCCATGTCGCCGTGAGGCGCGAGCGCAGCACGACGGCCGGGTCGGCGGCCTCGTAGCGGTTTACCGAGTCGGTGCGGAACGTGGTCTGTATGCGTTCGCGCAGCGCCAGCTCGACACGTCCCACCTCGCAGGAGCCGCTCAGATTGACGTTGAGTCTGTGTCGCGGCTTGTGCCATGCGGCGGCGGCGTTGTCGCGACGGTTTATCAATATGTAGTCCGCTCCGACCTTGAACCACGGGCATACTCTGTACTGGGCGCCCAAAGACGTGTGCAGGCGGTCGACGTCGGACATATTGCCCGACAGCCGCAGCTGCACGCCGGCCGTGAGCGAGAGATTCTTCACGGGCGAGGCCTCGAAGGCCGCCTCGACGCGTCCCCGAAGGTCGTTGTCGCGGACCGTCGTCGGCACCTGCGCCCGGATATCTGTGGCTGCCGCGACGAGGGCGGCCAGAATAAGCAGTCTTTGCAGTCGTTTCATCTTGCTATTGTTTTTCGGTTTACATCCTGGTTCGTTCGTTGAGTTTGGTTATGCTCTCCATCGAACATGTATCGTCGTCGGAGGGGGTATAGTGCACTTTCAGAAAGGCCACGTCGCGCAGAAAGTCGACATTGCCCACCTCCACACGCTCTACGGCGATGCCAAGACGCGCTTCGAGATCGGCGAGCAGCTCGGCGCGCCGGTGGGGCACTATCAGCTCGATACGCTCGTAGGTTACAAGTTTGATGCCCTTGCGCCGTTTCAGCAGCTTCTCTTCCAGAAGCCACAAGAGCATAATGATCAATGCGTTGGCCGTTATCAGCTCGGCATACGATATGGATAGGTTGATGCCGTTGAGCACCGCCACGACGATTATCAGAAACAGATATGTCATCTCGCGTATCGGGATCATCTCCGTGCGGTAGCGTATTATGCCGAATATGACGAACAGCCCCAGCGCGAAGCTGGTGTCGAGGTTGACGCTCGGCATCAGAAACAGCAGAAGGAAAATCGATGTCGAGAAGAGCATGAATGTCGTCGAGTAGTCCTTGCGGCGGCTCTTGCGGTAGTAGAAGCCCGCCACGATGATCCAAGAGACGATAAGGTTGAAGGCGAAGTGCACCGCCAGTTGCAGCAGCGACGTCGCATCGAAGAGCGGCGCACCGAGAAATGTCGCCGCCGAGGTCATCTCGCCGAACTGATCGGCTATCTGCGCATCGAATGCCAAATCTTCCATATTGTGTTGTTTTTTATAGTGTTACCGATCCTCGGCCGATTCTGTGCGCAATACCTTTTCTATGCGGCGCAGCTTCGGCTTGAATCTGTTGGCCTTGACCGAAGGATCGGTCAAAACCGTACCTATGCAGTATTTGCTGACCGACAGCGGCCTGATGCCCATGCGGGACATTATGCCGCCTATGACGGAGCATTTCGTAGCATCCTGTTTCAACTCGACGATTACCATTCCCTCGATCGATGCGCGACGGCCGCTGCGAGGATTCTCGAACCTCAGGTCGGTGTCTATGGTCACTCTTTCGCTCATGCCGGCATCGACCAGCGTCATGCGCAGAAAGCGCGTCGAGAGCGACGGGGACAGATCCTCCGGGCGATATGCGCATCGCTCGCGGCAGAATAGAGAGGCCGCGGCATCGTCCGTGAATCGTCCGAATGCCTCGCGTGGCATGGCCACGCGTTTCTTGCGCGTGCGTCCCTTGTTTGTCTTGTTCTTGATTTCGAGGAACGTGGATCCGCTTTCGACATAGGTGCGGGTGCGTATCTTCTGGCGCACGAGACGGCGGTCGTGGTGGAGCAGATACATCTCGCGCGAGGGGGTGTCGTAGTAGAGCGTATCGTAGCGGCATGCCCTCGCTCCGTCGATCTGCTGTATGCGATAACCGTTCATGGCGGCTTGTTCGAGCAGTGGCGCGAGCAGCCTTTGGGGCAGTACGTACTTCGTGTCGATACGGTTCATAAGGCGTATGCCCTTCATCTGGTCGAGCGTTACCGCCGGCATCGTCCTCCACAGCGGCAGCGCGTTGAGCCTCTCGTACTCTGCGCCGTAGCCGTCGGTCGGGGATGCGTCAGTCTTGTGCGGAGTATTCATACTGCCGGTAGGAGTTGAGTATGCCGTTGGGCGAGTAGTTGTAGCGTCGGTAGAGCCGACCGCTGTCGTCGTATTCGTACTTCCTTACCTTCGACGCCTTGCCGCGGTCGTTGTATACCACCTGCCGCACCAGACGCCCCTGTTCGTAGTCGTTTACCGCACGCCACGCCAGCCTGCGGCCGTAGTCGGAGTACTCCCTAAGCTCGATTATGCGCCCCTCGACGTCGTATACGGTCACGCGGTCGATCCACCGCGTCTTGCCGTCGGGCGTGGTCTTGTACTCCGTGACCGTCGAGCGCTTGCCCTGACCGGCAGCATCGGCCGCGCCTACTGCGGCATATTCCGAACATGCCGCAGCCCGTGCCGCCGGCGCGAGTGCCGCGAGCGACAGGGCTGCGGCAAGCATCGCAAGTATCCTGCTGCCGTAAGGCTTCATGGCTACAATTCGCTCTCCTTCAAGCGCTCCGCATTCTCGGCTACGATCAGGTGGTCGATGCAGTCCTGTATGTCGCCGTCCATGAATGCCGACAGGTTGTATATCGTGTAGTTTATGCGGTGGTCGGTAATGCGCCCCTGCGGATAGTTGTAGGTGCGTATCTTGGCCGAGCGGTCGCCCGTCGAGACCATCGTCTTGCGCTTTGAGGCTATCTCGTCGAGATACTTCGAGTATTCGAGGTTGAAGATTCGCGTGCGCAGCTCCTCGAAGGCCTTGTCGGTGTTCTTCAACTGCGACTTCTGATCCTGACACTGCACGACGATGCCGGTGGGGATATGCGTCAGACGCACGGCCGAGTAGGTCGTGTTGACCGACTGCCCGCCCGGTCCCGAGGCGCAGAATATATCCTTGCGTATGTCGTTCCACGATACGTCGATGTCGAACTCCTCGGCCTCGGGCAGCACGGCCACCGATGCGGCCGACGTGTGCACGCGTCCCTGAGTCTCGGTCTGCGGCACTCGCTGCACGCGGTGTACGCCCGACTCGTATTTCAGTGTTCCGTATACGCTCTGACCAGTAACCTTCATCACGACCTCCTTGTAGCCGCCTGCGGCTCCCTCCGAGAATGACGATATTTCGTATCGCCAGCCCTTAGTCTCGATGTACTTGGTGTACATTCTCAGCAGATCGCCCGCGAATATGGCTGCCTCGTCGCCTCCGGTGCCGCCGCGGATCTCGACTATGGCGTTCTTGTCGTCCTGCGGGTCTTTGGGTATGAGCAACAGCTTGATCTGCTCCTCCATTTCTGCGATCTGGGGTTCGAGCTGCACGACCTCTTCGCGCGCTATCTCGCGGAACTCCTCGTCCTTCTCGTTGGCCAGTACGTCCTTGGCCTCGGCCAGATTGGCCAGCGCCGTGCGGTAACGCTCCGACGTAACCACTATCGGTTCCAACTCTCTGTACTCCTTGTTGAGCTGCACGAACTGCTTGACGTCGGCTATGACCTCGGGGTCGGTCAGCTTCTGCCCGATCTCCTCGTATTTGAGCCTGAGTCCGTCCAGACGCGTCAATATCGAATTATCTGCCATTTTCTCTCTTTTTATATTTGGGTACAAATATAGCAAAAACCGAGAGCAAAAGCAAAACTCGTTTCGTTTTTGCCGAGGTGCAACATATTCGGCGAAGCCCAATTGGCAAAAACCGGAGGAGCAAAAGCAAAACTCGTTTCGTTTTTGCCGGGGTGCATGATATCCGGCATTCGTTCCGGTTGCGATTTTGCTGCGGCAGCGGATGCTTTTTTTTGAATCTTGTAAATATAATATTTGTATTATCGGCATAAAATGCGTATATTCGCGTAGATATAAATCCTAACCTTGCCGACCATGAAAAGATCGATTCTTACATTACTGCTCTCGTCGCTGCTGTGGGTTGCATGCGACAGAGACGATACGCCGCACGAGTTCGTCGACAACCGGCTCATCGAGATCATCGACGACGGCAATGCGCATACTTGGATGCGTTAGGCCAATGCTACCGGACGCCCCATGTGCATCGTCTATCTCAGACCCGGGGACGATATTCCGGAGATATGCCCCTGCCCGCCGTGGCACACGGTCGTCTGCCATGTCGCAGCCGAAGAAGAAGCGGCTCCGGCGGCGGCCTTTGCCGGCATCAAGGTATTTTACGACTCGGAAGTGATGGACGCGGGCATAAGCATGAGCTTCTCCGATTTCGGCCGGTCGACGCCCAATCCCGATCCGGGCGATGCGTCGCAGTGGACACGCAGGGAGCTGGCCGAAATGAATGTCGTGCTGACATACGTATTCGACGGCGAGGATTACGATCTGGCCTGCCGCAAAGGCAAGCGACATTAGGTGCGCTGCGGCGGTGCGGGCGGCGGCCGATGCCTTATCGTCCGCCGAACAGATGCAGCCCTATGCCGACCGAAAGACCTACGTAGTCGCCGAAATCCATGTAGCGGTTCGTGATGCGGCTAATGAGGTAGAGATCGCACGTGTTCATCTCCCAAAATAGCGATATGTCGCGCAGCACTCCGCCGCCGCGCAGGTGGAAGCGGTAGCTCTGCCCGACAAACAGATGCGCGCGCAGCTTGGTCGAGAAGCCGTAATAGCCCTTGGGGTAGCGCGACGGCTCCCGCAGCCAGAACTCGTCGGCTATGACCGAGTTGATATACATGCCGCACGTGAGAGGCTCGACCGACAGCCGCTCGCGGCAACAGCGTATGCTCCACGGCGTGTAGCTCTGTTTGGCGGTGGTGGTGGGGTAGGTGCGACCTATGGCCGAGGCCGGTATGAAGCCTGCGAAAAGGTCGGTCGCCCACTGTCCGTGTCGGCCGTACTCCCAGCCTATGCCTGCCGAGAACATGCCCATGCCTCCGGCGAACTGCACCGTCAGACGTGTGGGGATCAATCGGCGCCAGCCGACGTAGCTTTCGTCCCGACGCGTGTCGCGCGTCGGGCGCTCGTGTCCGGCAGCCGGGCATGACGGCTCTGTCGCGGAGATATGTTCCGGCTTGGCTGCCGCCGTAACGTCATGTGCTGCGGGCGAAGCCGTCGCCGTTATGGCCGCGAGCAGCAGCACCAGACTAAAAACCGACGGTTTCGACTTCATAACCTTCGCTGTCTATCGTAAATACGTAGTATATGCGTTTGCCTATGTCGGGAACGCCGTAGTATATCGTGCCGTCGCCGAACAGATCGTCCTCGGCCAAGCGGTGGTTGTGGCCGTAGATGCAGAACCGCAGTGAGGGAAATCGACGGGCATAGTATTCGAACTCCTCGGCCGTCGTGTTGTTGAACTCTTCGGCAAAGGGAGGTATGTGCATCGCGAATACCGTTGCCCGTACGTCGGGCGAGAGCGATCGCAGCTCGGTATCGATGAAATCGAAGTCGGGTATGCCGGGGGTGTAGTCGACCTCTATGGCATTGGTGTTGAGGCATACGAACCGCGTATGGGCGGCCGTGAAGGCGAAGTCGTAGCTGCCGAATACGGTTTCGAACACGCGGTTGCCGGTACCCAGATAGTCGTGGTTGCCTATCATTACGACATAGGGCATGCTCAGCCGGTCGAGTATGTCGCGCTGCATCTCAAATTCGTGCCTCAGTCCGAAATCGGAAATGTCGCCGCCATGAATCACGAAGTCGATGTCGCCGCGCGAGTTGATGCTCTCAACCGCATCGACCGTCTCGTCGAAGCGTCGCTGCGTGTCGCTCAGAAATGCGAAAACGACCGTCTCGCTATTCTCGAAACGATTCTCTATCAGATTGATGTTCTTTGCGTTTATGCCCGTCTCGCCGCGCACGTCGGTGGTGTAGGGATGATACTCGAATGCCGAGCACGACACCATACATACGGCTGTTAAGAGTGTTGCTGTCTTTTTCATATCGCTTGTTTTCGATGCGAATATAGGCTGTCGGGAGCATACGCGGTGTTTGCAAAAGATATGCAAAATGATCTGTTTGGGAACAGGCCTACCTATCAGACATAACATGCGACATGCAGACCAAACGATGCCCGCGAGTCTTCGTCGTGAGGGTGGTAAATGGGAATCTGAAAATATTCGAAAGGTCGAAATTTGTGTTGTGTATCGGAATAATCTCGCGTAAAAATACCTACCTTTGCCTCTGACATAAAATTATTTCTTACTATGAAATCATTGAAAATAGGAGATCTCGTAGCCCGCATGCCCATAGTACAGGGCGGCATGGGCGTCGGCATATCGCTTTCGCGACTGGCTTCGGCCGTGGCGGAGGAGGGCGGCATCGGCGTTATTTCGTCGGCCGGCCTGGGTGTAATATACGGCGATTATTCGAAGGATTATCGCAAGGCGAGCATATACGGCCTCAGGCAGGAGCTGCGCAAGGCTCGTGAGGCGACGCGCGGCATCGTCGGCGTCAATGTCATGGTCGCCATGTCCAACTTCGCCGACATGGTGCGCACGGCCATAGCCGAAAAGGCCGATATCATCTTCTCGGGCGCAGGCCTGCCGCTCAACCTGCCTTCGTTCCTTGCTAAGGGCGTAAAGACTAAGCTCGCGCCGATCGTATCGTCGGCGCGAGCTGCCAAAGTGTTGTGCAATAAGTGGTTTTCCGAGTACGGCTATGTGCCGGACGCTATCGTCGTCGAGGGACCCAAGGCCGGCGGACATCTGGGCTACAAACTCGACCAGCTGGCCGACGAGCGCTTCTCGCTCGATGCCGTCGTGCCGCAGGTCGCAGCCGAGGTCAGGGCCTTCGGCGAGGCGCACGATTGCGAGATACCGGTAATTGCCGGCGGCGGCATCTATACCGGCGAGGATATATACCGCATCATGGAGCTCGGCGCCGATGCCGTACAAATGGGTACGCGCTTCGTTACCACGGAGGAGTGCGATGCCGACGAGCGGTTCAAGCAGAGCTATATCGATGCCGGCCGCGACGATATCGAGATCATCGAGAGCCCGGTCGGAATGCCCGGGCGTGCCATTCGCAATTCGTTCCTCGACCGTGTAAAGCAGGGCATCAAGCGACCTAAAAATTGTCCGTTCGACTGTATCCGTACATGCGACGTCACGCACAGCCCCTACTGCATCATGCTTGCGCTCTACAATGCGTTCCGCGGCCGGCTGCAAAACGGCTATGCCTTCTGCGGCGCCAACGCTTGGCGCGCCGACCGTATCGGCACGGTGCACGAGCTTATGCGTTCGCTCTCGGACGAATACGATGCTTTCGTCGCGAAGCTGCGCTCGTTGGGTCGCAAATAGATTTCTTCGAGTGCGTCACGCCCGAGATGTCGTTTAGACCTACTCCCTCGCAGCATCCGGCATAGTATATACGCTATCAGAATGTTTTGCATGTCCTTCTCAACAGCGGCTACTTATGCCGTTATAACGGCCGTCGGATTTGTAAAACCTACGGGTAACGAATATTCGCTTCCGAGCCTTCACCCGAGTAAACTCTACTTGCCTGCGGGTTCCACCCGGAGCGCGCATTGGCGCGACAAAAGTCCCCCTCCTTGGAGGGGGATTAGGGGGAGGGTAAAATTTGTATAACGGCGCAAGCCGTAGCAACAGCCGCCGGAGCTGTAAAACCTACGAGTAGCGTATGCACTGTGCCAGGTGTTACGAGGTGCTCTTGTATAACGGCGCAAGCCGTAGTAACGGCCGTCGGACTTGTAAAACCTACGGGTAACGAATATTCGTTTCCGAGCCTTTACCCGAGTAAACTCTACCTGCCTGCGGGTTCTACCCGGAGCGCGCATTGCGCGCGACAAAAGTCCCCCTCCTTGGAGGGGGATTAGGGGGAGGGTAAAATTTGTAAAACGGCGCAAGCCGTAGCAACTACCAGCCGGTGGTGCAATTAACTGCAAGTGGCGTATAAACGCGCCGGAGAATTACAAATTCTCCCTATATAAACCTCAACCTCCGCCATTCGCCGCCGGCGATATCGCCCGCCTCGCGTTCGACGATACCAGTTATGGCGTCGGCAGCATCGTGCAGGCGGTTGGAGCGGAACAGACGGCGGTAGGTCGTCAGATGAGCGTACATCTCGGGCCAGCGCAGATGCCACCCGTGAGGAAACCTCAGAAGATGCACGGCCGTGGCCGAGTTGGATAGTATGCGCGCCTCCTTGTTGCCGCTCTGATGAAACCACTCGACGCGTGTCAAGGGTGCCAGACGCTGCACCGAGCGTGCGAAGCCGCGGCCTCCGTTGTTGCTCTCTATGGCGGCCGTGCGCGTGTCGTTGCGCCGCAGCATCTCGGCTACCATGCCTTCGGTAAGCTCCATGCCCTCGCGCGAATATACCGCGTCGGTAATATATATTATGCCGTCGGCATCGACCGCATAGCATATCGAACACAAATAGTCGTCGCCCGTGTCGGCCGTATCGGTGTAGTTGCCGCGCCGCACTATGTCGCGCGGCAGGGCGTCGTACTCGGCGAAGGCGTCGCCATAGAGCAGTCCGTGCTTCGACGACGGGTGTCCCTGATACATCGACTCGAAGCGTATCGGGTCGAGCCTCTGTTTCTGGCGCAGCAGCTCGACGCTCTGCTGTGCCGGCCATAGAGCCTCGCCTTTTGCCCGCGGGTCGACCTCCGACGGCGGCGACGACTTCAACGCTTCGAGATTCAGGTATAGCCATTCGTCGCGGCCGAGCCGGTCTATATCGCTCCAACTGCGCAGCTCGCGGTAGGGCTCGCGCCCGAGCAGCGTGCCTATCAGATCCTCCTCGTGCCAGCGCGTGAATACGATCAACTCGCGCGAAGCGTTGTGCATGCGTGTGCGCACTACGGACGTGTACCACTCCCAGCAGTTCGCGCGTATGACGGGCGACGAGGCCTCCATAGCATCCTTGTACAGGTCGTCGAGGATGAAGCAGTCGACGCGGTTGCCAGTCAGCGCACCCTCGCGCCCTACCGACAGCAGCTCGCCGCGGTGTCCGACGATCTCCACCTCGCTCGACGTGCGTACATACTCCGGCGGCTTGGTGCCGTGCTTGATCGTGGTTGCGGGAAACATGTCGGCATACTCCGCCGAGTCGATTATACGCTGCACGCGGCGGTTGAATTTCGACGCCAGCGAACCCGAGTAGGAGGCTATGGCGATCCGCATGTCGGGGTCGAGCCCGAGCATGTATGCCGGCAGCAGTGTCGTCGAGCCGACGCTCTTGCCGTGCTGGGGCGGTATCGAGACTATAAGCCGTCGTATGTCGCCCCGGGCGAAGCGTTCGAGCGTCGAGTAGTAGTTGCGGTGGAATGTGTCGAATTCGAGAAACGGGTATACCCTTTCGGAGAATGCCTTAAAATCGACTTCGGGCGTCGCCTCTGCTGTGCGAACGCCCGATCGTTGTGACCTTTTTGTCATGATTCATGTATAGGATTAGTATGTTGCCGCCCCGTTTCTTCGATGAAAGAGACATGCGGGACGGATCATGCGGCGGCGCGGAGTCATCGCTCCGAGTAGTGTGAGGTGCGCCGCCGTCCGAAGAGAGGACTTATCGCAGGCAGACGCGCAGGTCGCCGAACGAGAAGTCGTTGAGCACCTCCTCGCCGCCCAGATAGGTGTGAAATTCCCACCATACGGGGATCATGTCCTCGACGATGCGCTGCCCATTCGGGTCGGCCTGCTTGCCGTACGCGACTATGACCGTCGCCGTCAGGCGCAGGTCGTATTCGCCGTCGCGTGCGACTATCGAGCCGGAGAAAAACTCCTCGCCCCTTGCCGCCCGCACCAGCCGCGAAGCCGTCTCTTCGTAGATTTCGGTTGAAACATTGTACATATGAATAAATATTGTATAAAAAATTTGCCGGTCAGAGATAAATACTTTAACTTTGTAGTGCAAATATAAGTTCAAAAACTTGATTTGTCAAGATTGGAGTACAAAAATTTGATATAAAAACTTTTGATAATCGATTATGGAGAGTCGTGTAAAACTTATACGCAAGCAGCTCGACATGACGCAAGAGCAGCTCGCTCAGTATCTTGGCATCGGCAAGGCGGCGTTGTCGATGATCGAGACCGGCAAGACCGGCCTTTCGACGCGCAACAAGAATATCCTGATCCATGATCTGAATGTCAACCCCGACTGGCTCGAAACCGGTCGCGGCCGCATGTTCAACGCCGAGCCCGACCTGACTGCCTATATGCACCGCACCGACAACACCCTGCCCTTGCAGAGTGTCCCTCTCTACTCGGTGGAGGGTACTGCCGGGCTCGTGCCGCTGTTCGCCGATCAGGCGTCGGCCAAGCCGGTCAACTTCATTCACATCCCCAATCTGCCCAAGTGCGACGGTGCGATATACGTCGTCGGCGACTCGATGTACCCTCTGCTCAAAAGCGGCGATATAGTTCTCTACAAGCAGTTAGGCGACGTGCGCGACGTCTTTTGGGGCGATATGTATCTGTTATCGATCGATATCGACGGCGAGGAGTATATTACGGTAAAGTATATCCAGAAATCCGATCGTGAAGACCGTGTGCGTCTGGTAAGCCAGAACCCGCATCATGCCGACAAGGAGATCGAGATCGATCGTATCCGTGCCATAGCCCTTATAAAGGCTTCGATACGTATGCACACTATCGGATAGTTTTTTCTTATATTGTAAGATAATTTTCTACAATTTACCCACGTCTGCCGTGCCGCTGCCGCCGGTCGTATAAGCGCAGCCTATGGCTGCGTTTACACTTCTCTCCCCTAAGTCGAAAGGGGGCGATATCATTGTCGTGGTAAATGGCCGTTAATTGCCACTCGTAATAGCGCCTCGTCTCCGTGCAGGCGGTAGTCGATTCGTGTTCCCGTGCAGGAGATGTCTGTTTGCTGACCTATGATTAGGGATTCTTGTCGGAAACATTGCTCAGATGTTTCTGCCCGGTGTTCTGTCGGGCGGTACCGTCCGCAACACCGAATAGTCCGGCAAACTGAGACAGCGGCAGTCACGATATGAAACCGGGGCAGACAAGTAATATTTGGCGTACGTCCCGTTTGCCCCGATGATTGAAGTAATGTCAATAGCGCAGTTCCCCCCCCCACATTTTGTTTCGTCTGGGTAGTACTGACGTACGTCCCATTGGCTGGTTTGAGCGAGGCGCAGGAAATGGCGCCTTTTCACGAAAAATTGATCTTTTGTTAGAAGTTGTATTATACCACGCAAACGAAAATCTCCCGGACGGGTAGTACTTTGAGTACGTCCCGTTCGGGAGATCGAGTGCGCGGCAGTAGAATGCCGCTTATAGCATAAAATTAGATGATACCCTGCTCCAACATGGCAGTGGCAACCTTCATGAAGCCGGCGATATTGGCGCCCTTCACGTAGTTGATGCTGCCGTCGGCCTGTGCGCCGTACTTGACGCAGGCCTCGTGGATGCTCTGCATGATGTAGTGCAACTTCTCGTCGACCTCTTTGCCCGACCATGAAAGGTGCATGCAGTTCTGCGTCATCTCCAAGCCTGAGGTAGCTACACCGCCGGCGTTGACAGCCTTGCCCGGAGCGAAGAGGACGCCTGCGCTCTGGAATGCGTGGATAGCCTCGGGCGTGCAGCCCATGTTCGAAACCTCGGCGCAGCACCACGTGCCGTTAGCCAGCAGCTCCTTGGCGTCGTCGCCGTTGAGCTCGTTCTGGAATGCGCAGGGCAGAGCGATGTCGCACTTTACAGACCAAGCCTTCTTGCCCGGGGTAAAGGTAGCGTCGGCGAAGCGCTCTGCGAAAGGAGCGACGATATTGCGGTTAGAGGCGCGGAGCTCCAACATATAATCGATCTTCTCGGGGGTCATGCCGTTGGGGTTGTAGATCACACCGTCGGGACCAGAGATCGCGATAACCTTGGCACCCAGCTCGGTAGCCTTCGTTGCGGCACCCCATGCTACGTTGCCGAAGCCCGAAATGGCGACAGTGGCGCCTTTGAGGCTCTTGCCGGCCTTGGCGAGCATGTGCTCTACGAAGTAGAGAGCACCGAAGCCCGTTGCCTCGGGACGCAGGACAGAACCGCCCCACGTCATGCCCTTACCGGTAAGAACGCCGGTGTGGTACTTGCGTGCGAGTTTCTGGTACATACCGTTGAGGAAGCCGATCTCGCGACCGCCCACGCCTACGTCGCCTGCCGGAACGTCGGTGTCGACACCGATGTTATTCCACAGCTCGGTCATGAAAGCCTGGCAGAAACGCATGATCTCAGCGTCTGACTTGCCTACCGGATCGAAGTCCGAACCGCCCTTGGCACCGCCCATGGGCAGCGTCGTCAGCGCGTTCTTGAAGGTCTGCTCGAAACCGAGGAACTTCAACATCGAGGGGTTGACGGCCTTATGGAAACGCAAACCGCCCTTGTAGGGACCGATAGCGCTGTTGAACTGTACGCGGTAGCCGAGGTTGGTCTGTACCTCGCCCTTGTCGTCTACCCACGTCACACGGAACGTGAAGATACGATCGGGCTCGACGATACGCTCGACGATCTTGGCCTTCTCGAATTCGGGGTGCTGGTTGTAGACCTCCTCGATCGACTCCAATACCTCCTGCACTGCCTGCAAGTACTCGCTTTCGCCCGGATGCTTACGTTCGAGCTCAGCCATTAAGTTTTTAACGTTCATAGTTTATAAAATTTTAGTTTTAAGGTTTTCGTTTGCCTACACAAATATAGCAATAAAGATTATAAATCGTAACGGAAATCCGAAAATTTTCTTACGGATTCACATATTTATTCTCTGTCGCACCTGCGATCGTTATACGAACGGGATGGGTACGACCTCGGCGCGAAGCTCGCGGCCGCGTACCGAAACTCCTATCGGCGTGCCTGCGGCGGCGTATGCGCTCTCGACGTAGCCCATACCGATGCCGACCTTCAACATCGGCGACATGGTGCCCGAGGTAACGTGTCCGATCTTGCGTCCCTTGCCGTCGGTCAGCTCGTACTCGTGGCGGGGCACGCCGCGGTCGAGCAGCTTGAAGCCGACGAGCTTGCGCTCGACACCCTCCTTCTTCTGGCGCTCCATAAGCTCGCGGTCGATGAAAGGCTTGTCTGCGGCGAACTTCGTGATCCAGCCCAGTCCGGCCTCGATAGGCGATGTCGTGTCGTCTATGTCGTTGCCGTAGAGGCAGAAGCCCTTTTCCAGACGCAGCGTGTCGCGTGCGCCCAGACCGATGTTCTTCAAGCCGTAGGGCTCGCCGGCCTTCCACAGCGCCTCCCAGATGCGGTCGGCATCCTCGTTATACATATATATCTCGCAGCCGCCCGAGCCGGTATAGCCCGTGGTCGAGAGTATCACGTCGCAGCCTGCCACCTTGGTAAGTTTGAAAGTGTAGTACTCCATGTCCTCGATCGGTTCGGGGCACATCTGCTGTACGATCTTCATGGCAAGAGGTCCCTGCACGGCCAGCTGGGCGGTCTTCGAAGAGCCGTTCTCCAACTCCTCGCCCGCGCGCAGGCCGAACGCCTCGCCCTGGCGGCATATATGCTCCCAGTCTTTGGCCTCGTTGGCAGCGTTGACGCACAGCATGTACTTCTCCTCCGTGAAGCGGTATACGAGCACGTCGTCGACGATGCCGCCCTTGCCGTTGGGCATGCACGAGTACTGCACCTTGCCGTCGACGAGCTTGGCGACGTTGTTGGTGGTTATGCGCTGCAAAAATTCGCAGGCACGCGGGCCCTTGACCCAGATTTCGCCCATGTGGCTGACGTCGAACACGCCGGCTTTCTCGCGCACGGTCATGTGCTCGTCGTTGATGCCCGAAAATTCGATAGGCATGTTGTAGCCTGCGAACTCGGCCATCTTCGCGCCGTTGGCGATATGGTACTTGGTAAATGCTGTTGTTTTCATATAGTGATCGGTTTTAAGGTTTTGCGGTTTAGCGGTTGCGTTTGAGCGCCAGCGACGGGCAGCGCTTGAACTCCTTGGTGCGGTCGAACAGGTAGCGGTATGTCGTGTGCACCTTGTGGCGGCGGGCACAGATATAACGCTCGACCATGCGGTTCATGACGGGGTTGAAGTCGCCGATCCATGCGAACTCTATGGTCCGGTAGTGGTTGCGGTCGGTGCGCACGTAGTTTTCGAGCATGTACTTCATCATGCCCGACTCGACGCCCTTGCCCTGAAATTCGGGCGTGACGCCGAAGATGATAGCGAAGATGCGGTCGCTGCGGCGGCGCACCTTCAAATCCCACATCAGACGCAGCTTGTTGATGAGGTTGAGCTTGCCGCGGAACTTGCCTATGATGCGGTTCAGGTCGGGCACCATGACGAAGAATGCGATCGGCTCGTCGTTGAAATATGCGAAATATATTAGGTCGCGGTCGACTATCGGGCGCAGCATCTTCATCATGTCCTGCGCCTGCTGCTCCGACATGGGCTTCACGCCCGTGAACAGCGCCCAAGCCTTGTTATATATGAGGCGTATGTTTTCGGCCGCCGTTTTCAGATCGCCCTTGCCCAGTGGCTCGAAGCGATAGCCAGGCGTCGACATCAGTCGTTTGACACGGTCGTATACCACGTCGTTGATCGAGTCGTCGTAACATTTCCAGATATATGTATTCTGGTTGAAGTAGTTCTGGAAACCGTAATTCTCGAACAGCGCCTTGTAGTAGGGCGGGTTGTAGGGATTCTCGTACAGCGGCTGGAACTCGTATCCCTCGACCAGAAGACCCCACCACGCATCGCGCGAACCGAAATTCACGGGGCCGTCCATAGCCTCCATGCCGCGCTGCGCAAGCCAGTCGCGCGCCGCGTCGAACATCATGTCGGCCAGCTGCTGGTCGTCGATAGCCTCGAAGAATCCGCATCCGCCCGTGGGCTGCTCGTAGCTGTAAGCATGCTCGCGGTCGTAGAAAGCCGCGATGCGTCCCACGGCGCGGCCGCTGTCGTCGTATGCCACCCAGCGGATAGCCTCGCCGTCGGCGAAGAGCTTGTTACGCGAGGGGTCGAAGACCGACTCTATCGAATCGTCGAACGGACATACCCAGCTGGGGTTGCCCTTGTATATGCTTTTGGGAAGATCGAGAAACTCTCTGACAAGTCGCTTGTCCTCGCGTACAACCTCGCGCAAAGAGTATTTGGGTTTGTTCATTTTATTCCGTTTATTTTTTCACAGTCGGTAATCCGGCGAGACGTCGCACGCAGCGACCGGCGAATATATCAACACAAAGATATAAAATTTTCGAGAATCTCCGCTCCCCTCGGAAACTTTTCGCCGCCGCGGACCGACAAAATCGCGATAAATCGTTTCCGTCCCGTATTATTAGCATATTTATACGTATCTTCGTAGCGGCGGCCGCCTGCCTGAACGCCGGCGGCCGGGGATAAAAATCGGCAAATGAAACATATTCTCAAAACGATATCGCTCCTCTGCTGCCTCGTATCGCTGTCGCTGCCGGCTGCGGCGCAGCGCCCGTGGTCGCAGATCGGGCAGTCGAAGCAGCGGCGCACGCTCGCGAAACGGTCGCTGCCGGCCGTCGTGCGCACTCTGGCCGTCGACGAAGCGGCGGTGGGGGACAGCCGGGCGGCCGAGGCGCTCGATATAGTCTCTTCGCCCTGCCGCGACCGCAACCGGGCCTCGCTCTACATACACGTATACGAAAAGCTGCGCCGCATGGGCATGGCCGGTGCCGAGCACGACATTGCGATGATAACGTCGTATCCCGGCTACTACCTCTCACTGTTCGAGCGCGACACGACGATGCTCGATATGATCGACCGCGCCGCAGGCATCGGCGCCGTCTGCGCTTCGGGCTTGTGCGACGAGAGCATCGGGCGCATGAACCGAGCGCTGGGCAAATATGCCGGCCGCCACGCCGGTGCGGCGGAGCGCTTCGGCCGGTGCGTAGAGCTTACGGCGGCATCGCTCGCGGCAGAACGCAGCGTCGTTACCGACATGACCGAACCGCCGACGATAGAGCGCAGATTCGTCGGCATCGACCGCACGGCATTCGAGCTTACGGGCATGCCAGCCGCGGTGCTGTGCTGCTCGGATATCGGCGATGTCGAACCAGCGGGCATGGTGTTGAGCTATCTGCTGCGCCGCAACGGCCGTGTATACCGGCAGCTGGATGCCCGCCTCGGCGAGGGGGTGCGCTGCATGGACTGCACGGACGAGCTCGCGCGGTGGATCGTCATCGCCGACAGCGACGGCGACTCGCTCACGCTGCCGGCGCCCGTCTATGTCTCGGACGACGGTCGCGTATGCGCCGCCGCCCGGGGCGCTTTGCTGCTTGCCCGCATCACCGGCGACGGCCGCATAGACAGCCGATGCTCGGTGCCGCTGCCGCAGGGTACGGTCGAATCGGTAAGATACGACGAGGGGACGATAGCCGTCGGGATATGCTCTCCGGACGGCGTTGTGCGCTGCTACCGGCTCTGCATCGAGCTCTGATCGGCAGGCGCATTGCAATACTGACGTTATGCTGAACGAATTTTACGATTATATGCTTACCGAACGCCGTCTGTCGCCGCTGACGGTGCGCAACTATCGGCGCGACATAAAGGGTTTCGTGTCGTGGCTCGGCATGAGCGAGGAGGGGTTCGACCCCGATAAGGTGCGGCGCGAAGATATACAGGAGTGGATCGAGATGCGCTCCGAGCACGGAGGCCTCGGCGCCGCCTCGATCAACCGCGAGCTGTCGTCGATAAAGGCTCTGTGGCGCTGGCTGCTGCGCACATCGCGCGTCGGGCGCGACATCACGGCCGATATCAATACCTTGAAGTGCGGCAAACGACTGCCGTCGTATGTCGCCGAGGGCGGCATGACGGATCTGCTGCAAGCGCTCCGGGAGGATATCGCATCGGGCGATTTCGAGTGCGTGCGCGACGCGCTGATCGTGGTGTTGTTCTACACGTGCGGCATACGTCTGGCCGAGCTTGTTGGTGCCGACCGCAGCAATCTGTCGGCCGATTTCTCGGCCTTGAAAGTCCGCGGCAAGGGCTCCAAGGAGCGCATAGTGCCGATACATCATCTCGTCGTGCCGCTGCTCAAACGCTACGACGAGTTGATTTTATTGCAAAATATTTGCATATCTTCCGAAAAAGCGTTAATTTTAACCAAGCGCGGAGAACGCATGTCGATGCGTACCGTACAACGCATCGTCAAACGGATGCTCGACCGCGTCGGCATACAGGGCAGGAAGAGCCCCCACGTTTTGCGCCATACCTTTGCCACGCATCTGCTGAACAGAGGCGCCGACCTGAGGGAGATACAGGAGCTCATGGGGCACAGTTCGTTGGAGTCGACGCAGATATATACCCACAACAACATCGTCAAGTTGCAGGAGGTATATTCGAGAGCACACCCGCGAGGCGATAAGGAGTGACGATGCCCGAATAGGGCACGACGCCTGCGCTCGCCGCGCAGAGATATTTGAGACATCAGGGTATTTGCGATCGTTATGATCGATACCATTTATTAACTAAAACACAAGGCCTATGAACGTACAGATTCAGTCAGTGAAATTCGATGCCGACAAGCGTCTGATCGAGTTTATTCAGAAGAAAATGGATCGGTTGGATCGAGTAGCCGAGCGCGCGAGCGGAGCGGAAGTCGTGCTCCGTCTGGACCACGACCAGGAGAAGGGTAACAAGGTGGTGGTGGTCATGATCCACATGCCGGGCGACGACATACGTGTCGAGGAGCGTGCACGCAGCTTCGAGGAGGCCGTAGACAACGCCATGGATGTCGTAAAACGACAGATCGAGAAGGCCAAGGCCAGATACGAGAACTGACGGGTGCGGTCTTTACCGCAGATCGACGCGAAGTCCCGCTCCTCAGGAGCGGGACTTTTCATTGCCGGCAACGCCTGCCGTGGGCTGCGGCCTATCGTGCGGCGGGCTCTGCGGCCGATCCTTCGGCTTCTGCAAAGGGCCGTCCTACGACAGTCTCCACGAGATCCTCGCGTGCGAGATACTGCCTTGCAAGACGGCGTATATCCTCGGGCGTGGTCGACAGAATGGTGTCGACGGCCTCGGCCGTGGCCGAATTGTCCATGCCGCAGAGTATGTTTTCGATCGTCACGTCGGCGACGCCGAACGGACCGTCGAGGATGCGCATCATCTCGCCGATCATCATCCTCTTGACGATCGACAGCTCCTCCTGCGGAACGAGCTCCTCGCGCAGCCGCTCTATCTCCGCATATATCTCGCGCAGAGCATCGGCCGTGTGCTCCGAGGCCACCTGCGTAGCTATGGCCAGATAACCCGCACGGTCGAAGTTGACCATGGCGGCCATGACGCCGTAGGTGTAGCCGTGGCGTCCGCGCAGGTTCTGCATCAGGCGCGAGCCGAAGTATCCGCCCAGCACCGTGGCTACGACCTGCATGCCCACGAAGTCGGGGTGCCGGCGGTCGAACAGCATGCGGCCTATGCGTATGGCCGACTGTACGGCCGACGGGAACCCGACATGCACCCGATGACGTGTGGACGGAGACGGAAAGGCCGCCTCGTCGCGCATGCCCATTGCCGGGAGCGCCTGCGCCATGCTCCTGACGCGTTCGACGACACTCTCGTCGAGCCGGCCGCTGCATACGACGAAGCAGTTGTCGGCCGTGTAGAGCCGTGCGTACAGCTCCGCGAGGTCGTCGCGGCGAACATCGTCGTAGCACCTCTCCTCGGAGCTCATGCCGTAAGGGTGCTCTGCGCCGAAGAGCGCCCGCGCGAAGGCCTCGCGCACGACGGTGTCGATCTTGCGGCGTTCGACGGCGAGCTGCTGGCGGCGCTTGGCGCAGTATGTCGCGACCTCCTTTTCGGGAAATACGGGGTGCAGGATGATCTGCTCGGCCACTTCGGCCGTCTGCGCAAAGAACTTGCGCAGCGAGCAGAACGTTACGTATACATAGTCGCGGTCGATGTTCACGTCGAACCACGAGCCGTAATAGTCGAGCCGCTCGGCTATCTCGACCGAGTCGAACGCGACCGTGCCCTCGCCCAAAAGATTGGCCGTGGCCGATGCCGTAAAGGGTTTTTTCTGCATCGAGACTCCGGCATGAAAGACGAATGTCATCCTCACCACCTCGAACTCGTCGCAGGCGAGCATATATAGCTTGACGCCGTTGGCCAGCGTCTGCTCGACGGCGGCAGGTACGTCGACCCTGTCGGGGATTATCAACGGAGGTTGTTTCATAGGTTGTATCGTTTTTTGTGCTTAGGTCTGTGTATATGTTACGCTCTTGGCTTGCATCCCTAACGGCCGCAGCTACGGCTTGCGCCGTTTTACATTTTTTACCCTCCCTCTAAATCTCCCTCCGAGGAGGGAGACTTGCTGTCGCGTGCCGTGCGCGTCCCGTGTCGAGCCTGCGGGCAGGCGGCGTTTACTCGGTCGGTCTTGGGTGCGTATGTGCGCTGCCCGAGTGTTCGGCATGTCCGGCGGCCGTTCCGCTTTTGTAGGAGGCGGATGCCGGATTCAAGCCCGTGGCATCATAACAACTCTTCGTGCCGCGGCTTAATTGCGGGCTCTGTATATAAGCGTCGAGGAGTTGTCGCGCGTGAAGGTGCGGCGCGCGAACTCGGCCGCCTCGTCGCGCGTGACCGAGCGGTATAGCTCTATCTCGCGATTGACCAGATCGATATCGCCCGTCATGGCATAATAGCCGAGATTCATGGCCTTGTTCATGACGTTGATCTCCCCCATAAGAGCGTTGGCTTCGAACTTGTTCTTTACCTTGTCCATTTCGTAGTCGGATAGCGTGCCCTGCATCAGCTCGCCGATCTCGCCGCGCAGCGCCTCCTCGGCCTGCTCCTCGGTCGTCGAGGGCATAAGCTGCCCCTTGACGATGAACAGTCCGGCGTCGAGACTGCCGAGAATATAGGCGTTGACGCTCGAAAAGAGTCTCCGCTCCTTGACAAGCCGCACCACCAGACGCGACGAGTCGCCGCCCGAGAGCAGATCGGACGACAGGTCGCCCAGATAGAAGTCGCGCGAGAGGCGGTCGCCCATGTGGAACGCTATCGAGATATTGGTCGCAGGCACGTCGCGCTCGACGATAAGACGCCGCTCCGCCGTCTGCTGCGGCTCGGCCGGTATGCTCCGGGGCGGCTGCGGCCGGTCGGGTATCGAGCCGAACCACCGCCTGGCAAGGTCGATCATGCGCCCCTCCTCCATATCGGCCGATATGGAGAGGATAGCCTGCGAGGGTTGGTAGTAGCGGTCGTAGAAGCGCCTTACATCCTCTATCGTCGCCCGGGATATATGGTCGGGCGACATGCCGATCGTCGACCAACGGTAGGGGTGCACCTTATATGCCAGCGAGCGCAGCAGCATCGTCTCGTCGCCGTATGGCTGGTTGAGGTAACGCTGCTTGTACTCCTCGATGACCACCGACTTCTCGGTGGCGCACGCCTCGGGCGAGAGGTCGAGGTTGCGCATGCGGTCGCTCTCCAACCATAGCGCCGTCTCGATATTCTCTCGCGGCAGCGTTATGTAGAAATCGGTGTAGTCGTTGTTGGTAAAGGCGTTGTTCTCTCCGCAAGCCATTTGTACCGGTACGTCGAAGTCGGGCACGTTGCTCGTGCCGCGGAACATCAGATGCTCGAACAGGTGGGCGAACCCCGTATGTTCGGCATCCTCGTTGCGTGCTCCGACCTTGTACAAAATGTTGACGGCCGCGAGCTTCGACGATCTGTCGCGGTTGACCGCAACCGTAAGGCCGTTGTCGAGAGTGGCTGTTTCGTATCTTATCATAGTACAAAGATAGCGTTTTTTGTGCCGCAACGACAATGCCGATGCCGTTTTTCGACGCCGGCGTTGTCGCCGTCTGCGGTTGCCCTCCACCTGTCTATCCGTCCTGATTGCCGGAAATACCTTGCGCGCAGTCGCCGCAGCGGGCTATTGGCAGAGCGTTCGGGTTGCATGTACACGCATCCGAGCCCACCCGGGTAAAACGTAAATTGCATGCGTGATGCAATCGGATTATTTGCAGACCGCCCACGGGCTTCACCCGGAGCACGCATGGCGTGCGACAAAAAGTCCCCTCCGAGGAGGGGATTGAGGGGTGGATATAATCTGTATAACGGCGTAAGCCGTAACTACGGCCGTCGGGTTTGCAAAACATTCGGGTTGCCTATCCGCGCTCCGAAGCCGCTTAACCCCCACTTGCCTGCGGACTCCACCCGGAGCACGCATCTGCGTGCGACAAAAAGTCCCCCGCAAGGCGTGGGATTAGGGGGTGGGTAAAATCTGTTTGACGGCGTAAGCCGTAACTACGGCCGTCGGGTTTGCAAAACATTCGGGTTGCCTATCCGCGCTCCGAAGCCGCTTAACCCCCACTTGCCTGCGGGCTTTACCCGGAGCACGCATGGCGTGCGACAAAAAGTCCCCTCCGAGGAGGGGATTGAGGGGAGGGTATAATCTGTATAACGGCGTAAGCCGTAACTACGGCTGTCGGGTTTGCAAAACATTCGGGTTGCCTATCCGCGCTCCGAAGCACCGAAAGGCTCTTACAATATCTTCTCCGCTACGAGGAAGTCGGCAACTATGAACGTGCTGCCGCCGACGAACAGGGCATCTTCGGCTCCCATGCGTTCGCGGGCTGCGGCTACGGCCTCGGCTACGGTCGCGACGGCCGTGCAGTCGAGACCGGCGCGTCGTGCCTCGGCGACGACATCTTCGACCTTGCGGGCACGGTCGACCGATGCCTGCGTGAAGATATAGTGTGCGCGGCGCGGCAATATAGGCATGACCGCCGCAAGGTCCTTGTCCTTGGCGAAGCCCACAACGCAATACAGCTCGCGGCAGGGCAGGCTCTCCAACTGTTCGGCTACGTATCTAAGTCCGTGGGCGTTGTGTCCCGTATCGCATATGGTCATAGGCTCGCGCGAAGTGATCTGCCAGCGGCCGTAGAACTGCGTGTTGGCTGCGGCGGTGGCCAGTCCCTCGCGGAACGCGCGGCGCGATATCGTAAGCGGCGTCTCCTCGTGGAGCATGTCGGCCGCTGCGCATACCGTGACTATGTTGCGGCGCTGGTAGTCGCCCATAAGGTCGAGGTCGAGCTCGTAGAGATGCCCGTCGCGCAGACGCTCCATGCTGAAATGGCGGCTGTCCTCGTCGAAGCACTCGACGTCGTTGCATCGGAACAGCTCCTCGGCATATACCAAAGGCGAGCGCGCCTCGGCGGCGGCCTGCCTGAATACCTCGTTGTAGCGCTCGTCGCTCTCGCCCAGCAGCAGCGGAATGCTCTTCTTGGCTATGCCGGCCTTCTCCGAGGCGATCTTCTCGATCGTATCGCCCAAGAGCGCCGTGTGCTCCATGCCGACGTTGGTCACGATGCTCAGTATGGGCATTATGACGTTGGTGGCGTCGAGGCGGCCGCCCAGACCTGTCTCGATGACCGCAACTTCGACGTCGCTCTGGGCGAAGTAGTCGAATGCCAGCGCCGTCGTCATCTCGAAGAACGACAGATCGAGCTCCTGCATCTTCGCCTGATGCTTGTCGACGAAGTTGACCACCTTCTGCTTGGGGATGAACTCGTTGTCGACGCTGATGCGCTCGCGGAAGTCCACCAGATGCGGCGAGGTGTAGAGTCCCGTGCGGTAGCCCGCCTGCGAGAGTATCGATGCGAGCATGTGCGCCACCGACCCCTTGCCGTTGGTGCCGGCCACGTGGATCGTGAAGTAGTTGCGCTGCGGATTGCCCAGATGACGGCAGAACTCGGTTATGCGTTCGAGCCCCGGCTTATAGGCATCGCTGCCCACCTGTTGGAACGAGGGCATCGACGTGAACAGAAATTCGAGAGTCTGAGTGTAGTTCATATAGTCGTATTAAAGCGTTTTCACTGTACCAGATGATTGCGTCGCCGCACGCGGTAGGCGACGTAATACAGAAGCGACAGCACGGCGGCCAGCATGCTCACGCGCGCCACCCAGTCGCCGTATTGCACATAGGGCGTTATGTCGTCGCGCACCTCGATGCTCTGCGTCAGCAGCCCCTGCTCGTCCCAGCCGAGCGTCTCGACTACATCGCCGCGCGGAGTGATGAATCCCGATATGCCGGTATTGGCGCTGCGGGCTATCGCGCGGCGTGTCTCGACGGCACGCAGGCGGCAGAAGTCGAACAGCCGCCGGTGTCCCGGCGTATCGCCCCACCAGCCGTCGTTGGATATTACGCCCATGACCTGCGCCCCCTCGCGCACGAAGCCTGCGAAGTAGTCGGCATATAGTCCCTCGTAGCAGATCGCGGGCCCTAACTTCACGCCGCGGCTCTCGAAGACCTTCTGTCCCTCGCCCCAGCCCAACTGACCGGCCACGCCGCCCAGATCGACGCCCATAAGGTCCCAAAGACCCTTCATCGGCAGAGCCTCGACGCCTATTACCAGGCGCCCCTTGTGGTATATGTCGACCGCGCCGCGGGGATCGATCAACAGCGCCGAGTTGAAGTGGTCGTACCACCCCGCGGCGGGATCGAAGCGCGCCGTGCGGCTCTTGTCCGCTTCGTCGTAACGGCGCATGGTCGTCGCGCCGCTTACCAGCTTGGTCGCCGAGCGCTCGCGGTCGAATATGCGCATCGACATGTAATCTATGACCGGCGAACTCTTGCCCTCCTCGATAAGATATGTTATGGCCGTCTCGGGCAGCAGCGCGAATGCCGATGCCGACGGGGTGCGTGCGGCCAGCGAGATGAGATGCTCGGTGTGGTCGCGGTCGAACTTTTCGTAGCAGGGTACGTCGGGCTGTATCACGGTAACCGTTACCCGCTCGTCGGAGGGCTTATATGTAAAGTATAGTACGGCTGAGAGGATCGCAGGCAGGACGACCACCGCGGCGGCCGCCGCAGCACGACGGCGCGAGCGCGTGCGCAGTGCTTCGAATATGAATACGTTCGACAGCAGCACCCAGAGCGAGCCTCCGAAGACGCCAGTACAGCTGTACCACTGCACGGCCCATACGTCGCCCGAGAAGCCGTGTCCGAGCATCAGCCACGGGAATGTCATGACCTCGGCCGAGTAGAAGAGGTATTCGGTCGCGATCCACAACGTTATCAGAACCGTATAGGCCAGCGTGCGCGGAGCGCGCTTGGAGATGTAATGATAGCTCATCAGGGCTACCAGATTCCAGAATGTCGCCACAACGGTCGCCACCACGGGCCCAAGCGGCGAGGCTATCCACACCCACCATATCGTCGCGGCGTTCCACATCACGAAGGCGAGTGCGCCCCACAGGCACATCCTCCACCACGAGCGGCGCGAGGAGTCGTAGCTCTCGCTGACGGCCAGCAGCGGTACAAGCGCGAAGAACAGGGTAAATCCCGTGATGCCGAGCCACCCCGCCGAGAGCAGCGCCGCCGAGAGCAATACGGCCGACAGTTTATGTTTCATCTGAGAGTCGATATTTAATCCGAGACAAAAATAGTCAACAATCGCGAATAATCAATGCCCGGAAGCCTATTTTTCCTGCCGTGCGGGCATCCTCGCCGCAGCATAGTCTGCCGGGCTTATGCCCGCGTGCGTCTAACCCTCTATCTTAAACCGGAATAAAACCGTGAGGGGGGGGGTAAAACCGTTTATTGTATTCGAAAGGTCGGAAAATTTGTCCGATCGGAAAAAATAAGTTATATTTGTTATAAACAGATTCTGACCATAATAAAATAAATTCATCATGCGAATCGAATTATCTACATTTATGCTGACTGCCGCCATGCTCGCGGCTTGCAGCAATGACAGTCCGACGCCGCAGCCTCAGCCCGAGCCTCCGTTCGTCGAGCCTACGCCCGAGAGGGTCGTGTACACTCAGGCCAACGTCGTCTACTACGGCGACGAGGGTTATACGGGGATCTCCGATCTGTGGAAAGTGATGCTCTATACCGATATGGAGATAGATCCTGCGGGCAATCTGGTCGGTCCCGGCAAGCTGATCTGCATCAGCTGCAATGCACCTCTGTCGGAGGGCATGGACCTCGACGCGCTGGCAGGCACCTATACCATGTCGCAGTCGTCGAACGACTTCTCGGCAGGCACCTTCAACGACGGCCGCCTGATGACGATCGATCTGCCCGACGGCTCGATATCGATGCCCGACTTCTCGTTCTACGGCGAACCTGCCGATGGCGCGACCGACTTCGATCCCGACCTGCTTCGCGAGGGCTACTGCTCCGTGGTGCGCAACGACGACGGCACCCATACCGTCGAGGGCATCATGACAGGTACCAAGTTCCTGAAACGCTACTTCTCCTATACCGGTATCATCGAGCCTGTCGACCGCAGCGAGACGCCGGCCGAATCGATACCCAACAGCAACCTTACCGAAGATATCCGCCTCGAAGGCATGACGCAGGCGAGGCTGCAAGACTTGGGCGACTACTTCTTCCTGCAAGACGGCTCTTACCGGATGTTCCGCCTGATGCTGGCCGAGCCGGGAGTCGACATATCGACATCGCAGGCCTCGGGCGACGGACGCTACCTCAAACTCGAAATATTGGTCGAGCATGATGCCGATGTCGAGCAGGGACTGCCTGCGGGCGAGTATGCCATGTGCGTGCGTGAGGAGAACGGCGGCATCGACCGCGATCAGATCAGGCCGTGGCATGTGCTGCCTGGGCTGCCCGACAAGTTCAACAACCCCGACGGCTCGTGGTATCAGCATATAACATCCGCGGGGACTATGCCGCAGTATGCGCGTCTGGCGGGAGGCCGGATCGTCGTCGAGGCGATCGAGGGCGTCGAGGGCGGACGCCGCATCCGGGTCGAGCTGACCGACTGCGATGCTGCGGCGCCGCACCGTGTGGAGTGCACAGTCGATATGATCGGCAAAGAGATCGTAAAACGCTGAAACTGTTCCGGCCTCTTATCCGTCTCGGCATAGCCCGAACGAGTTCGGCACTGCTCTCGTATTAACGAAAACTTCAACTAAAAATAAGCCACCATGAAAAAATTCAGACTTCTGACGCTTGCGACAATCTTCGCAACGCTCGCAGCCGTAGGTTGCAAGGACGACAAACCCGGACCGGATCCCGTGCCGCCCACGCCTCCGACCGGGTTGAAACAACAATACGAGTGGAACGGCAAAGCAACCGACATAAAGTCGGTCGTGTCGGCGATCATCCCCAACGAGATCGTCTTGCCGCTCTACATATTCCTCTCGCCCGAAGAGGGTATCGGCTCCTACACCGAGCTCATGGGCAGCGACCGGGAGTACGTCATGATAATGATCGACACCGAAATTGACATGGACGATCCGGCGATCGTCGAGACAGATAACGGCATGACGATCGATCTTGCCGCCGAGAGCATGCGCAGCCAGATATATGTATGGTATATGCGCGACGGCAAGGCGGTAGCCGAATATGCCGACGATACCGAGTTGACGAGGGGTATCCTCAGCTTGAAGGAGGATCCCGCTTCGGCCGGCGATATGGCCGTTGTCGACCTGCTGCTCGACTATGCCGGCAGCGACGACTGTCTGCGCGCCAACTTCTCGATGTCGGAGTCCGGGATAATAGTGCCGGAGCCCGATTACGACTATATCGCAGAGGATTTCGACAACTATGCCGAGATACGCAGCGCATTCGCATTCGACTCGGGCGGCTACACTTTCGTCGTAATGTCGACCCAGGGCGGCTACGAGACTTGGGAGCAGTGCCTCGACGGCGGCAACTACGTCATGCTGGCCGTCAATCCCAAGTATATAGGGAAGACGATCGACATGAAGACATGCGACGATTTCAGCTTCGTCAACGCCTCGGGTATGGCGCCTGCTATCGAAACCGTCACTTCGGACGATCCCGAGACGCTGGCCACGATCCTCGCCGGCGAGATGACCGTATCGCGCGAGGGCGAATACACCGACGTGAGATTCGACGTTACCGGCCGCGACGAGATACGTTTCCACGGCTCGGTCGGGATACATACGCCCAAACCGCAAAACTATATTGACTTCAACGGTGCGTCGAAGCCGGTGCGTGCGGCATTCTATTACGCCAACTATCTATATCTCACGCCGGGTGAGATCGAATACGGCCAGGATATCTCGCTCTGCTCGCAGTATCTGGTAGTCACGCTGCCTGCCGACCTGAGCTCGGGTGCGCCCGTCGACGTGGCCTCGTCGGGCGAGGAGTTCATGGTAATATTCTCGTACGAGTACGGCGAGAAGCAGATCGTGACCTCCATCGAGGAGCGTGCCGCCACGGGCAGCTATACGGTCAGAAGCACCGGCGAGAACAGCTACGAGGTCGTGCTCGACATAGCTTTCAATGACGGCAATAAATTGCAGTGCGCATACTCGGGCATATTCAAGGATTTCCTCGCCGAACCGGCCAAGGCCAACGAGTATAAGATCGGCGGCGAGACATTCGCCATAGGCTCGGTCGTGGTCGATGCCCGCAATACGGTCTGGGAGGCATATATATCGAAGCAGGAAGGACTGGATACGGTAGATAAGATCAAGGCTGCGGCCGATGTGCTGACCGTCAAGGCCGACGCATCGCTGTGGACGGGCGAGCCTTCGGGATTCTCGGGTGCCGCACTGGACGGCAAGGAGTTGTCGCTGACCATAGCCGACAACGTATATAACTATGCCAACGGCAATACCGGCACCTTCTCGGGCACGGTCGAGGGCACGCAGTTGTATATCGAATTTATGTCTTACGGCGACTCTGCCGACATTTATTATAAGGGCGAAGCCGTCGTGATAAAATAACGCAGCTATGAAGATATTCCGAAAATTAGCAGTCGTAGCGGTCGCCGCCCTTGCGGCGGCGGCCTTTGCGGCGTGCGGCGACGATAACTCGACGGTCGGGCCGCAGCCTCTGCCTCCCGTCGAGCCTGTCATCGGACAGTATACCTTCGACGGCAAGGTGTACGACATACGCCATGCTACCGTATTCTTCGACGGCACGAGCTATGCGTTCGTCTTCTCGCCACTGCCCGACGGCGGCCGCTCGACCTATCTTGCCGTATCGCTTGTCGAGTACTTTATGGGGCAGACGTTGGATGTGAAGAAGATATACCATAACGACGATTACTCGCTCGTATACGAAGATCCGGTGCGCTACTACTCGCGCTTTCGCAGTTTGCAGAGCGGCACGATGTATATCGCCAAGAACAGCGAGAACAACTATACGGTCAACCTCGATGTAAGACTCAACGACGGCACGCCGCTGTCTATGGAGTTTACCGGCGATCTGAAATCGGAGTTCGAATAGAACGTCCGATCTTGTAGAACGTCCGGCCTTACGGTCGTCCGCGGGCGTGCGTTGTCCGTCGCCCGTCGCGGCCGGCATAGACTGCGACACCGGTCAGCCGGTCAGCCGCGGATGCGGCGGGAGCCGATATCGCTGAAAGTCCCTATCCGTGAGGATAGGGACTTTGCGTTTGATGGCCGGTCAAGGGGTTTTACAATCCTGCGCGTTCGGGTTCGGCGTCCTTTAAGAGAATCTCGTCGCCCTCCCAGTCGAAGGGTTCGAAGTCGCGGCGGCCGTCGAGCCGGAACCGAGTGTAGGTAATGGGCAGCTTGCGCGAGAGGAACATCTGTTCGTATGCCGTCTTGACCGACAGCGTTTCGTCTGCGAAGCCCGAGCCGTAGATGTCGTCGTTGGACGTTTCGCACGGCAGGCCGAAGCGGTCGATGACGGCCGACGTATATTTATATAGGTGTTGAGAGTCCGTTTTTAGATTTATGGCACCGTCGGGAGTAAGCATGCGGGCATAACGCGCCAGAAACAGCGGCGAGGTAAGACGCTTCTTCGCGCGGCGGCTTTTGAGCTGCGGGTCGGGGAATGTGATCCATATCTCCGAGACTTCGCCCTCGGCGAAGAACGACTCTATGAACTCTATGCGCGTGCGGATGAAACCGACGTTCGTCATGCCGCACTCGGTGGCGGTCTTCGCGCCGCGCCACATGCGTGCGCCCTTGATGTCGACTCCGATGTAGTTGCGGTCGGGGTTGCGCTGGGCCAGAGCCACGGTGTATTCGCCCTTGCCGCAGCCCAGTTCGAGGGTTATGGGGCGGTCGTTATGGAAAAAATCGGTATGCCAGCGCCCTTTCAGGGCGTGGTCGCGGTCGAAGATCTCTTCGAATTCGGGTTGTACGAGGCACTCGAAGGTGCGGTTTTCGGCAAATCTGCGCAGTTTATCCTTTCCCATGCTTATCTGTCGGAGTCGGTTGCGGACTCCTCTATTATCAGACCGACCGACTCGATGCCTGCGGCATCGGTCTGCGGCGTTACGGTAAAATTATAGATGCCCCGATGCAGCAGCACGGCGCGGCTGCGGTAGGGGAATATGCGCTCGACGGGGTGTACGGCCTCGGTGGGGGGTATGTGCAGCGTGAGACGCTCGACGAGCGAGAGCGAGTCGGGCGTATGGGTGGCTATGTGCACCACGAGCGTGTCGACGGCCAGACGACGGTCGTATCGCACCACCAGCGACAGATCGCGGCGGGTAAGCGTATCGTCGTTGTCGACGGCGATCTCGATCGGCTCCTCCCAGCGATAGCCGTCGAGATCGGTCATCTCGACCTTTCCGCCCTTGGGCGACGAGCATGCCGCCGCGAGGCAGAGGCATGCCGCAGCGGCCGCGTATGTCATCGGTCGCATCATCGCTGTCAGTCTTTGTTATTCGGTTTGTCGCCGTTATGCGGCGCACGCCCCTCGGCCTGTCCGGCGTTCTGTGCCTCGGCGGCGCTGCGCTGGGGGCGGCGACGCTGCGGTCGTCGGCTGCGAATGCCGTCGCGTCCGGCCTCGCCTCCGTTCTCCCTCGCACCCTCGCGATTGCCCTCGTTTGCCGTGTTGCGTCCGTTATCGCGTCCTTGTGCGCGGCGCTCGCTATCGGCCGGTGCGGGCTTGGGCTGGGCTGTGTTCTCCGCTCCGTTCTGCGGTTGACGGTTCTGGCGGCCGGCGGCATTATCGCGGTTGTTGCGCCTGCTGCGCTCGCGGGAGCGGTTCTCCGCCGTCTGCTGCGGCTGCTCCTGACGTGCTCCCGAACGGCTTTCCGCACCCTCGGTCGACGGCTTGGCCTCCGCGGCGTTCTGTCTGCGACGGTCGTTGCGGCCGCCGCCCTTGTCGGTTGTGTCGCTCTGGCCGTTGCGCTGCCGTCTGGGCTGCTCCGAGGCGTTGTCGCGACGCTCCGGACGGTCGCTATCCTTGCCTCGGCGGCTGCGCTTGCTGCGCCCCTTCTTCTGGTCGAAGCGCGTTATGCTGTCCTCGGCATGGCGGTATGTCGGCTCCTCGACCTGGTTCGAGGGCATGTCGCCCTCGATCGTCTCGGCCTTGCGGCCGGCGCGGTTGAGGGCTATGATCTCCTTGACGCGGGCGATGTCGAGCGTGACGACATTGGCAAGGGTATCCTTGCTGCTGCTGAACGACATGGTGCGCGCCAGCGGGTCGCTCTTGATAAGGTGGTAGTCGCCGTCGAGCGTCTGCAACGGCTCCTTGACGCGCGGCATGCCTCGGCGTGCGTCGGCGTAGACGTCGTATTCGTACATCAGGCAGCATTTGAGCTTGGAGCACTGCCCCGCCAGCTTCTGCGGGTTGAGCGACAGCTCCTGCATGCGTGCGGCGTTGGTGGTAACGCTCGAAAAGTTGGATATCCACGACGCGCAGCACAACTCGCGTCCGCAGGCTCCGATGCCGCCTATGCGGCCGGCCTCCTGCCGGGCGCCGATCTGCTTCATCTCGATGCGTATGCGGAACCGGTCGGCGAAAACCTTTATCAGTTCGCGGAAGTCGACCCTCTCGTCGGCTATGTAGTAGAATATGGCCTTGATCTTGTCGCCCTGATACTCCACGTCGCCGATCTTCATGTTGAGGCCCATGTCGGAGGCTATCTGACGCGCGGCGATCATCGTCTCGTGTTCGAGGGCTATGGCCTCCTGCCAGCGCTCTATGTCGTATGGCTTGGCCTTGCGGTATATCTTCTTGTATTCGCCGTTGAAGGGGTTGAAGCCCACGCGCCGCATCTGGCGCGCCACCATGTCGCCCGTGAGCGATACGATGCCGATGTCGTGTCCGGGCGAGGCCTCGACGGCCACTATGTCGCCGCGGCGCAGGTCGAGCCCCGATGTATTCTGGTAATACGATCGGCGGGTATTCTTGAAGCGCACCTCGAAGATGTCGGTGGGTATGTTGTCGGGATACTCCTCCAACCAAGGTGTCTCGTGGAGCTTGAAGCACCCCTCGACGGGTATCGCCTCCACCTCCTCGCCGCAATCGCAGAACAGGCAGCCGCGCCCCATCTCGGGCATATGTTTTTTATTGCAACTCATCTTTACGTACAATTTGGCGTAAAGATAGCAATTTTCGGCGATTTACCTGACGTTTCGCTGCAATTAATTATGTATGCCGCCCGCCGAATGTTCGGCGGCGTAGCGGTAATCATCGTTCGTGAAGACATATCGGGCTGTGCCGTCGATGCCGCCCTGCGGCCGCGATGTGCCGATAATGGCGTATGCCCGCATGTCGGTCGGCCGCCGCTCCTCGGGCAGCGACTGCCCGTCGACCGATACGCCGTCCGAATAGTCGATGCGCAGCTCGCGCACGCATGACCACATAAAACCGCTTATAGGCATGACTTCCGGCATCATGATGTTTACTGTTTCGACCCACGACAGCGTTTCGTCAGCTGCGACGGCGATTTCGAAACGGCTGCCGTCGGTCGTGAAGCCGGTCTGCTCGGGAGGCATGGCCGGCGATTCGAACGAAAGTGTTAGGTCGATGCCGCTCTGATTGACGATTTCGAAACGGTAGATCTTTTCGACGACGTTGCTGTCCGGTCCGCCCGGGCATGTCTTGTCGCATGCCGAGACGAAGAGTGCTATGACCGATAGTATCAATGCTGTATAAGTGCGTCTTGCTGTCATATACATAATTCGAATAAATTGTTTATCCGTTTAAGGTATCCTACATTCGCAGAATAGCCTGTTCTAATGTCTTCGATACTTATAATCGAATATTGAGAAGGAGCATTGCTTCCGATAATCAATGGCATAGAAAAGGAATGAATGCCGCCTGCCTCTCGTAAAAACGTATCATCGTTGTGAACAGCGATAATATACCAAAAGTACATAAAATAATTTGAATGTGGCGGCTAATGCTAAAAAAACTTTGACTATAATGCAATATATTGTTTGCGGATTTGTGCCGGCAAAGAATACCATTCGTCGAATCGAGTTATTGCGACGGTTTTATGCCGGACATATTTCAGATAGTTCAGGCTGCACGAACGATAGATTAAGGAGGTTGTGGCACTATTTTGGATTTGTCCGTTGCAATAAAATCGATTGCTATGGACAAGAACAAGAAAAGACTTACGGCCGAGAACGGCCGTCCGATCGCCGACAACCAGAATATCCAGACCGCCGGGCGGCCGGGTCCCGTGTTGATGCAGGATCCGTGGTACATGGAGAAGATAGGGCATTTCGACCGCGAGGTAATTCCCGAGAGGCGCATGCACGCCAAAGGCTCGGGCGCATACGGCACCTTTACCGTCACGCACGACATCACGCGCTGGACGCGTGCCTCGATATTCGCCGAGGTGGGCAAGCAGACGCCGTGCTTCGTGCGTTTCTCGACGGTGGCCGGCGAGAGGGGTGCGGCCGATGCCGAGCGCGACATCCGCGGCTTCGCGATGAAGTACTACACCGACGAGGGCAACTGGGATCTGGTGGGCAACAATACTCCGGTATTCTTCATGCGCGACCCGTTGAAGTTTCCCGATCTGAACCATGCCATAAAGCGCGATCCGCGCACGGGCATGCGCAGCGTCGACAACAACTGGGACTTCTGGACGCTGCTGCCCGAGGCGCTGCATCAGGTGACGATTACCATGTCGCCGCGCGGCATACCCGCCTCGTTCCGCCACATGCACGGTTTCGGCAGCCACACTTACAGCTTCTTCGATAGCAACAACCGCCGCACATGGGTCAAGTTCCACTTCCGCACAATGCAGGGCATAAAGAATCTGACCGACGCCGAGGCCGAAGCGGTCATCGCCAAGGACCGCGAGTCGAACCAGCGCGATCTGTTCGAGGCTATCGAGAGGGGCGACTTCCCTCGCTGGAAGATGCAGATTCAGGTTATGTCCGAAGAGGAGGCCATGCGCTACCATATCAATCCGTTCGATCTGACGAAGGTGTGGTATCACGGCGATTTCCCGCTTCACGACGTGGGTATATTGGAGCTCAACCGCAACCCCGAGAACTTCTTCGCCGAGGTCGAGCAGGCGGCGTTCAATCCGCTCAATATAGTCGACGGCATAGGTTTCTCGCCCGACAAGATGTTGCAGGGCAGGCTGTTCTCTTACGGCGATGCCCAGCGCTACCGTCTCGGCGTCAACCATAATCTCATCCCCGTCAACCGACCGCGCTGCCCGTTCCATTCGTATCATCGCGACGGACAGATGCGCACCGACGACAACTACGGCCGTGCCGTATCATACGAGCCCAACAGCTTCGGGGAGTGGCGCGACACGCCCTCGATGAAGGAGCCGGCGCTGCCGCTCACGGGCGATGCTTATGCCTATGACGAACGTGCCTACGATGACGATTACTATACTCAGCCGGGCAAGCTGTGGCGCCTTATGTCGGACCAGGACAAGGAGGCCACGTGCGGCAATACGGCGCGGGCTATGGGCGATTGCAAGCTCTTTATCAAGCAGCGCCACGTGCGCAACTGCTACCGTGCCGATCCCGCCTACGGCGAGGGCGTGGCCGAGGCGCTGGGCATAGACTTGCAGCAGGCGCTGTCGGCTTCGGATCCTGCCGAGCGCGACCGGTGCCGCGAGCGTGTCGGGGCCGGGGCTGAACGATAGCCTCGGCGTGCAGTCGCATGACGGATATTTGGAACGGTTTATGCGGTAGTGGCGGTACCGACCGACGGAATCGAAGCCGACGCGAGCGCCGAAGAACAAATGATAACGACACCGACAGAGGCGGCAAACTTTTTTTGACCTACTTTTGCTTAGTACCTCTGCCGGATGTCGTTTTCCGTCATTAAACGCACTTTCGGAGGATGCCCGTTGCAGCCGTACCACGAGCCGCCGGCGGGCTAATCTCCGTAATGACCGATAAAGATAAGAAATAAATTCGAAACGATCGATATTCGATGAGAATATGATCGTTTTATGCTATTTAATGATCTTTTTTTGCTGTGTTTCGTAACCCGTGCCAACCGACGGGACAGATGCGGCGACGGCGTTAACAGCCTCAGATGCAGCTGACGAGGCGGCCTGTCGGCCTTATTGCCGGGGCGAAAGCCTCCGCAAGGCTCCGTCATGCGCCGCGAAGCTGCGGCGGGCTATTCGGTAAAGGGGATATAGACCACCTTTTTGGTCGAGAAGAACTCTTCGTCGAAGTAGTCCGATATGTCGTATTGGTGCCATGCGCGGCGCGTGCGCAGCATCTCCTCGGTTAGGTCGCCGCCTTTCAGATAGAGTATGCCGTTGTCGAGATCGCCGCGACGGCCCCGGCGCAGCTTGGGCCAAACCCAGCCGGCGAAGGTCGACATGTCGGTCACGGCGCGCGAGACCGCGTAGTCGAAGCGTCCGGCGATGCTCTCGACCCGTGCGTTGCGGGCGTCGATGTTGTCGATGCCGGCGGCGCGGCACACCTCTTTGAGCACGGTTATCTTCTTGCCGATCGAATCCACCGACGTGAACCGCACCCGGGGAAACATTATGGCCAGCGGTACGCTCGGGAAGCCTCCGCCGCACCCCACGTCGAGCACCTCGGCCTGTTCGTCGAAGCGGCAGACGCGCGCTATGGCCAGCGAGTGGAGCACGTGTTTGAGGTAGAGCGAGTCGATGTCCTTGCGCGAGATGACGTTGATGCGTGCGTTCCATTCGGTGTAGGCATCTTTCAGCAGGCGGAACCGCTCGCGCTGCGAGTCGTCGAGGCCGGGAAAATATTTTTCGATTATCTCCATGGTGTTTTCATTATTCGTGTTCGACAATCAGGCGGCACATGGCCTCCTTGGCGCGACGTATCTGGGTCTTTATGGTATTCATACCGCGGCCGAGGCTCTCGGCGATCTCCTCGTATGAACGCTCCTCTATAAAGCGCATGACGATCAACTGCCGGTAGGCGGGCGTCAGGCGCGACAATCCGGCTTCGAACTGCGTGCGGCGCTGCGCGTCGATGACGCTCTCCTCGGGCGTGGGGCCGGGCGATACGGGCGAGAGGAATCTCTCGTCGATCGATACGTCGTCGGAGCGGCGGCGCAGGTAGTCGATCAGCGTATTGCGCGCTATGGTGTATACCCACTGCCCGAAGGTGTAGTCGGGCGAGTAGCGGTCGATGTTCATGTAGACCTTGATGAAAGTCTCCTGCAACAGATCATCGGCGTCGCTCTTATCGCCCGCACGCTGCACGAACAGCCGGTATATCGCCTCGCGGTAGCGGTCGAACAGATATCCGAAGGCCGCCTGATCGCCTTGCAGCACCAGTGCTGCCAGCTGGGCGTCGTCGGCTACTATGTAGTCGTCTATCTCCATACGTCGGGATCTTTACGCAGCAGCGACACTCTGACGGCATAGTGCAGCACCAGACCTGCCGTGTCGTAGAGCCACAGCATGGTCAGTATGCCGCGCTCGCCTATGCGTCTGGCCACCTGCCGCGTGGTGTTCCATACTATGGCGTAACGCACCGCGAGCAGCACGGCGGCGGCTATCTTCAACTCGTAGGGCAGTACGGCGAGGGACGTTGCCACGGCGGCGAAGAAGAGCAACCGGCTGCCCGTCTCCCACTCCGAAAAGTTGCGTGCGGCGCGCGGGTACAGAGCGTAGGCCGAGCCGTAGTAGCGCATGCGTTTCCACCACCAGTGCCAGCCGCCCCAGCGGGTCTCGTCGACGGCGGCATGGGGCGATAGTATTACAGCGGCGCGGCGCGAGCGCGTGACATGTTCGATGAACAGGTCGTTGTGGCCGATGTTCATGTTGAGGTGGTCGAAGCCGCGTGCCGAGTCGTATACCTTGCGCGTGAAGCCGAAGTTGACGTGCGAGGCGCGATAGGGGCGTCCTGCTACGGCTGCCGACAGCCACTCCTCGGCCGAGTGGAACTCGACCATGCGCGTGAGGTAGTCGTATATGCGTCGGCCGCGGCGCGTGAGCGACGAGTATGCCAGCACGACCTGCGCGCGCTCGAAGCCGCAGGCCATATATGTTATCCACTCGTTGTCGCGCGGCATGGCGTCGGGCGTAGTGAACAGCAGACAGTCGTTGTGGGCGAGCTTGATGCCGAGGTTGAGCGCCATTTTGATCGATATCGGAAAGCGCGAGTCGGCCTTGATCTGCGTGGTGGAGAGGTTCTCGAAACGTACCGACATCATCCTCAGATCCTCGTAGAACTCGCAGTCGGAGCCTACGTATACGACCACTATCTCGTAGTCGTGGTAGTCTTGTTCGAATAGCCGCGGCAGGCGCTCGTCGATGAAGTCGCGGTTTTCGCCGTAGACCGCCACGACCACCGATACGGGCGGGCGGTTGCGGCGCTGTTTGAGCGTCCGCGTAAGGCGGTAGCGGCAGATGCGCCGGTAGGCTATGCCGTAGTAATAGAACTGTACGCAAAACAGTATGACGATCGCAAGCAGAAGCGCAAGCCCCTGCCATTGATAGTACTCGATGACCGTCGTGAAGAACTGCATAATAGTTTCGAAGGATAATAATCGGGCGAATATACGAAAAAAATCCGAGAAATGTTCTCTCTGCCGCCGAGCTCTGTTTCGCGGCATGGAAAATTTTAGTATTTTTGCCGCTCGGAATCAATTCAAAATGTTTGTCAAATGGCTTTAATCGACCAGATACGGCGACGCAGAACCTTCGCCATCATATCGCACCCCGATGCCGGTAAGACGACCCTTACCGAGAAACTGCTGCTCTTCGGCGGCGCAATACATGTGGCGGGTGCCGTGAAGAGCAACAAGATAAAGAAGGGCGCCACGTCGGACTTCATGGAGATAGAGCGTCAGCGAGGCATCTCGGTGGCCACGTCGGTCATGGGCTTCGAGTACCGCGACGTGAAGATCAACATCCTCGACACGCCCGGCCACGAGGACTTCGCCGAGGATACCTACCGCACGCTGACTGCCGTCGACTCGGTCATAATAGTCATCGACGGCGCCAAGGGCGTCGAGACGCAGACGCGCAAGCTGATGAATGTCTGCCGCATGCGCCGCACGCCGGTAATGGTCTTCATCAACAAGCTCGACCGCCCGTGCAAGGATCCGTTCGATCTGCTCGACGAGGTGGAGCGCGAGTTGCAGATCAAGGTGCGGCCGCTGGCCTTTCCGATATCGAGCGGCGAGACGTTCCGCGGCGTATACAATATATACGAACAAAACCTGTCGCTGTTTACCAGCGACCAGAGGCAGACGGCCGATGCGTCGACCGTCGAGATCGACGACCTGTCGTCAGAGCTGCTCGACGAGTATATCGGCGGCAAGTTCGCAGCCAAGCTGCGCGACGACGTGGAGCTGGTCGAGGGCGTTTACGACGCATTCGACCGCGAGGCCTATCTGGCGGGCGAGGTGGCTCCCGTATTCTTCGGCTCGGCGGTCAACAACTTCGGCGTGAGGGAGCTGCTCGAATGTTTCATACGCATAGCCCCGTGGCCGCGCAAGTCGACCACGCAGACGCGCGAGGTCGATCCGTCGGAGGAGAAGATGACGGGCTTCGTCTTCAAGATACACGCCAACATGGACCCCAACCACCGCGACCGCATAGCATTCATGAAGATATGCTCCGGAAGGTTCGAGCGCAACAGAAACTACCTGCATGTGCGCAGCGGCAAGCAGTTGAAGTTTTCGTCGCCCACGGCGTTCATGGCCGAGAAGAAATCGATCATAGACGAGGCCTTTCCGGGCGATATAGTAGGCCTGCACGACACCGGTACATTCAAGATCGGCGATACGTTTACCGAGGGCGAGAAGCTGAAATTCACGGGCATACCCTCGTTTTCGCCCGAGCTGTTCCGATATATCGAGAATGCCGATCCGATGAAATTCAAGCAGCTGGCCAAAGGCGTCGACCAGCTTATGGACGAGGGTGTGGCGCAGCTCTTCACATCGTCGCTCAACGGCCGCAGGATAATCGGTACGGTGGGTGCGTTGCAGTTCGAAGTCATACAGTATCGTCTGGAACACGAGTACGGCGCCAAGTGCCGCTGGGAGCCTATTTCGATCTATAAGGCATGTTGGATCGAGAGCGACGACCAGGCGGAGCTGGCCGACTTCAAGCGCCGCAAGCATACCAACATGGCCGTCGACAAACACGGCCGCGACGTCTTTCTGGCCGACACGAGCTACTCGCTGGCGCTGGCTCAGGAGAATTTCAAGAACATACGGTTCCACTTTACCTCGGAGTTCTGAGGTGGGGCGGTTAGATACGGACGGGCGGATATCATCGATATCCGCCCGTTCTGTCATCGGACTCTGATGTGTTCGCCCAGCGAGAGCCGGTCGAAGTCGCTCTTGGAGGGGTTCAGCTCGCGCAGCCGGCTCAGCGTGGTGCCGTAGCGTGCGGCTATGGCCGAAGCCGTGTCGCCCGATGCGACGGTGTGCCATGCGGCGTTGCCGTCGTCGAAGGCCGACGTGCCGCCCGGCTTGCGTGCAGGTGCCGGTGCCGCCGGCTTCGATATGCTGTCTATGCGTCTGTCCTCGGCGCGGTCGGCCTCGGATGTGTCGATACGTACTGCCATGCCTACGCGCACCAAGGGTTTGAGGCTGTCGAGATCGTCGTTGCGCAGCCGGATGCAGCCCTCGGTGGCGCGCGTGCCTATGGAGGCGGGGTCGTGCGTGCCGTGTATGCCTATGCCTTTGTGCGGCGGTGTTTTGAGCCTTATGAACCAGTTGCCGTAACAACCCTCGATGACGCCCTTGCCGTCGCCGAAGTCGTGGGTCCATGTCGAGGCCGGCTGTATCTGCTGCACGTTAAAGTCTCCCTCGGGGGTCTTCATGTCGCCCGGGCGGCGCTTGTTGCCGAGGTTGCGGCCGACGGCGACCGGAAAGCGGCATATGAGCGCATCGTCGGCATCGTAGAGCGAGAGGGTCATGCTCTGCTTGGATATGACGATGCGTGCCGGACGCGACGCATCGCCGTCGGCCGGCGGCTCGTCGGAGGTCCGGGGATCGGCAACTCCGGGAACCGCCGCCGTGGCGGTGTTGTCGGTACCGGGGCTTTCTGGCTGGGCGGCTGTGCCGCGCGAAGAGCTGCCGCATGCCGCGATGACGGTCATGGCAGCCGCTGCGAGGATATAGAGTCGTCTCATGGCTTAGGGGTTCGAGGAGCAGATGAAACTTATTTCGTATACGCCGAGCGAGGTGTTGGCGATGTCGGCAATGGGGTAGTCGGCCGTGAAGCCCAGCGTGCGGTACTCCTCGTCGCCGTCGAAAAATTCGATCAAGGCATATACGCCGTTGCCCGTGTCGGGGTCCGAGAGGCGGAACACCTCAAAGCGGCGCGGTGCGCAGTCGTATTTGCGCATGTGTCCTATCACGATGCGGTCGTCGTCGGCATCGACATCGAGCATGCGGAGCGCCGCCCCGAGCGCACGGCGCCACTTGGCCTGCGGGAATCTGTTGCGTGAGGCCGTGTCGTGCGTGACGTGTCGGTGCATTACGGCGAAGGCGTCGGTGTCGATGACGAACTCCTGCGCGACGTATCCGCGGCGCAGCCGGTTCTCGCCCGTGGCGACTTCGACCTGCACCCATTTGTCGTTTACGACCGACACCACGTCGAGCACGGTGCCGTATTCGAGAAGTGCTATTTTATTGTTGTCTGACGATGAATCCGTCGTGCCGCGCAGCCAGATGCGATCGGCGAAGACCGCGGCGCGGCCGGTGCCGAAGGGCAGCAGCGGCTTGATCCATTCCGGATCGCCCGTCAGACTGAGGGTCGATACGGTGTAGATGTCGTTGTAGCGGTGCGTGGCGAGTTGCGGATATTCGTCCATGCTCCACACCTCCCCATAGGGCATCGGCGCAGGCTCCTCGCAGCAGTATTCGTCGCTGTTTTCAACGTAATATTCTTCGCAGTATCCGTAAGCGTCGCCGCTGCTGTCATCGCATCGGTCTACCAGTGCGGCGATCTTGTCGGCCGTGCTCGGCCGTTCGGCAGCCTTGTCGTGTTTCTTGTAGAAGTAGACGCCTGCACCGCACGCTGCGGCCAGCAGCAGCGCGAGCAGAACGTAGAGCCATGCGTGCGAGCCGTTGCGATTCGTGGCGGGGGCGGGTGCCGCGGCCGGTGCAGGCCGGAGCTGTGCAGGCTGCTGCTGCGCAGGTGCCGCGGCCGGCTCTGCCGTCGCAGCGGGTGCTTTCGGCCGCTGTTCGAACTGCGTGCCGCAGTGGGGACACTTTGCGGCTTTGTCGGATATGGTGCCCGAGCATACGGGACATTTTATTAAAGCCATAACGTTATCGGGTTAGAGTTTTATTATCCTTTGTATTCCAGCACCACGGCCGTTCGCGACGTATTATATATGCGTATGGTGTGGCGCGGCGTGCCGTCGCCGCTATCGACGTCGATAGAGAAGTGTTCGCCGCCGGTGCGTGTGCGCCCCAGCCCGCCGAACCGCTCCTCGTCCGTCGACAGCAGCGGGGTATACTTGCCCGGCCACGGCACTGGCATCTCGTAGTCGGGGATCGAGGCCGTCGGGTGCCAGTTGAATACGAATACCAGAGAGCTGTGCGAGAAGACCATGGTCTTGTTCTTCTCGTCGATGAGCAGGTTGTATGGGTAGCCGTCCGAGAGCACGCCGAAGCGCTTTACGAGCGCGAGCATGGCGCGGTCGAAGCCGGCCAGAAAGGCGTATCGCAGATTCTCGTCGTCCATAAGCGACCACTGCCGGCGCGCATGGGCATACGACCAGCCGTTGCCCTCTCTGGGGAAGTCGATCCACTCGGGGTGGCCGAACTCGTTGCCCATGAAGTTGAGGTAGGCTTCGCCGCCCGTGGAGATCGTCATCAGGCGTATCATCTTGTGCAGGGCCATGCCTCGGTCGACGACGATGCTCTGCGAGGCGCGATCCATGGCGTAGTACATCTCCTTGTCCATAAGTCGGAAGGCGATGGTCTTGTCGCCCACGAGCGCCTGATCGTGCGACTCGGCGTAGGCGACCGTTCTGACCGACGGCAGCCGGTTGGTCATGACCGACCACATCTCCCACAGGTTCCACTCCTCGTCGCTCTGGTCTTTGAGTATCTTGATCCAGTAGTCGGGTATGGCCATGCCCAGACGGTAGTCGAAGCCGATGCCGCCCTCGTCGGCGGGGGAGCATATGCCGGGCATGCCGCTCACGTCTTCGGCGACGGTAACCGCCTCGGGGCGGAACTCGTGCACCAGACGGTTTGCCAGCGAGAGGTAGACCACGGCATCGCGGTCGACACCCTCGTCGAAGAACTTTTCGCGCGAATCGAAGTCGACATAGCCGTGATGATGATAGAGCATCGACGTTACGCCGTCGAAGCGGTAGCCGTCGAAGTGGTATTCGTCGAGCCAGTATTTGACGTTCGAGAGCAGGAAGTGCTGCACCTCGCGCTTGCCGTAGTCGAAGATCATCGAGTCCCAATAGGGCTGGTAACCGGCCTCCCCGGCTTTGGAGTAGAGGTGGTCGGAGCCGTCGAGCGCGGCTATGCCCTCGTTGAGGTTCTTGACGTAGTGGGCGTGCACCAGATCCATGATTACCCTCAGCCCGAGCGCGTGCGCACGGTCGACGAGCGCTTTAAGCTCCTCGGGCGTACCGAAGCGCGACGAAGGTGCGAACAGACTCGATACGTGGTAGCCGAACGAGCCGTAATAGGGGTGTTCGGCCACGGCCATGAGCTGTACGGCGTTGTAGCCCCCGTCCTTTATCAGAGGGAGTATGCGGTCCGAAAATTCGCGATAGGTGCCTACGCCCTGACGCTCCTGCGCCATGCCCGTGTGGGCCTCGTAGATGAGCAGCGGCTCGTTGGCGGGACGGTATCCGCCGTCGTGCCATACATATGGTTCGGGCGCCCAGAACTGCGCCGTGAAATTCTTCGTCGCCTCGTCCTGCACCACGCGCCGCGCCCAGGCCGGGATGCGGTCGTGCCAGCCGTTGGCACCGTGGACGTGTATCTTGTAGAGCGAGCCGTGGACGAGCCGGCCGGCATACATCGCGTCGGGCAGGAATATGCTCCACACGCCGTTGCGGTCCTTGTCGAGCCGCAGCTGCGTGCGCTGCCACGAGTTGAAGTCGCCGAACAGATAGACGTCGGCGGCCTCGGGCAGCCACTCGCGGAACCACCAGCCCGACATCTGCTCGTCTCTCTGCCAGCCGAAGTAGCGGTATCCGTTGGCATAGTCGACGATCGAGCCGGACGACGATGCTATGTCGTCGAGCCGGCCGAGGTACATGGCGTGCCGACGTTCGAGCTCTCCCTCGACGGGTTCGAGCCACGGGTCGGCTTCGACGACGGCCAAACGCTTTTTTTGCGCTTCCATATCTTTTTGTGATCGATTTTGCACAAATATACGAAATTTTTATATCTTTGTAGAGATTAAAACTTAATTAGTCAATTAAAAAATAGAAAGAAAGCTATGTTTAAACAACCAAAAGGTTTGATCGCCGCCGCTCTGGCCAACATGGGCGAACGCTTCGGCTTCTACATCATGATGGCTATTCTGACGCTCTTCATCTCGGCCAAGTTCGGGCTCGACGAGAAGACGGCGGGTTACATCTACTCGGGCTTCTATGCCTCTATCTATCTGCTTGCGCTGGTCGGCGGTATCATCGCCGATAAGACCAAGAACTACAAGGGCACTATCATGTGGGGCTTGATCGTCATGGCGGTCGGTTACCTGATTATCGCAATTCCCACGCCGACACCCGTGCCCAACAAGGGACTCTATCTGATGCTGACGTGTCTGGGACTGCTGGTAATCGCATTCGGTAACGGTCTGTTCAAGGGCAACCTGCAAGCACTCGTGGGTCAGATGTACGACAACAAGGAGTTCAGCGACAAGCGCGAATCGGGCTTCCAGATATTCTACATGTTCATCAACATCGGCGGTTTCTTCGCTCCGTTCATTGCGATCGGCGTGCGCAACTGGTGGTTGAAGGTGCATAACTTCGACTATAACGCCAAGCTGCCCGAGCTCTGCCACGAGTATATCGACAAGGGCGAAGCCATGTCGTCGAGCAGCATGGCCAACCTGCAACAGTTCGCCGGCGAGGCTCAGCTGGACGGTTCGCCCGTAGCCGATCTCGGCGCATTCTGCAACGACTATCTCGAAGTGTTCAACCGCGGATTCCAGTATGCGTTCATGGCGGCTATCGTCATGATGCTCGTGTCGCTGGTAATTTACATTACCAACCGCAAGCGTTTCCCCGATCCCGCCAAGAAGTGCGTCGCAGCGGCTGGCAAGAAAGCCGTATCGGCCGAGGAGATCAAGATGGACGCGCAGGAGATCAGGCAGCGCATCTATGCTCTGTTCGCAGTATTCGGCGTGGTAATCTTCTTCTGGGTGTCGTTCCACCAGAACGGTTATTCGCTGACATATTTCGCTCGCGACTACGTCAATCTGGACGTTATCAATATTAACCTCGGATTCACGACTATCAAGGGCGCCGAGATATTCCAGAGCGTCAACCCCTTCTTCGTCGTTACGCTGACGCCGCTGATAATGTGGCTGTTCGGCTGGCTGCGCAACCGCGGCAAGGAGATCTCTACGCCGATGAAGATCGCTATGGGTATGGGTATCGCCGCTGCGGCATATCTCTTCCTGATGCTCTTCTCTCTGGCACTGCCCTCTAAGGCCGAGCTGGCTACGATGACTGCCGACCAGACCAGGGACATTCTTGTTACGCCGTGGGTAATGGTGGGTCTCTACTTCATCCTTACCGTTGCCGAGCTGTTCATATCGCCGCTGGGTCTGGCATTCGTCTCGAAGGTGGCTCCCCCTCACATGCAGGGTCTGATGCAGGGCTGCTGGCTCGCTGCCACGGCCGTGGGCAACTCGCTGCTCTTCGTCGGCGGTCTGCTCTACACGAGCGTTCCGATGTGGGCTACGTGGTTCGTATTCGTGGCTGCATGCGGTCTGTCGATGCTGGTCATGCTCTCTATGGTCAAGTGGCTCGAAAGAGTTACCAAATAGTATCCGCTCATCGGAGCTGATCTCTCGCGCCCGGCTTTTGTCGGGCGCGATTTTTTTTCGATTTTCACGCCTGTCGCTGCTCCATGTCCGCCTGTCGCTGCTCCATGTCCGCCTGTCGCTGCTCCATGTCCGCCTGTCGCTGCGTCCATGCCTGCCAACCGTTGCTCCATGCCCGCCGGCCACTGAGTCCCTGCGCGCCGGCCACTGCTTCCTGCCTGCCGGCCACAGCTCCCTGTCCGCCGGCCACTGTTTCCTGTCCGCCGGCCACAGCTCCCTGCCCGCCAGCTCCCTGCGCGCCCGCCTCGTTTCAGCCCGCTCTTGTTGCTCCTCCTTGTCTTTTGCGGATGTTGTCTACGCCGGCTGCGTCCGGCAGCTCTATCCTCCCTTAGTCTATGCCGGTTTTCCCGATCTCCTCCCCGCTTGCGCCAGTTATTCCGATTGTCCTCCAACACCCTTTCCGCTCGTCTCTGCTCATGTGATCGTCCGCCCTTGCTCTCTTGTCGGCTTCGCCCTCTCGCAGGCCATGCTTTCGGCCGGCGTCGAGGCCGGGGACGCGTTGCCCGCGTATGGTTGCGGCAGCCGTAACACACTCTTAAATCGAATAATTATGTCGCAGATGTTTGCCCGCTCGAAAAAAATCATTACTTTTGTATGTTTGTCCCGGACTCGGTATCCGCGGATATGACGCACGGAGGAGAAGAGAGATTTTTACAAAACATTTAACCATATTATGAAACGATTTACAGCAATTATTTCGGCACTGATCGTCTCGCTGGTTGCGACGACGGCCGGTGCTCAGGTGCCCGCGTTCGACGAGAATGCGACCACTGTCGAGTGGTCGGCGTCGGCCGAGCGGTTGGAGGGCGATCTGTATCGTCTGACGCTGACGGGCGACATAACCGAGGGGTGGCACACCTATCGTACCGACAACCCCTATTCGCCCACTGAGGTAACATTCGCCGATGCGGTAGGCTACACGCTCGACGGCGCAATCGCCGAACCTGCCGCAACGCGCGACTACGACGGCGATCCGGTCTACTTCGACAAGATCGTACTGACGCAGAATCTGCGACTGACGGCGGCTCAGGCCACTGTCAAGGGCGAGGTAATGTGGATAGCCTGCGTCGAGGGCGCATGCCACTCGCCGGAGTATTGGGAGTTCGAAGTAGTCGTAGGCGACGCCTCGGCAGCCGTCGCGCCTGCCGTCGAGGGCGATGCGCAGAGCGTCGAACCCGCCGAGGACATGGCCGCCACGGGCGAGAGTATCGCTGCGGCCGAGCCAGAGTCGCCGGCCGAGAAGCCGTTCAGCTGGGCGCTCATCATTGAGGCCGTGATCTGGGGCTTCGCCGCGCTGCTGACGCCGTGCGTATTCCCTATGGTGCCGATGACCGTGTCGTTCTTCATGAAGGGCAGTTCGTCGGTTGCGGCGGGACGCTTCAAGGCCTTGATGTACGGCCTTTTCATCGTGCTGCTCTATGTCGTGCCTATCGCCGTGATAATCCTTATCACGCGCTTTGCCGGCGGCGATGCCGTGACGGCCGACATATTCAACTGGCTGGCTACCCACTGGTTGCCCAACATCATATTCTTCGTCGTATTCATGATCTTCGCCGCCTCGTTCTTCGGTGCGTTCGAGATCACGCTGCCCTCGAAGCTGGTCAACAAGAGCGATCAGGGTGCCGACAAGGGCGGTCTGCTGGGTATATTCTTCATGGCGCTGACGCTGGTTCTGGTGTCGTTCTCGTGCACGGGTCCTATCGTAGGTACGGTGCTGATAAAGTCGACTTCGGGCGAGTTCTGGTCGCCGATCGTCACTATGGGCGCCTTCGCCGTGGCTTTCGCGCTGCCCTTCACGCTGCTGGCCTGGTTCCCGTCGGTTTTGAAGAACCTGCCCAAGAGCGGCGGCTGGCTCAACTCGGTGAAGGTGGTTCTGGGCTTCATCGAGGTCGCGCTGGGCTTCAAGTTCCTCAGCGTCGCCGACCAGACCTATCACTGGAATCTGCTCGACAGAGAGGTCTATCTGGCGATATGGATCGTCGTATTCTCGCTGCTGGGTCTCTATCTGCTGGGTAAGATACGCTTCGCCCACGACGACAAAATGGAGTATCTGACTGTAAAGCGTCTGGCGCTGTCGATCGTCGCATTCTCGTTCGTGGTATATTTGATACCCGGCATGTTCGGCGCTCCGCTCAAAGCTCTGTCGGGATATATGCCGCCGTTGCAGACGCAGGATTTCGTCCTCGGATCGGAAAAGGCCGAGGTCAAGAGCGTCAAGTACGGCGACGACCTGCATCTGCCGCTGGGGCTGTCGGGCTATTTCGATCTGCCGGAGGCTCTCACGGAGGCCAAGCGCACGGGTAAGCCGCTGTTCGTCGATATCACGGGTCACGGCTGCGTCAACTGCCGCGAAATGGAGCAGCGCGTATGGAGCGATCCTCGCGTGCTGGATATCCTGCGCAACGACTATATCGTAGTGGCGCTCTATGTCGACGACAAAATGGATCTGGCCGAGGCCGATTATCTGACTACGCCCGACGGCAAGACGTTGAAGCAGCTCGGCCGCAAAAATTCGTATATCGTGCAGTCGCGCTTCGGTGTAAACGCCCAGCCGGCATACGTGCTGCTCTCGCCCGAGGACGAGGAGCTGATGCCCGTGCGCGGATACGATCTCGATGTGGACGGCTTCGTGACTTTCCTCGAAGGCGGACTGGCCAAGATGCGTGAGCGTTAACGGTCGCGGAGGTCTGCGCCCGCAGACAAACCCTATATTATGCCGCGAGCCGCAATGTCCGGCACGGGCAGATGTTTTTACCCCGACAGGGACTCTCTTGTCGGGGTATTTTTTTTTGACATGCAGATATATATGGCATCGGCGGGATTGTTGTGCTAAGATGCGATATTTGCGCATCGGTGTTTGCATTTGTCCCGGCTAAATGTTATATTTGACATCGTCGAATATACTTCCGCTCGGCAAAATGCAAGTAAACTTGCTTTTGCGCTCGCTTATTCGTATATTTGTATAGTAACTAACCAATAGAATCGAATCATTATGGAAAAATTATTCTTGCGTCTGGCGGCCGTCGTGCTGTTATCGGTCTTTTGCATGTCGTGCGATAAGGATGACGATGCGCCTGGCAGACCCGTAGACTGTTCAGCTACGCTCGAACAGACCAACTGGGAGGGCACGCTCATTAGGAATGGCGAAACATTCGACATTCGGATACTGTTCAATGTAGAAAATAGCGGGTGCTATACGATCAATAATGATGATGGAGCCTATTCATTCAAGTACATCCACACGGATCGAGTAGTCGAATTCAATTACGCTACATTGATTACAGGGAGTTGGTGGATAGACAGCAGAACAGATAATCGGATGCGGCTTATAGAATATCCTATGCTCAATGAGAATTACGATTATATGATCCTTAAACGAATATATAAATGAAAAAGATGACGTTTGTCATTTTTTTTCGTTGTCATTTTGATATTCCGGGTGTATCGAAGTCTCTGAGCCATAAAAAGATTCATCCCCTGCATGACATTTCATGCAGGGGATGTCGTTTGTCGGGGCAGAGCATAAGCTGCTGCATGTGGCTGCCGTGCAGGCTGGGATGTCAGTGGCATATTGCGGGTGTACCCGGTTGATCTATCGTGCGGCGGAGTTGCCGGAATATAGGATCGCTGCCTGCTGTCGCACCGGTATATGCTGCTAAGCCGCCGGGGTGTTGCGGTCGTATCCGGTAGTGCCGAATATCAGGTTACTGCATTATCGGCGTATCGCGCGAGTGTTGTCTGCTGCGCTGATACATGCTGCCGGCGAGCGGATATATTGCAAGTGCCGTCGGCTGCGGTTATTGCAGCAGGGATGCGAATTTCTTCACGATAATCCGCATCCTGCCGCGCCGTTATCTCATATATATTTCGTTCTCGCCGATAAGGCGTCCTTCGGTATAGAGCTGGACGGTGTAGGTGCCCTGCGTGAAGCCGTTGCCGGTGTAGAAGATGCTGACCGGTACGTCGTTATTCTCGTAGTCGACGGTACGCTCGGCTGATGCTATGAGAGCCTCGCCCTCGAACGAGAACGTTATTACGCTGTCGCCCGACAGGAGATAGCCCTCGGGCGAGAGTATGCGCACGTAGACGGTCTTCTGTCCCGGTTCGGCCAGCTCGTTGGCCGTGAGCTCGAAATCGACTCTGAGGCGTTTGGCATTCTTGATTCGCGAGACGGGGTTGCTCTTGGCGCCCAGCGATGCGAGGGCTATGCTGCGCGCACGGATGACCGAACCGATGCGCACCTTGGTGTTCAGCTCCTCGGCCTTCTCCTCGGCTACGTCGGCACGCAGCTGCGCCGTGGCGATATCCTTCTTGAACGATATGTTCTCCTGTTGCAGGTGGCGGTTGATGCTGTTCAACGAGTCGATCTGCCGCAGATAACCCTTCATGACATCCTTCAATGTAGCCAGCTCGCGCTTGTACTTGTTGATCTGGTTGTAGTTGTAGGTCTTCTCCTTCTGCAACTGTTCGAGCATCGCCGTAGCCTGCTGGTACTTGACGAGCATAGTGTCGTTCTGTATCTTCATGTTCTCGAACTCGGCCACGAGGTCTTTGGCATCGGCCTCCAACTGCGAGTTCTCCTCTTCGAGCATCTGCTTGGCCGAGGCCACCAGCTCGGCATTGCGCTCGACGTCGCGCACCTTGCTGACATACTTGGCGAAGAAGAATGCCAGCGGGATGATGATAAGTATGAGTATGATAAGCGCTATGCGGTAGCCCATAGCCGCGCGGCGGCGGCGCTCGTCGTCGTAGCTCTCGTCGTCATCGTCGTCGCGGCGCCACGGCTCCTCTGCGGGCGTGCCGGCATCCTGTGCATATCGGCTGTCGGCAGCACGTGGGTCGGGTAAGATAGGCTCCGCTGCGCGCGATGCCGTCCGCGGGGATGCGGAGGCTGCCGCAGTAGCGGATGTCTCGGTCTGTTGCGCCGGAACCTGCTGCGCCGGAGCATGCCGCTCTGCTGTCGGCTCCTGAGTGCGGCGGGGTGCGGCTGTGGCGTCGGCTTCGGCCGCAGGGGCTGTGCTCGCCGCGGCTTCGCGTTGGAGTCTGTCGTTGAGGGTCTCGGGCACGGCTCCGCGCTCGGCCAGAATGTCGTTCAGCGTCTTGGGTGTAGAGGCCGGCGCCGTCGTCGCGGCCGCCGCCGATACTTCATGGCCGCATATCGGGCATGCCGAGGCTTTGTCCGATACGAGGTTTCCGCATTTGCTGCATCTTGTGAGTGCCATATTCGATATGTTGTTATTCCGATCTGCAAAGATAACGAAATTCGTTGCAAACTATTATGATATTTGCGAGAAATCCATCTTGTCGTGCGAGCGGTAACGCTCCCTGAGCACCCTCAGCCCGACATGTCCGGGTTGCGAGAGATCGATATCGGCCGAGAGTACGGCCACCGCCTCGTCGCGCGTGATCTGCATGATCTGGGTGTCGGCGGCCAGATCGGCTATTTTCAAGTCGAACGTCTCGCCGCTCTGCTGCGTGCCGTGCATGTCGCCTGCGCCGCGCAGTTTCAGGTCGAGCTCGGCCAGACGGAATCCGTCGTTGGTCTGGCACATGGCGTCGAGACGTGCGCGCGCCTCCTTGGAGAGCTTGTCGCCCGACATGAGTATGCAGTATGACTGCTCGCCGCCGCGGCCTACGCGTCCGCGCAGCTGGTGCAGCTGCGACAGTCCGAACCGCTCGGCCGACTCGATGACCATGACCGCGGCGTTGGGCACGTCGACGCCCACCTCGATGACCGACGTTGCGATCAGTATGTCGGCCTCGCCGCGCTTGAACTGCGCCATTGCGGCCTCCTTGTCCTCGGCCTTCATCTTGCCGTGGCAGACCGTTATGCGGTACTCGGGCAGCGGAAAGTCGCGCGATATGGATTCGAAGCCGTCGTAGAGATCCTTGTAGTCCATCGTCTCCGACTCCTTGATAAGTGGATAGACGATATACACCTGACGGTGCTTGCGTATCTCGTCGCGGAGAAATCCGAACATCTTCAACCGCGACGAGTCGGTGTAGCGGAACGTGCGCACGGGGCGGCGTCCCGGCGGCAGCTCGTCGATGACCGATACGTCGAGATCGCCGTAGAGGGTCATGGCCAGCGTGCGCGGAATGGGCGTGGCGGTCATGACGAGGATATGGGGCGGGCGGCTGTTCTTGCCCCAGAGCCTTGCCCGCTGCTCGACGCCGAAGCGGTGCTGCTCGTCTATGACGACATAGCCCAGCTGCCTGAACGCCACCTTGTCCTCTATCAGGGAATGCGTGCCGACGAGTATGTCGACCTCGCCAGCGGCCGTGCGCTCCAACGCCTCGCGCCGCTCCTTGGTTTTGGACGATCCGGTCAGTATGGCTATGCGAAGATTCATCCCTTCGGTCATGCGGCTCATCGAGGCGTAGTGCTGGCGCGCGAGGATCTCGGTCGGGGCCATAATGGCGGCCTGATAACCGTTGTCGACGGCCAGCAGCATCGACATAAGCGCTACCATGGTCTTGCCGCTGCCTACGTCGCCCTGCAACAGACGGTTCATCTGGCGGCCCGAGATCATGTCGCCGCGTATCTCCTTTATGACGCGCTGCTGTGCCGAGGTCAGCGGAAAGGGCAGCTTGTCGCGGTAGAACGTATTGAACGCCTCGCCCACGCGCGGCATCATGAAGCCCTCGCCGCGCGACAGGCGTGCCGTGCGGCGCGACTGTATGGTAAGCTGCACGCCCAGCAGCTCGTCGAATTTGAGCCGGTATTGTGCCTGCCGCAGTTTCTCGGGCGACTGCGGGAAGTGTATGTTGTAGAGTGCTTCGCGCAGCGGCATAAGGCCGTGGCGCAGCAGCATCTCGTGCGGCAGCATCTCGCGCACGGAGTCTTTGGCCAGCTGCCATGCGTTGGCGATGATCGTCGACATGGCCTTGGCGCCTATGCCCTGCGAGAGCTTCTCGGTCGAGGGGTAGATACCCTGATAGCCGCTCTCCGACTTGCGCGACAGCGCCTGCTCGATCGGTTCGATCTCGGGATGTACGAAGCTGAACGTGCCGCGGTAGAACGACGGGCGTCCGAAGATCATATATTCGCGGCCTACCTCTATTCGCTTCTCTATCCACTTTATGCCGTGGAACCACAGCAGCTCGGTGGTGCCCGTCGCATCGCCTACCGAGGCCGTAAGGCGCTGCTTGCGACCCGTTCCGGAGTAGGATATTCCCGTTATGCGTCCGCGCAGCTGTATGAGCGTCGAGTCGAGCGATTCGTCTATCTCGCTGAGGGAGTATATGCGCCGGCGGTCGATGTAGCGCATCGGAAAGCGGTAGAGCAGATCGCCTACCGTCTGCACGCCGATCTCGCGTGCGAGCAGCCTCGCGCGAGCCTCTCCCACTCCGCCGACGAATTTTATGTCGTATGACATCGTATCCTGCATAGGGCAAAGGTACGAATTAGCCGAGAGAAAAAAGCAAGCTCGTTTGCATTTTTTTTCGAGGCGCAGTACCTTCGACGAAGTCAAATATACGAATTAGCGATGGCAGAAACAAGCGTTAGTTTGGTTATGCCGAGCGAGAGTATTTTCGGCGCAGCCAAAGATAAGAATTGGCCATAGCGCAGAAGCAGGTGTAAGCATAACTTTGCCGGGATATTAAAATGTAGCTCGGCCAGAATCGAAGCCGTTTGCGGGTTCCACCCGAAGCGCGCATGGCGCGCGACAACAAGTCCCCCTCCGAGGAGGGGGATTTAGGGGGAGGGTACAATCTGTAAAACGGCGTAAGCCGTAACTATGACCGGCAGACTTATACGACGACCGAGCAAGGTATACACGATCCGGAGTGCAGGAAGATTCTATCCCACAACGGCGTAAGCCGTAGCTGCGCCCGCCGGCCTTGCAAGACGTTCGGGCAGCGTATACGCTATCCTGAGCATCGATCCGCCGTATATGAAAACAGACCGCCCGCAATATACGGGCGGTCTGCATGTATCGGAAGAGGGTGCCTTACTTGACGGGCTCCAACTCGACCGTGAAGTGGCGCATGATCGGGAACTCGTTGGTAATGCGGTAGCCGTGAGTGATCTGCTCGCGACGGTCGTATACATTCTTCAACGCAGCGGCGATTACGTCCATGTGGTTGTTGGTGTAGGTGCGGCGCGGTATGGCCAGACGCAGCAGCTCCAACTTCGGATAGCGGTTCTCGCGCGTCTCGGGGTCGCGGTCGGCCAGTATCGAACCGATCTCGACGCCGCGGATGCCTGCTTCGAGGTAGAGCTCTATGGCAAGCGTCTGGGCGATGAACTCCTCCTTGGGAACGTGCGTAAGCACCTTCTTGGCGTCTACGAAGATAGCGTGACCACCGGCGGGGCGCTGGTAGGGGATGCCGTACTCGTCGAGCTTGGCGCCCAGATACTCTACCTGCTTGATACGCGTTTCGAGATAGTCGAACTCGGTACCCTCGTCCAGACCTATTGCCAGGGCGTTCATGTCGCGACCCGACATACCGCCGTAGGTAATGAAGCCCTCGTTCATGATGCAGAACATCTGGCAGCGGCGCCACAGCTGCTCGTCGCGGAATGCGACGAAGCCGCCCATGTTGACAATGGCGTCCTTCTTCGAAGACATGGTCATGATGTCGGCATAAGAGAACATCTCGCGTACGATCTCCTTGATCGACTTATCGGCGTAGCCCTCTTCGCGCGTCTTGATGAAGTATGCGTTCTCGGCGAAGCGGGCCGAGTCGATCTGCAAACGCACGCCGTAGCGGTGGCACAGCTCCGATACCTCGCGGATGTTGGCCATCGATACGGGCTGTCCGCCGGCCGTGTTGTTCGTGACGGTCAGCACGACTGCCGGTATGCGCTCCTTGGGCGTCTCCTTCAACACCTTCTCCAACTTGGCCGGGTCGAGGTTGCCCTTGAAGGGAACCTCCAACTGCGTGTCGGCAGCCTCGTCGATCGTACAGTCGATCGCGTGCGCCTTGCGGAACTCGATATGACCCTTGGTCGTGTCGAAGTGCGAGTTGCCGGGCAGCACGTCGCCCTCGTTGATTATGGTCGAGTAGAGTACGTTCTCGGCGGCGCGTCCCTGATGCGTGGGCAGGAAGTAGTCGAAGCCGAGGATGTCGCGTATGGCGTTCTTCATGTTGTAGTACGAACGTGCGCCGGCGTAGCTCTCGTCGCCCTGCATCAGTCCGGCCCACTGGCGGTCGCTCATGGCGCCGGTGCCCGAGTCGGTCAGAAGGTCGATGAAGACCTCGTCGCTGCGGAGGTTGAACAGGTTGTAACGTGCGTCGCGGATCCACTTCTCGCGCTCCTCGCGAGTGCTCTTATGGATAGGTTCGACCATTTTGATACGGAATGATTCCGAGAAAGGTAATTTCATATTTTATGTGTTTTAAGGTTAATGAATGATTCGTTGCGAGGGACCGTCGGACGGGCGGGATGCCTTGCGGCGGGCGAGGCGGCATAGGCATGCGACACACCTCCGCGCCTCAGGCGTGGAATTCGTCGCGCCGCTTGATGTTGAGATAATCTCCGGACGCGCTATGTCGCATCTGTTGCTGCATTGCTCTACAAATGTACGAATTATCGTCGGGAAAAACAACCCTGTCGCGCGATTTTTTTTGCCGTCGCCCTCGCAGCGGCCGCAGCAGGTGTACGATGGCTGTTTCGGGCGGCGGCGCGGGTGCCTTTGCCGTGTCGTCTGTTGTGAAAAACGGGGCGTTTGTTGAATTAATTTCGTAAATAAATAAGTATGAATTATATTTGCCGACATGATTATTATAAATATATAAGGATATATCTATGAACAGATCGTTGATCGCAATATTGGTCGTGACCCTGTCGCTGGCGGCGAGCGTCTCGTGCGTCCGCCCCGCAGAGGACGGTGCGGAGACCGACCGGCCGACGGTCGAGGCGATGCTGGGTCTGACCCTGTCGCAGGATACGCGTACATGGATCATGGACGACGGCGGGTCGGTAGGGTGGAGTGTCGGCGACAAGATAGCGTTGTGGGCGCGCGACGATGCCGGACGCATGGTCGTCGAGGCCGCGCCGTTCACGCTGCGCCACTTCACGGCGAGCTATGCCACGGCTATGTTCGCCGGCCGCATAGAGCGGATGCCCGAGGCTGATTACGACTACTTCATGGCCTACCCCGTACCCCAGTCGCTCAGCGGCACCGCCGCGACGTACAGCGTGCCCGAGGTGCAGGACGGACGCTACGCAGGTGCCGGCGACGTTATGATAGCCTCGCCTGTCGAGAACGCGGCGGCCATAACCTCTGTCAAGGCACCCGAGTGGAGGGTGTCGATGCACCACATGATGCACGCGCTGCGCATAACCATTCCCGAGAACAGGAACCTGTTCGGCTATCGCTTCACGCGTCTGGAAATAGTCTTCCCGCAACCCGTAGTGGGCGATGTCACGTTCGATGTCACGGATCCCGATGCCGCGCCGCAGATCAATGCGAAGTCGAACCGTCTGGTCATCGAGAACGCCGACGGATTCGATGCCGGCGATACCATATGGGCCTTCGTACTGCCTACGGCAGAGGGCATCGACGGCGAGATCACATATCGCGTATCCAACGACAGACGCCACTCGGTCGATGCGACATATCCGGCACGCTTTGCTCTGGCGTCGGGACACGTGACCCCGATACGCATGGCTACGCCCGATCTTTACAGATATACTTCGTTCGAGTTCCGCGTGCCCGAAAACAATCTGGGCGAGGATTACAGCAAGTTGTTCATTTACGACGGTGCCGGACAGCCGGTTGCGTCGTTCGACCGCAACGAGGAGCATGTCTACAAGTTGGAGTACGAGGGCGTATTCGACCGCCCCGACTGGGACGGGGCGGACTTCACGCTCAGCTTCGAGTCGGAGCATGCGATCGTCAGCCGCAAGATCAATCTCGGCGCCGTAGAGCCTTATGCCAGCTACTCGTACACGACGTCGGTGCCCTATCTGTTGGAGGAGCGCTTCGACAATATAGGCGACTTTACCGACGGACACGACAACCCGGGTGTGGGCGGTGTTACGTCGGACTCGTATACAGGTTCGATGATGTTCGACCGCAACGGCCTTGCCGGGTGGTCGGGCTGCCGTGTGGGCGGTCTGGCGCACACGAGCATAAGAGTGTGCTGCCGCACGGAGTGTACGATATTCAACATCAAATATCGCTATCACGGCCGACTCGATTCGCCGCGCCTTACGGGAATCAAGCCCGGCGTGAGCGTCGATGTGGAGGTCGAGCTGGATTACGGCGGCGGACATGCCGGCAATGCGGTCATTCATCCGATAGCCGTTTACGGATACGACACCTCGTCGGCGGGAGCTATCGACGGCAAACAGCACGATACGTCATGGTTTATCGAGGGGGCTACGCGATTCGACCCGTGGACGGAGTCGGACGCCTCGTTCGAAACGCCCCACCATGCGGCCTATACGCTCCGCGGCGCGACCGACCAGTATCGTCTGTCGTGGGAGGTCAACTCTACCGGATACGCCAATGCGACCAATGCCAACTGCTGGCTCTATCTGGACAACATAACCGTAAGGATCAAGAGTGTGCAATAGAAATGATAAAAACCGATGATATGAAAAAATTGCTTGTTTCACTGTGTCTGCTTTCGCTGTCGTGGGCATGTACCGATGACGGAGAACGGATTGAGGGCGGAACGATGGGCGGCGTGAGAATCGCATGCCAGCCCTCTGACGAAGCTGTCGAGACGCGAACGACGGTGAATTGTACGATGCCTTCTGTCGAGGACTTCAAGTTGACGATCGAGGGCGTGTCGCTGCACTATACCAAGGAGTGGGATGCGATAGCCCAATTCCACGAGGATAACTATCTATACAAAGGCGAATATAAGGCGGTCGTCGAGGCCGGCGACGTCACGGTCGAGGGATACGACGATGTGGCATTCCGCGGCGAGCAGCCCTTTACGGTCGTGGCGCGTCAGAATACCGAGGTCGCCGTGACGGCGCACATCGCCAATGCCATGATAAAGGTCGAGTATACCGACAACTTCCTCAATTATTTTACCGGCGGTCATGAACTTGCTCTGACCACGGCTGCCGGCAGGACTTTCGACGTGAGCCGGCCTACCGAGAAGCTGCTCTTCATCGCACCCGATTCGTTCAAGGTCACGGGCACGGCCGTCAAGCAGGCCAACGCCTCGGGCAAGGATCCCGTGACGGTAACGCTCCCCGAGATGAGCCGCACGGGCTTGAAGCCGCAGACGATATACACTGTCTCGTTCGACGTGTCGACGGCCGGTCGCGCGACGTTGGAGATACGTCTCGACGACTCTCTGGTCGAGAGTGTCGAGATAGACGAGGAACTTAATGAAAACTCTTGATAACACGCACTATATGAAAAATATGATCCGACTTTTTACAGCATTGACCTTTGCTGCCGTGTCGTTTGCGGCGTGCGATAAGGATAAGGCCGACTACAACGTGACACCCGACCCGGGCAAGGAGAACATAGGTTTTCTGGCGCTGGGCGGCATGCAGGCCTCGGTCATGGTCGACACCGAGAATATAGCCACGCCGACGCAGAACTCGACGCGAGCCGGCGCCCCCGACATCGATACGTTTACCGTGACCATTACCGATGCGAAGGGCGTTGCGGTGCAGTCGTTCCTCTACGGCGAGCGTCCGGCTGCGCCGATAGAGTTGCCGGGCGGCGTGTACAAGCTCACTCTTAAATCGGGCGATATGGCCGGCGCCGACTGGGATGCCCCCGTATACGGAGCCTCGACCGACGTAGTCATCACGCGCAAGCAGACCACGACGGTGGAGGATATAGTGTGCAAACTTACGAATATCAAGGTTACGGTCGGCTGCTCGGCCGATCTCGCCGACCAGATCGATATCGAGAAGACGTCGATGAAGGTTACGCTGGCACCCAACTCGCTGACCTTCGCCGGTACGGAGACGCGTGCGGGATACTTCACGCCGACGGCCGAGAAGAATACGCTGCACCTCGAACTCTCGTGCCGCTATAAGGGTCAGGACTCCAACATCGACATGACCGCCGACATACCCAACGTCAAGGCCTGCCAGTGGCGCAAGATCAACGTCGTGATACAGCATTCGAGCGACGGCACGGCTAATATCGGCGTGACGTGCGATACGTGGGCTTACGACGAGGAGATCGTCTTCGACACGGCTACCTACATGTGCGAGGAGATCATCGCCGACGAGGACGAGCTGCCGACGATCGTGGGCGAGGACTACGACCTGTCGCAGGTCTTCACGCTGACCGACGATATGTTCAACGAGGACGGTGCGTTCCTTAAAGCTATTCCGGTGGTTATAACGGCCAAGGCGCCGCTGGCGCGTCTGACTGTCGAGGCGGCCTCGGACAACCCCGACTTCGTGAACCAGTATACGGCCATGATCCCCTTGTCGGAGGATCTGTGCCACCCGACGGTGGCCAAGGGCGTATTGCAGATGATGGGCTATCCGCTGTCGGCTCTCGGACAGACGTCCGTAAGGCTGCGCTTCGGCTTGCAGGCGGTGCTGATGCACGACTGCCCCGGTACGCACACATATAAGATAACGGCCGTCGACGAGGCGGGACGCTCGTCGAGCGCTACCCTGACCGTATCGGTGGGCGGCGCCAGCAACGCCCCGCGCATCGAGTGGATCGGCCATACGCTCGGCGTGCCCTATACCGTCGCCGATGATTTGGAGTGCAAGATCCGCGTGACGGCGCCTGAGGGCATAGCCGGCTTTACGGTGGATATAATTTCGGATGTGCTTACGCCGTCCATATTGGAGGGCGTCGGTATCACTTCGCATCTCGATCTGGTCAATCCGGGCGAGTACAAGGATAAGATCGAGGGTCTGGGATTCCCCACGGGCGATGCCGTCTACGGCAAGACCCTTATCGACGAGAACACTCTGGGCATATCGTCGACGTTCATGGGACTTTTGCAGATTACGGGCAAGGGTGTCAACGAGTTCCGCATGACCGTGACCGATGCGGCCGGTCAGTCGGTTGTCGGCAGGATAATCTTGGAGGTAAAATAACGTTGGAGGACAGAGTCATGAAAAAGATATTGACATTGATGTTGCTGGCGGTGCTGGCGGCGGCATGCACGAAGGATGCCGACCCGCGCTTCGAGCTCGAACCCGATGAGGGTGCATTGAAGATCGGCTTGGCGTTGGCTTCGTCGCCGTCGCCCGACGATAAGATCGTCATCAAGATATATAAGATAGCGCCGGCAGGGTCGGAGAATGCCGGCGAGAGGCAGCTCGTCAGACGTTATACTTCGCTCGGCGACGTGCCGCAGTATCTGGCTCTTGTGGCCGACGACTACTGCGTGACGGTCGATGTGGGCGACGATACGGTAACCGCCTCGCGTACGGCAAAGCTCTACCGCGGCGAGCAGACCTTCAAGGTGCAGGCCGGCCTTATCAGCAACGTGACGGTCGACTGCAAACTGCGCTCGACGGTCGTGGCCGTAGCCTATGCGGATTCGGTGGGCGAGTCGTTGGAGGAGGGCTATTCGACCGAGATCATCGCGGCCGAGAGCTTCGATACCCCCGAGGACGAGATCGTGCCTGCGCCGAGGATGACCTTTACCCAGAGCGGCGAGGGATATTTTCTGATGCCGCAGGATGTCGCTACGCTGTCGTGGCGCTTCGAGGGCGTGCACCCCGTCGAGGGCAGCATCGCCAAGTCCGGAACGATAACCGACGTCAAGGCCGGAGCGCGCTATACCGTCAGATTGAAGTATTCGAAGGATGCCAACGGCATGCTCGTCTTCACGGCATCGGTCGACGAGACGATCGAGGAGTTCGACGACAACATATCGTTCAGCCCCGATCCGACGATCATGGGCGAGGGCTTCGATACCGATATCCGGCACGACTATCTGAGCGGTTCGCATACATACGTCGTATCGGCTCAGGCCGCCATAACGCAGCTCAAAATAGCGGTCGGCGAGACCGTCTACGACATGCTCTCGTCGTCGTGCCCGGGCGTGACGGTGGAGCGCACCGACGACAAGAACATACGGTTGACGCTTGCCGACGACTTCTTCGCGCAGCTCAGCGGCGGCGTACACTCGCTTCTGTTCAAGGTTGTCGATGCCGACGGCGGCAAGATAGAGAAGCCTGTCGAGTACAGGACGCAGGGCGTCAATCCGCTCGGCGATGACGACTACGATCTGTGGACGGGTACGGCATCATTCACGGCCACGGTGTTCGACAGCTCGGCTGCGTCGGTGGCTATCGCCTACCGCGAGCAGGGCGGAGAGTGGCGCCAGACGACGGCCGTCGCCGCCGGCGACGGGACATACACCGCCTCGGGTACCGATTTCCATGCCGGAAAGAGCTACGAGTACAGACTGCTGCTCTCGTCGGCGCAGAAGGGATGCACGATGACCGTGGCCATGCCCGAGGGGGCGCAGCTGCCCAACGGCGACATGGAGCGGTGGAGCAAGCCCGACAAGGCCTACTTCCCATACGCTCAGGGCGATGCCCCGTTCTGGGCGACCGGTAACCCCGGCTCGACGTCGCTGGGCGACAAGTGGAACCTGACTACGCCCTCGACCGACATACATGCAGGCAGCACGGGTTCGCAGTCGGCATATTTGAAGGCTACCTACCCCAATGCCATGGGTATAGGCAAGTTCGCGGCCGGTAACCTGTTCGTCGGAGATTTCTCGCTGAGCGGACTGGACGGCATGGTGGACTTCGGACGTCCGTTCGAGTACACGGCCAAGCCCAAGGCGTTGAAGTTCTGGATGAAGAACAATGCCGGCGAGATCAACCGCAACCCGGGCAAGCCGATCAGCGGAACCGATATCAATCAGGCCGTCGTCATTCTGGCCAACTGGACCAAGCCTCGCCGCGTCGACACGTCGAACATCGACGCAACGTTCCTCGACGTGGAGAACCTCGATAAGGAGCCGGGCGTAGTGGCCTACGGCGTGTTCCGCACGCAGGAGTCGGTGGCTGAGTGGTACGAGAAGACGATCGACCTTACCTACATCAGCGACGAGCGCCCCAACTACATCGTAGTGTCGTTCGCCACCAGTGCCTACGGCGACTATTTCTGCGGTTCGGAGGATTCGTACATGTATATCGACGACGTGAAACTGGTTTACTAAACTGCGACGAATGCGAAGATTATATCTGACCATAATTGTCTTGCTGCTTGCCGCGCCCGCAGGGGTCGCGGCAAAGCGGTATGTCGGCATCTTCGGTGCAGAGCGTGGCGGCGACCTTTTTGCCGCGTACGGCGCGACGCGATACGGAGCCGGCTTCGCGGCTGCGGACGGTGCAGCGCCGGATAACGCACTGCCTTCGGCCGTCAGCCCCAACGAGGCGCGCCGCCACCGCGGTTTCAGCACCTCGCAGACCTTCGTCCCGAAGGGACAGTGGATATTCGGCGGCTCGGCTTCCTACTCCACGCACGACAACGAAACGTATAAGTTCCTGATTATAGAGGATATCTCCTCGACCGGCTATACCGTCAAGGTAAGCCCGATGATAGCCTATTCGCCCAAGGACAATATGGCCGTCGGCGCGCGGTTCATCTACGGCCGCTCGATGCTCGGCATCGACAACGCCGGATTGAAATTCGGCGACGAGGAGTCGGGCGTCAACATCAAGGTCGACTACTATCATCAGGTAAGGCAGGACTACTCGGGTGCGCTCTTCTGGCGTCAGTACATACCTATGGGGCGCTCCAACCGCTTCGCCATATTTACCGAGATACAGCTCTGCTTCTCGGGCGGGCAGTCCGCCCTGGTGGCCGAGGACGGCGTGCTGGACGGATTCCAGAAGTACCGCGGCACCTACGCCACCCATTTCGGAACGTCGGTGGGTCTGCAACCGGGCATCGTGGCATTCGCCACTAACAACATGGCATTCGAGATCAGCATCGGTGTCTTCGGCATATCATACGACCACACCAAGCAGACGCACAACCGCGTCGAGGTGGGCGAAGTGAAGACCAGCATGATGAACTTCAAGGTCAACCTGCTGTCGATCGGATTCGGCGTTTCGTTTTATCTCTAAACTGCGACGCGATGAAAAGATTCATAATATTGCTGCTGCTTTCGGCGTTTTTATCTGCAACGGATGAGGTGCGTGCCGCCGATGCGGCCGGAAATGACTCGCTGGGCGGCCGGCCGGCCAGGATCGAGAAAGGCCATTTCCTGCCTATGAAGCGCCGCATCGACCGCGAGATAAATAAGATAAAGAGCGTCTACAAGGGCGAAGTGATGATCGGTCTGACGGCATCCTACGGCACGATCAAGGCCGACGATACGGAGATGATGCTCATACTGGACGATATCAACCTCAAAGGCTCCATGGCCACGATCAAACCCTTCGTGGGCTATGCCTACCGCGACAACAATGTTGTCGGCCTAAGGTTCGGATACGAGAATATCGACGGCGAGCTGGGCAACATAGCGCTCGATCTGGGCGAGCAGAACGACCTTTCGTTCTCCATGGACGGCATGTCGATGAGCAGTTCGAGCTACTCGTGGTCGATATTCCACCGCTCCTACATGGGGCTCGACCAGAAGGGGCGCATCGGATTCTTCGCAGAGTGGGAGCTTATGGCAAGGACGGGAACGATGACATTCTCCTACATGAACGGCGACGAGAAGAAGTATTCGCACAGCCGCAATACGGGCTTCAAGCTCAACTTCAACCCCGGCATGGCGGTATATATCTTTCCCAATGTGTGCACCACCGTATCGTTCGGACTGGGCGGTCTTTACTACAACAGGATCGACCAGAGCGACGAGACGGGCGAGCATACCGGACGACGCACCAAGTCGGGTCTGAGACTTAAATTCAACATCGCCGATATAAATATCGGTATGGTGGTGCATTTGTGGAACAAAAAGAAGAATTAGAGGATGAAACGAATATATGCTGTGTTTTTGGCGGCGGTGCTGTCGCTTGCGGCGGGATGTATCGAGAACAACATCCCCTATCCGGTCATCAAGCTCGACATCGTGGCCATGGAGGCCGAGGGTCTGCTGTCGGCGGCCGAGATCGACTCGTCGCGACATACCGTCACGATGCGCTTGAAGGAGACCACCGACATACGTGCGGTCGACATAACGCATGTGGAGCTTACAGAGGGCGCCGAGTCGAGCGTCGCGTTTCCGGGCGTCTTCGACATGCGCACGCCGCTCTACGTCACGCTGTCGCTCTACCAGTCGTTCGAGTGGACGGTAACGGCCGAGCAGACTATCGAGCGCTACTTCCGTGTCGACAACCAGATCGGCGAGGCCGAGATCGATGTAGAGAGCCGTATCGCTACGGCCTACGTGCCTATGGACTGCGACCTGAGCGCAACGGGCGTGACCGCTCTCAAACTCGGACCCGAGCAGATCACGACATATTCGCCTGATGCCTCGACTATCGATTCGTTCGAGGATACGGTGCGCCATATAGAGATCAGCTATCACGACATAACCGAGATGTGGACGTTGCGCGTAGTGCGCTCCGAGGTCGAGGTCGAGTTCACGTCGGTCGATGCGTGGGCGCGCAGCATATGGCTCTACGGCTCTGGACGCAGCGGCTCGGAGCTGGGCTTCCGTTATCGTCCTGCGGGGCAGGAGCAGTGGATAGACGTTGCCGACGTCGAGGTCGACGGCGGCAGCTTCAAGGCGCGCGTGAGCGGGCTGGAACCTTCGACTGCCTATCAGGTGGTGGCATTCTCCGGCCAGAACGAGTCGGCCGTAGCGGACGTGACAACGGAGGCTGCGCCCGTGTTGGAGAACGGAGGTTTGGAGAGCTGGTCGAAGCCGGCGAAGAGCTGGATGCCATACGCCGACGGTGCTGCGCCCTACTGGGGCTCGGGCAACCCCGGCGCCACGACTCTGGGCGACGCGTTCAACCTTACGACCCCCTCGACCGATACGCGTCCGGGCTCTGCGGGCACGACATCGGCCTCGTTGCAGTCGATGTACCCCAACATGGCCGGCATCGGAAAGTTCGCCGCAGGCAACCTCTTTCTGGGACGCTTCGCGCAGACGGTCGGCACCAACGGCATCGTGCACTTCGGACGCCCGTACAGCGGTCATCCTACGGCGCTGCACGGCTACTTCAAATACAAACGCGGCGACATCAACCGCGTGGGCTCGTCGCCCGCGGGCATGAATCTGGCCAAGGGCGATCCCGACAACGGTGCGATATACATCGCCGTGGGCGACTGGACGGCCGAGGAGTACGGCGGCGATCCGGAGAGCCCGATAGCGATCGACACGCGCGATACGAATACGTTCTTCTCGTCGTCATCGCCCGCCGTGATCGGTTACGGCGAGATGATCCTCACGGAGAGCGTCGACGGCTGGACGGAGTTTACGATCCCGCTAACCTATGTGTCGACTTCGCGCATGCCTACGCACCTGATCGTCGTATGTTCGGCTTCGCGCTGGGGCGACTACTTCACGGGCAGCACCGACAGCTGCCTGCTGGTCGACGATCTCGAATTGATCTACGAATAGGGATTCTACATGGCAGGATCGGCATATACCGCCGGAGGATAATCGCTCGGAGATTGTCTTCCGGCGTATCCGTTTTATGCAATATGCTGAAAATATGTTGTCGAAGGGTAGTATCGTGTTCGATTTTTCGAATGCGTATAGTTTTATTGCCGTTTTTTTTACGATTAGTTGATATTTAATGCTACATTTGTAAAGCATCGTATAAGTCGGCCGTATGATGATTTTTGCCTATTTACAGTGGACGACGGTTAAACCAATCTTTTATGAAATTCAGACACACTTTTATGTTGCTTGCGACTGCCGTATTGTCTTTCGCATGCGGAGAAGATCCCGACAACCCCAACCCCGTACCACCCGTACCGGATGCGGATTTCGTTTTGGAGGTAAGTGATATTACGCTCGATACGGCTCATATTAAGGTCCAGCCGAAAGATAAGACCATGCCATATGTCATTTTCATCAATCCTGCCTCGGAGTACGACAAGTTCGCCAGCGAGGAGGAGCTTATATCGGACGATCTGGTAGGATTCATCGAGCTTGCCGATGAGGCCGGACTGACGATCGAAGAGTGGCTCGAAGCCAATCTGACGAAGGGCGATGTCGAGGCCGATCAGGATATGCTCCGTCCGGGTATGGAGTATGTTCTCTATGCTTACGGTCTGTCGACCAAGGGCGAGGCTACTACGAAAGTATATACCTGCCGCTTCGAGACGCCTGCCGTACCTACGGTCGATGCCAAGTTCAAGCTCGAAATCACGTCGCTGACCAAGACCTCGGCCGAGGTCAAGGCCGTTGCCGACCCCTCGACCACGACATTCTTCCTGAATATCTTCGACGAGGAGGCCTATCAGGCCTACGGCGGCGACCGCGGCGCCTTTGCCGCTCAGGTGGAGTCTCTGGTCAGCCACTATATGAGCATGGGCGCATCGAGAAAGCAGATATTCGACAACCTTTCGAGCTGCGGCGAGGATACTTTCTCGCGCACCGACCTGCTGCCCGGAGAGAAGTATTACGCTTTCGCTATCGGCATCGACAAGGATTTCCGCGTGAACAGCGAGCCTGAGGTGTTGGAGCTGACGACCACCGACGTCACTCCCTCGGACAACAAGCTGACCGTCACTATCGAAACAATATCGTTCTCGGGCTTCACGGCGACGGTCGAGGCTACCAACGAAGACGGCTATCTGTGGAGCGTCCAGCCGGCGGATATGTGCGACAAGCTCCCCTCGGACGAGGCTATAATGTGGGAGGTCGCCGACATCTACAAGTACAACGAAGTAATGGATCAGTTCCTCACTCACGGTACGACGTGGCTGGGCGATATCGACTATCTGAAACCCGATACGGATTATTATCTTCTCGTATTCGGCTGGGACGATGCCCCGACGACTCCGCTTGTAAAGGTGCCGGTACACACCATGTCGGCCGATGACGATCCGGCAGCACTGACCGTCGATATCGAAATAGGCGAGCTGACCCACAAGTCGGCTACGGTAACCACGACAGGCTCGTCGGCCGTATATTACTATTCGGACATCATCGAGGCATCCGTTTACGACGAGACGTTGCAGGCGGAAGGCAGCGTCGATGCTGCCGTAAAGAAGCTGATGGACGCCTCTATCGAGTGGGGTGCCGAGTGGTTTGTCTGCACCAAGGCCGAGTACCTCATGGAGACCGGTATCATAGGCCGCCAGACATATACCTATCCCGATCTCTTGCCCCAGACCGCGTACAGGGTCTTCGCCATGAGTGTCGATATGGAGACGGGCGAGGCGGCTGCCGTCAAGGGCTTCGTAAGCGAGGTGTTCACTACGCCCGAGCATATAATCAGCGATGCGTCGCTCGAATTCGTTCAGGGACACCACTACGACGGCGATGCGCTTGCGGCGCTCGATCCCGATAAATATGGCGATCTGGCCGGCATGGCACTGCTCTCGTATTCGGTCGAGCCGAATGCTACGGCAGCGCACTGGTATACGAATTTCTACATCGAAGACTGGTCGAACGAGAGCGACGACTGGATCGAGATGATGCTCATTACCTTCGGCTACGACAGCGGAAATCCCGACAACGTTCAGTATGACAAGCGTTCGGGCGTATATGTACTGCCTTTCGACCAAACGTACTCGTTCGTGGGAATGGCACGGGATGCCGCCGGCATACTCGGCCACGGCGTAGCGGTGCCTATTACCCTCTCTAAGGCCGACGCTTCGCCTGCCGAGGAGTTCATCGCTTCGCAGTCGGCTGTGCTGCGCGCCCCGTTGAAGCCGGCCGGCTTCGAGCGCAGAGCCCGCCGCGTGCGCGTAGGCGGCGATGCAGAGTCGTTCGCCCGCAGCGCCTCGCCCGAGTCGCTGCCCTATGCGATAGAGCCCATGCGCGAGAAGCCTTTCGCGGGCGATCCTCGAATGAAGTTCTGATCGTGAGATATTAGACGGGGGCGTGCGGCATTGCTGTGCGCCCCCGTCGGTTTATGCAGACTCGGTTGCGGGTGTTTCGGCGCACGGCCGGCGCAGGCGATGTCTTTTATTTCGAAAAAATTAGAATTTGTAATGAGAAACATTGCTCGGATTGATAAATTAATTATATTTGTATTATTGAAACTTTGATTTATAACTAAACTGCAAACTTAACAGGCAAAATGAACAATGTAAACGTACAAGAGTTGCAGGATGTCGTGATTCGTTTTTCGGGCGATTCGGGCGACGGCATGCAGCTTACGGGTACACTCTTTTCGGACACATCGGCTCTGTTGGGCAACGGCATTTCGACGTTCCCCGACTATCCGGCCGAGATTCGCGCTCCGCAGGGTACGGTAGCGGGCGTATCGGGCTTTCAGGTGCATTTCGGTTCGTATCGCATCGACAACCCGGGCGATTACTGCGACGTGCTGGTTGCGATGAACCCCGCGGCGTTGAAGGCCAATCGCAAGTGGCTCAAACCGGGTGCGACGGTCATCCTCGACGGCGACACGCTTACCGAGGATAACATCCGCAAGGCGGGCTTCGCAACGCTCGATCCCATCGAGGAGCTTGGACTGTCGGACTACAATGTCGTGGCGGCCGACATCACGACCATGACCCGCGAGGCGCTGGCCGACATGGAGCTTGACAACAAATCGGTGGTCAAGTGCAAGAACATGTTTGCATTGGGCATCTGCTTCTGGATATACAACCGTCCCGAAGACCATGCTAAACAGTACTTGCAGAGCAAGTTCGCTAAGAAAAATCCGCTCGTGGCCGAGGCCAACAAGCGCGCTATCGACGCCGGTTACAACTATGCGGCCAACACACACCAGTTCGCCAACAACTATACGGTGGCTCCGGCACAGCTGGAAAAGGGAACCTATCGTTCGATCAACGGCAACGTGGCTACGGCATGGGGCTTCTGCGCCGCTGCCGAGAAGGCCGGTCTGCCGCTCTTCTGCGGCTCGTATCCCATTACGCCCGCGACGGTCATCCTCGAAGAGCTGGCCAAGCGCAAGGATCTGGGCGTAAAGACGGTGCAGGCCGAGGACGAGATCGCCGGCATCTGCACCTCGATCGGTGCCGCCTATGCCGGCAACTTCGCCGTGACCACCACTTCGGGTCCCGGTCTGTCGCTCAAAAGCGAGGCTATGGGTCTTGCCGTCATGGCCGAGCTGCCGCTGGTCGTGGTGGACGTACAGCGCGGCGGCCCGTCGACGGGTCTGCCCACGAAGACCGAGCAGAGCGATCTTATGCAGGCGCTTTACGGCCGTAACGGCGAGTGCCCTATGGTCGTTGTGGCGGCATCGTCGCCGAGCGACTGTTTCCACTATGCCTTCATGGCAAGCAAGATCGCCATGGAGCACATGACTCCCGTCGTGCTGCTTACCGACGGCTTCATCGCCAACGGCTCGGAGCCGTGGCGCATACCGCAGATGAGCGACTATCCGACCATTACGCCTCCCGTCGTGGAGCCGCATGCCGAGCAGGACTTCATGCCTTACGCCCGCAACGAGAAGCTGGCGCGCGGCTGGGCCTTCCCCGGCAAGAAGGGGTTGGAGCACCGCATCGGCGGTCTTGAAAAGGATCATCTCAAAGGTACCATATCTTACGATCCGGCCAACCATCAGGAGATGGTTACCACGCGCCGCCGCAAGGTGGAGCTGGTGGCCGATTCGCTGCCCGCACCCGAGGTGTTCGGCGACGAGAAGGCCGAGGTGCTGGTCGTGGGCTGGGGCGGTACGCGCGGACATCTGCACAGCGCCGTCAGGGATTTGCAGCAGCAGGGACGCAGCATAGCTCATCTGCACTTCAACTATATATACCCGCTGCCGCACGGCGTCGAGGAGGTTCTGTCGCGCTACGACCGTATCGTCGTGTGCGAGCTCAACGAGGGACAGTTCGCCGCATATCTGCGTCAGACGTTCCCCTCGATCCGCTTCGAGCAGTACAACAAGTGCGAGGGTCAGCCCTTCACGCTGGTAGAGCTGAAAGATAAGTTCAACACCATGTTTTAATACGGAGATATAGTTATGGCAGAATACAAATATACGCCCGCCGATTTCAAGAGCGATCAACAGGTCAAGTGGTGTCCAGGCTGCGGCGACCACGCTATACTGAACGCCGTGCAGCGCGCCATGCCCGAGGTGGCCGACGCCCTGGACAAGCCCCACAACATGTTCACGTTCGTGTCGGGTATCGGCTGTTCGTCGCGCTTCATCTACTATATGAAGACTTTCGGTTTCCACACGATACACGGCCGCGCCAATGCCGTGGCCACCGGTATCAAGACGGCCAATCCCGATCTGTCGGTATGGGTCTGCACCGGCGACGGCGACTCGCTGGCTATCGGCGGTAACCACTTCATACACTCTATACGCCGTAATATCGACCTGAACGTGATACTGTTCAACAACGAGATATACGGTCTGACTAAGGGGCAGTACTCGCCCACAACCAAGCTGGGCAAGATCACGAAGACTTCGCCCTACGGCACGGTCGAGAAGCCGTTCAACCCGGGCGAGCTGGTAATCGGCGCCAAGGGCACGTTCTTCGCCCGCACGATCGACATGGAGGTAGCGCTGACCAAGGACTGTCTGGTGGCTGCGGCCAAGCATCACGGCATGGCAGTGGTCGAGGCTCTGGTAAACTGCGTGATCTTCAACGATAAGACTCATGCGTCGTTTGCCGGCGACAAGGCCACGCGCGAGGAGAATACGATCCTGCTGCGCCACGGCGAGAAGATGCTCTTCGGCAAGGAGCGCCGCAAGGGTCTGGTCTTCGAGAACATGCGTTTGAAGGTCGTAACCGTCGGCGAGGATGGCTATACCGAGGACGATATCCTCGTGCACGACGCGCATACGCAGGATACGACGCTGCATTCGATGCTCGCCGCGATGAAGTATCCCGAATATCCCGTGGCCGTGGGCGTGATACGCGACGTAGCCGAGGAGAATGTATACGATACCAAGGTCGCCGCACAGATCGAGGAGGTAAAGGCCAAGTCAAAGATCGCCTCGGTCGACGATCTGCTGCGCTCTGGCGAGACGTGGACGATCGAATAACGGACTGAGAGAGTCGTCGATAGGGGAGCTGCAATGCCTGCGGCTCCCCTTTTTCGTCGTGCTCAGGGGCGTTGCGCTGTTGTGATATTTTGACAAATGACGATAATTTTATGTTGCTGCGGAGGGGTGTTCCGCGATTTCGCATGCGTGTATGTAAGTAATTTCCCGAAAAATACCTACCTTTGACTGCGCCTTGGTACCATGCGGTATGGGGCAGATACACCGTCCCGTCGATCGAGCCGGAATGGCGGCGTATCCGTAATCGAACCTAACAAAACTTTTATAAACCATGAGAATCGTCAAATTATTGTTTATGTCCGCAATGATTGCAACATCGTCGGTGGCGGCGCAGCCCCGGGAGGCTCGCACGGCTATCGCCCGCGATGCGCGCATCGAACGACAGGTCGAAAAGATCCTTTCTAAGATGACGCTCGAAGAGAAGGTAGGTCAAATGGCCGAGGTCGGTATCGACATGTTCGGCAACAGCGTCAGCGGCGTCGCCGGCGACAAGCCCTTCGTGCTGAACGAAGAGGCCTTGCAGCAGATAATGGAGAAGTACAAGGTCGGTTCGGTGCTCAACGCCCCCGGCAAGGCGCTCACGGCCGAGCAGTGGAACGCGATCATCGAGCGCATCAACGAGGTCTCGATCCGCTATACGGGGCTGCCGACGCTCTACGGCATCGACGCCATTCACGGCGCTACGTATACGCACCGCTCGCCCCTGTTCCCGCAGGAGATCAACGCTGCGGCGTCGTTCAACCGCTCTATGGTGCGCGACATGGCCGAGAAGACGGCCTACGAAGTCAGGGCGAGCAACATCCCCTGGACCTATTCGCCGACTATGGATCTCGGCCGCAAGGCCGCATGGTCGCGCGTGTGGGAGAGCTTCGGCGAGGATGCCTATCTGTCGGCCGAAATGGCGCGCCAAATGGTGCTGGGCTATCAGGGCGACGACCCCAACCACATCGACGCCTGTCATATCGCGTCGTGCCCCAAGCACTTCATGGCCTACGGCATGACCAACTCGGGTCAGGACCGCACGCCGGCATACGTGTCGCTGAGCGAACTGCGCGAGAAGCACTTCGCGCCGTTCAAGGCCGCCATTGAGGCGGGCGCGCTGTCGGTCATGGTCAATTCGGCCTCGATCAACGGCATACCTACGCATGCCGACAAGGAGCTGCTGACCGGCTGGCTGAAAGAGGGGCTGGGCTGGGACGGCGTCATCGTGACCGACTGGGCCGATATAGTCAACCTATATTCGCGCGAGAAGATAGCCGTAGACTATAAGGATGCGATACGTCTGGCCATAAATGCCGGCATCGACATGTCGATGATCCCTTACGACGTCAATTTCTGCCCTCTGCTCGTCGAGCTGGTCGAGGAGGGCAAGGTGTCGCAGCAGCGCGTAGACGATGCCGCGGCGCGCGTCATACGTATGAAACTGCGTCTGGGGCTGATCGACAGACCCAATACCTATGTCGGGGACTATCCCGCGTTTCAGGGCGAGGAGATTCGCCGCGCATGCTACGATGCCGCCTGCGAGTCGATCACGCTGTTGAAGAACGAGGATGCCGTGCTGCCGCTCCGCAAGGGCGCCAAGGTGCTCGTGGCGGGTCCCAATGCCGACCGTCTGCGTCCTCTGTGCGGCGGTTGGAGCTACTCTTGGCAGGGCGATATCGTCGATAAGGTGCTGCCCGACGGCGTGACGATCCTCGACGCGATGCGTGCCGCGGGCGGCGACGATATAGTCTATGCCGCCGGTGTCGAGTACAAGGAGGGCGGACGTTATTACGACGAGACCAATATCGACATCGAGGCTGCGGTGCGTGCTGCGGCCGACGTCGACTGCATAGTGTTGTGTCTGGGCGAGAACTCGTATTGCGAGACTCCGGGCAACCTTACCGACATGGCCATATCGCCCAACCAGCAGGCGCTGGCCGAGGCTCTGGCCGCTACGGGCAAGCCCGTCGTGCTGGTGCTGAGCGAGGGACGTGCGCGTATAATATCGTCGTTCGCCGACCGTATGAAGGCCGTGCTTCACACCTATCTGCCCGGTACGGAGGGTGCTTCGGCCATAGCCGACATCCTCTACGGCAATGTCAACCCGTCGGGCAAGCTGCCCTATACCTATCCCAAGTATGCCAATGCCATGACCACATACGATCATAAGGTCTCGGAGAGCGTGGGCACGATGCAGGGCGCCTACGACTACAATGCCGTAGTATCGGTGCAGTGGGCCTTCGGATACGGTCTGTCTTACACGACCTTCGAGTATTCGGACTTGAAGGTGGAGGCCGGCCGCGAGTTCGAGGCTGGCGACGTGATAAAGATCGGCGTGACGGTCAGAAATACCGGCTCGCGTGCCGGTAAGGAGAGCGTGCTCCTGTTCATCAACGACGACGTGGCCTCGGTCGTACCCGATGCGCGCCGCCTGCGCGACTTCGAGAAGATCTCTCTGGCGCCGGGCGAGAGCCGCCGCGTGGTATTCGAGATTCCGGCCGAGCGTCTGGCATTCGTCGGCCGCGACGGCGAGTGGCATCTCGAAAAGGGCAGCTATACGGTCCAGTGCGACCGTTTGGTCGAGAGACTCGACTGCACGGCCGATGCCGATCTGGGCGTCAACATCTAACATCTGTTTCGCATGAAACGATTCTTTCTGGCGGGCGTATTGTGGCTGCTGGCGATGCCGTTCGCCGCAGCCGCGGTGCGCCTGCCTCATATATTGAGCGACGGGGCTGTATTGGAGCAGTCGAGCGACGTGAGGCTTTGGGGTTGGAGTGACAGGCCGGGCAAACGCCTGACCGTCGCCGCCTCGTGGGGCGAGCGCGGGTCGGTCGTAATCGCCGATGACGGCAGCTGGCAGGTTGTCATAAGAACGCCCGAGGCCTCGTTCGACAGACATTCGATCGTCTTCGACGACGGCCGGCGCACGGAGCTTGCCGACATCCTTATAGGCGAGGTGTGGCTGTGCTCGGGTCAGTCCAATATGGAGATGCCCGTCGGTGGTTTCTGGGGCTGTCCGGTCGAGGGCGCGGCCGAGGCGCTTCTGGCGCCCGACAACGATGCGCTGCGATACTTCAAGGTGCCGCGTGCGGCCGCCATGTCGCCTGCGGACGATACCGCCGGCGGAGAGTGGCAGCGGGCAGCGGGGGCGAGCGTCGGCGGTTGGAGCGCTGTGGGCTACTTCTTCGGCGAGATCCTGCAACGCAAGCTGGGCGTGCCGGTGGGCATCGTCGACAGCTCGTGGGGAGGAACACCCATAGAGTCGTGGATCGGGCTCGACAGGCAGCGCCGCTTCGACGACTACGACCTTGCAGCCGAAGGGATTTCCGAAAGGCCTGCCGAGGAGCGGTGGGTGCGTGCCGCGTCGCTGTACGACGGCATGATATATCCGCTTCGCAACTATGCGATAAGGGGCGTGGCGTGGTATCAGGGCTGTTCGAATACCGGACGCCCGACGACATACGCCGACAAGCTCGCGACGATGATCGGCTGCTGGCGCGATACATTCGGCCGCGAGATGCCTTTCTATTATGTCGAGATAGCGCCATACGATTACGGGGGCGGCGAGGCTCCCGGCAGCTATCCGGGCAGCGGTGCGCTGTTGCGCGAGCAGCAGCAGCGCGTCATGTCTATGGCGGAGCATACGGGCATGGTCTCGACGAACGATCTGGTCTACGACTGGGAGCGCGACCAGATACATCCGCGTCGTAAGCGCGAGGTGGCCGAGCGTCTGGCTCTGTGGGCATTGAGCGACTACGGCATCGAGGGGCTGCCCACGCTGGGGCCTGTCTTCGACCGTGCGGAGCGCGAGGGCTCGCTGATGCGCGTGTATTACAAGAACGCCGACGACCGTCTCTCGCTCGACGGCGCGATACGCGGCTTCGAGATATGCGGTGCCGACCGCGTGTTCCATGCGGCCGAGGCCGCGAGGGAGGGCTTCGACTCATCGACGATCTTGGTGTGGTCGGATGAGGTGGAGGAGCCTGTGGCGGTGCGCTACTGTTTCCGCAACTTTCTGCAAGGCAATGTGCGCAGCAACTACGGGCTGCCTGCGCTGCCGTTCCGTAGCGACGATTTCTGAGGGGATGTCGCCGCATAGTGAAACCTAAATCGAGAATATCATGAAAAGACTTTTTGGGCCGCTTTTGACACTTTTGCTTATGGCCGGATGCCGGCAGGTCGAGTCGCCGCGTACGGTCGAAGATTTCAACTTCGACTGGCGCTTTACGCTCGGCGACGATGAGGGCTATGCCGCCGCGGAGTTCGACGACTCGTCGTGGCGACAGCTGCATCTGCCCCACGATTGGAGCATCGAGGGCGTGTTCGACCGCAACAACCCCTCGACCGAGTGGAGCGGCGCTCTGCCCGGCGGTGTGGGTTGGTACAGGAAACGATTCCCGTCGCCGCGTCTCGACGGCCGTGTGGTCAATGTCGAGTTCGACGGCATATTCATGAACGGTACGGTATACGTCAACGGCCATAAGGTCGGCAGCCGTCCCTACGGCTACTCGTCTGTATCGTATGACATTACGCCGTATCTGAATGCCGAGGGCGAGGATAACGCGATCGCCGTCAGGTGCGACAACTCCGAGCAGCCCAACTCGCGCTGGTACGCCGGCTGCGGCATCTACCGCAACGTGCGGCTGGTCGCGACGTCGGATCTCTTCGTCGAGTACTCGGGGACGTATATTACCACACCCGAGGTCGACGACGAGACGGCGCGGGTGCATGTCGTCGTGACCGTAACCAACAAGAGCGACTCGGAACGCCGCGTCAAGGTGGTCAACCGCATCGAGGATGCCGACGGCAAGAAATCGCGCAAGGAGCATCGCACGGTGGCCGTCGCCGCGGGCGAGAGCCTCGACGTGGAGATGGATATGGCCGTCGCCTCGCCGCATCTGTGGGATGTCGACGACCCTCACATGTATACTATGCACACCATGTTGCAGTACCGCGGCGTGACCCTCGACGAGTACTCGACGCCGTTCGGCATACGCACTTTCGAGTTCGACGCCGACCGCGGGTTCAGCCTCAACGGACGCGGAATGAAGCTCAAAGGCGTGTGCATGCACCATGATATGGGTGCGCTGGGCACGGCCGTGCACCGTCGCGCGTTGGAGCGTCAGTTGGAGATACTGCGTTCGTTCGGCTGCAACGCCATTCGAACCTCTCACAACCCGCCCGCGCCCGAGCTGCTCGACCTGTGCGACAGCATGGGATTTCTGGTTATGGACGAGGCGTTCGACATGTGGCGCAGGGCCAAGACGCAGTACGACTATTCGCGCTATTTCGACGCGTGGCATGAGCGCGACCTCGTCGATTTCGTCAAGCGCGACCGCAACCACCCCTCGATCGTCATGTGGAGCATCGGCAACGAGATACTCGAACAGTGGGACGACCTGAGCGAGGAGTTCGGCGATCTGCCGATCGAGCAGCAGAACATGTTGCTCAACTTTCTGGGTCGCGACTCCTCGTCGGCCGACGACGCCGAAGTCAACCAGAACGTGCTTATGACACGCCACCTCGTATCGACGCTCAAAGAGATCGATGCGACGCGCCCCGTAACGGCCGGCTGCAACGAGACGCGTCCGATGAACAACCTGCTGCGCTCGGGTGCGCTCGACATCGTGGGCTTCAACTACCACGAGCAGGACTACGACTCGGTGAGAGTATGGTATCCGGGCGTGCCGTTCATCGGCTCGGAGACCGCCTCGGCGCTCAACAGCCGCGGATTCTATCTCAACCCGTCGTCGGAGCTGCACGTGATGCCCGAGCGTTGGGACCTGCCCTACGATACCGCGCACCACCAGTGCTCGGCTTACGACCACTGCCGCGCGCCGTGGGCTACGCTGCACGAGACGGCGTGGATCGCGGTGCGCGACCGCGACTATGCTGCCGGCACCTTCGTCTGGACGGGATTCGACTATCTGGGCGAGCCGACGCCCTATTCGTGGCCGTCGCGCTCGTCGTACTTCGGTATCGTCGACCTGTGCGGGTTCCCCAAGGACTGCTACTACATGTACCGCTCGGAGTGGACCGACGAGCCTACGCTGCATCTGTTCCCGCACTGGAACTGGTCGGAGGGCGACAAGGTCGATGTGTGGGCATACTATAATACGGCCGACGAGGTCGAGCTGCTGGTCAACGGCCGCTCGCTCGGCCGCAGCGCCAAGACCCCCGAGAGGCTGCATGCGCTGTGGGAGGGCGTCCGATTCGAGCCGGGCGAGATCACGGCAGTGGCATACAAGGACGGCGAGGAGATCATGCGACAAACGCGGCGCACGGCAGGCGAGGCCGTCGGGCTGACGCTCACGCCCGATCGCGAACGTATCGCGGCCGACGGCTACGACCTTTCGTTCGTTACGATCGATGCGGTCGATGCCGACGGCTGCTTCATGCCCACGGCGATGAATGCTCTGCGCATAACGGTCGGGGGTGCGGGCGAGCTGGTCGGAGTCGACAACGGCGACGCCACGAGCCACGACAGCCTCAAAGGCGGCCGCATACGTCTGTTCAACGGCAAGGCGCTGGCCATAGTGCGCTCGATAAAAGGCGTCGAGGGCGAGATCGTTCTGCGCGTCGAGGGCGACGGACTGCAAAGCAGTGCCGTGACCGTTACGAGTATATGATCCTGCACCGTATGATGACAGGCCGCCCGGACATAAGTGTCCGGGCGGTTTCGTTAGATATACGATTGTCGGTTTGGTCTGTGACGCTTCTGTGGGAATGCCGCTACCGTGAGTGCCACGAAGAGCGAAACTGCGGCGCGTGCGGCAGCAACTGTCCGTCGTCTAAGTCCCGCTATATAATATAGGTGTCTCGCAGGCGAATCAGTGGCGTATGCTTACCGAGTCGCATAGGACGAGCTTCGGCGGCAGCAGCATTTGGACGCCCGAGGTGCTGTCGCCCGATATCTGCTGCATGAGGATGCGCATGGCGAGCGTACACATCTCGGCGGTCGACTGGCTTATGCGCGTTATGGCCGGATTGAGGAAGTCCATGTATATCTGGTTGTCGAATGCGACGATCGACACGTCGTCGGGGATGTGCAGCCCCAGCTCGTGCACGGCTTTGATCGTGCCCAGAAGTATGGTGTTGCTCAGCGCGAATATCGCCGTGGGAGGGTTGGGCGAGCTGAATGCGAGCTTGGTTTCGAGATAGCCGTTGCGGATCGTGAAGTCGTCGCCCACGACGCGTGCCGTTAGGTCGAGTCCCGCCTCGCGCATGGCGGCGTGGTAGCCGTCGACACGCTGCCGCGAGGGCATGGAGCGTCTGACGCCCTGTATGCAGAGTATGTTGCGGTGTCCCATGCCTATCAGGTGCGAGGTGGCGTCGTAGCCCCCCTGTCGGTTGTCGGAGCAGACGTATGGCAGTGTCGTACCCTCGAAATGGCGGTCGATCAGAACCATCGGCGTGGTGCGGTGTATCTCTTCGAGATAGTCGGCATTCTCGTCCGACGATACGATGACTATGCCGTCGACCTTGCGCGAGAGCAGCGACGCTATGCCCTCGCGCTCGTTGGCGGCATCTTCGAGCGTGTCGATTATTATCATCTGGTAGCCGAGCGTCTTGGCCTCGTGAATGACGGCGCTGGCGATGTTGGCGAAGTAGGGGTTGTCGACGCCGGGTATCAGAAGCCCGAGCGTGAATGTCTTGTTCATGCGCAGGCTCTTGGCCAGCAGGCTCGGCGTGTAGTTGCAGCGTCGCGCCTCCTCGCATACGGCCTCGACAGCCTTCTTGCTGATACGATATTTCTCCGCCTGTCCGCTGAGTATGCGTGAGACGGTCGACACCGAGAATCCCGTTCGTTGGGCTATTCCGATCAATGTAGCTTTTTGCATGAGAGTTTTTCGTTTCGGTTGCGCTTGATGCAAAAGTATTAAAAATTGTGTGCTGAAATAAAAAAAATATGAAAAATTTTGCTATTTATGAAAAACATTGTACATTTGTATAGTTGTGCAAACGTTTGTGCAAGCAGGATAAAGGCGGTTGCAATCTTTCATATTTATGGGTTCAGTGATTGTTTCGGAGTGTTTGTGCTGGTAAATCACAGTTTAAGTTAGTTCGGAAAGTGTATTTGCGCAAAAAATATTCGAAAAGCACAAATGTTTGCGCAGCTATTTTTTTATGGGATTTGCATCGATAGAGGCTCAATTATTAAAATTTTTAACGGATATATGAAAAAGATAGTCGTGATAGGAAGCTCCAATACCGACATGACGGTTCGCTCCGAACGCTTCCCCGAAACGGGGCAGACGCTGCTGGGCGGCGATTTCATGATGAGTCAGGGCGGAAAGGGAGCCAATCAGGCCGTTGCGATTGCGCGTCTGGGCGGTCGTGCGACGTTCGTCGCCAAAGTCGGCGACGACATGTTCGGCCGTGAAGCGTGCCAGTCTTATGCTGCCGAGGGCATCGATACGGATTATGTATCTGTCGACGGCTCGGCGCCGTCGGGGGTGGCTCTTATCAATGTCAACGGCCGCGGCGAGAACCGCATAGTCGTGGCTTCGGGTGCCAACTATTCGATCTCGCGCGAGGATATCGAGCGTGCGGCTGGGGTCATAGCGTCGGCCGACATAGTGCTCATGCAGCTCGAATCGCCGCTCGACTGCATCGAATATGCCGCGCGCATAGCCTGCGACGCCGGCGCCCGCGTGATACTCAATCCGGCACCCGCGGCCGCGCTGCCCGATAACATATACAAGTCGCTCTACGCAATAGTGCCCAACCAGTCCGAGGCGTCGGCTCTGAGCGGCGTGGAGGTAGTCGACCGTGCCAGCGCCGTCGAGGCTGCGCGCGCGATCGCCGCGCGCGGTGTGGGCAGGGTGGTCATAACGCTCGGAGCGGACGGTGCGCTGGTCTATGAGCATGGAAGCGCGATCTTCGTCGCGGCGCTGAGGGTCGACGCGGTCGATACCACGGCCGCGGGCGATACCTTCTGCGGCGCGCTGTGCGTCGCACTGAGCGAGGGGCGGTCGCTGAGCGAGGCGGTGCGCTTCGCGACCTGCTGCTCGGCCATATCGGTTACGCGCAAGGGCGCGCAGCCGTCGATACCGTACCGTGCCGAGGTAGATGCAATGATCGCCTCCGAGCAGGCGGGCCGCAAATCCCAACCGGGGCTGCCGGCATGCGGGGCGCTTGCGACAGCCGAGCTGTAATCTGCCGAAAGAGACTATTTTAACCTAATAAAACCTAATTTATGTTTATCGTTAACAGTTATATGCTTGCCGTGATATTCTGTTTTATCACGATGTTGTGCTGGGGCTCGTGGGGCAACACCCAGAAGCTGGCCGGCAAGACGTGGCGTTACGAGCTGTTCTATTGGGACTATGTCGTGGGCATGGTGCTCTTCGCCGCTCTGTTGGGCTTCACTATGGGCAGCACGGGCGACGAGGGACGTTCGTTCGTCAGGGATCTGGCGCAGGCCGATTGGCGCAATATAGGCAGTGTCGTGGCCGGAGGCGCTATATTCAACGCCTCGAACATCCTGCTCTCGGCCTCGGTGTCGCTGGCCGGCATGGCGGTGGCATTTCCGCTGGGCGTAGGTCTTGCGCTTGTGCTCGGCGTCTTCATCAACTGGTTCGGCGCTCCCAAGGGCGATCCTGTGGTGTTGTTCGCAGGCGTCGCGCTGATCGTCGCGGCGATAGTGTGCAACGGTCTGGCCTCTGCCCGTATGAACAGCGGCAGACAGTCGGGCGGCAGCAACCGCAAGGGGCTGATGCTGGCCGTTGCGGCCGGTGCGTTGATGTCGATGTTCTATCGTTTCGTCGCTGCGGCAATGGACCTCGACCACTTCGAGAACCCGACCGAGGGTATGCTGACGCCCTACTCGGCGATATTCGTCTTCTCGGTGGGCGTGCTGCTGTCGAATTTCGTATTCAACACTCTGGCCATGCGGCATCCGTTCGTCGGCGATAGGGTAGGCTACGGCGAGTGGTTCCGCGGCTCGGCGGCAACGCATCTGGTCGGTATGCTGGGCGGTGCGATATGGTGTCTGGGTACGGCTTTCAGCTATATAGCCGCAGGCAAGGCCGGAGCTGCGATATCATACGCTCTGGGTCAGGGCGCGCCGATGATCGCCGCCATTTGGGGCGTATTCGTCTGGAAGGAGTTCCGCGGTGCCGACAGACGCACCGGCGGCTTGCTGGCGCTGATGTTCATGCTCTTCGCGGCCGGATTGTCGATGATAGTCGCGGCGGGCGAAAAGGAGCCGCAGACGGCCGCCCGGGCGGAGCTGCGTGCGGTGCCGGTAATCGTCGAGACCGACATGGGCAACGACATAGACGATGCGCTGGCGCTCGATCTGCTCTATCGTGCCGCACGCGAGGGCAGGGTCGAGATACTCGGTATCGGCAACCATAAGCTCAGCGCGACGGCGACCGATTATATCGACATCCTGAATACTTTTTACGGCTTCGGCTCGACGCCGCTGGCACAGGGTGCGCGTCTGGTGGCCAACGGGGAGGCGTGCGATTACACGGCGGCCGTAACGGCCATGGGCGATGCCGACGGTCATCCGCTCTATGCCCGCACCAAGAGTCCGGAGCAGATCGAGGAGTCGGTGGCCATGTACCGGCGTCTGCTCGCTGCCTCGGACGACGGCTCGGTAACGGTCATATCGCTCGGCTTCGCCACGACGCTGGCCGATCTTCTGTCGAGCGGTGGCGATGCGATATCGCCTCTTACAGGCCGCGAGCTTGTCGCGCGCAAGGCGGCCTCTCTGTCGATCATGGCGGGCAGCTTTCCCACGGCGACCAAACCCGCGCGTGCCGAGTTCAACATCGTCAACGACATAGATGCGGCCGTGCAGCTCTTCGATCAGTGGCCTACGCCTATCGTTTGCGCTCCGTTCGAGCTGGGACGTCAGGTGCAGTTTCCGGGCAGGATAATGGCCGAGGGGCTCGACTGGGCGGAGCATCATCCCGTCGTGGACGGATACCGGGCTTACAGACCGATGCCCTACGACCGTGCCGCATGGGATCTGATGTCGGTGCTGTGGGTTACGGCCGGCGAGGATCTGTTCACTGTATCCGAGCCGGGACGTCTGTCTGTCGACTCGGAGGGGTATATGCACTTCGAGCCGTGCGAAGGGGGAACGCACCGCTTTCTGACGGCGACCGACGCTCAGGCCGAGGCTCTCGGACGGCTCATCGTGGAGACATTTACCGAAGAGCTGCCGGCGGACAAATAAGAAAAAACCTTAAAAAATTCCATACATGCTGAAAAACTACTTATTCCGAATTTCGTTGCTGACGCTCTGCCTTGCGGCGACGTTCGTCGGGGCTTGGGCGCAGGGCACCGGCTCGGCGAGACGTGTCGAGGGTGTCGTCAGCGATTCGTCGGGCGAGCCGCTGACGGGTGTGGCCGTCGTGGTCGAGGGCACGAACAACTACGCTCTGACCGGTACGCGCGGCGAGTATTCAATAGACGGTGTTCGCGACGACGATACGTTGAAGTTCTCGTATATCGGCTTCGACGACGAACGTATAGCCGTTGCGGGACGCACGAGGATCGATGCCGCCATGCGCGAGTCGGCCTCGACGCGTGTCGACGACGTGGTCGTGATCGGCTACGGCACCACGCGCAAGCGCGATCTGATCGGTGCCGTCGAGCAGATCAAGGGCAAGGAGCTGCTCGACCGTCCCAACCCCAATGTAGTGCGCTCGTTGCAGGGGCAGGTGCCGGGACTGACATTGCAGTTTACCGACGGCAAACCCTCGCACGGCGCCACGCTGCGCATACGAGGCATAGCCAGCTCGATAGGCTCGGGCGGCTCGTCGCTCGTGCTGATCGACGGCGTGGAGGGCGACATTACCACGATCAACCCCGACGACATAGAGTCGATATCGGTGTTGAAGGATGCTTCGTCGGCCGCGGTATACGGTGCGCGCGGTGCCTTCGGCGTCATACTGGTCACGACCAAGCGCGCCGCCGGCGAACGCTTCACGGTGCGTTACGACGGTTCGGTGTCGATCCTCTCGCGCACGGTCAAGCCCGATATGGTCAACGACGGCTTGCAGTGGACCGACCAGTTTCTGGAATCGTACCGCAACTGCTACGGCTACGACCCCACTTCGATCAACAACCTCTTCGCGTTCAACAACGCCTGGTACGAGGAGTTGAAACGGCGCGACGCCGACCGGTCGCTCGACCGCTGGCGCGTCAACGAGGCGGGACGCTACGAATACTTTGGCAATACCGACTGGGATGCTGCGATATACAAGAAGAGCACCGCGGCGCACCAGCATTCGCTGAACATATCGGGCGGCAGCGAGCGCATCAAGTTCTCGATCTCGGGACGTTACTTCTCGCAGGACGGCATCTACAACGCCGTCAACGACTGGTACAACCAGTACAACGGCCGAGTAAAGGTGTGGGGCAAGATCCGCGACTGGTGGACTGTCGAGAGCAACACCTCGTTCGTCAACCGCACCTACCGCCAGCCTATGTCCTACTCTGGCAAGATGCTCGTGCAGCGCCAGTGGGAGCACCAGGGCTATCCCATGCAGCTGATAACCAATCCCGACGGCAGCTGGACCGATGCGGCCGTGTGCGTGGGCGTTGCGGGCATGCAGACCGACCGCTCGTATCAGCACAACAAGAAGTTCGACATGACGCAGAACATAGCCATGACATTCGACCTGATGAAGGATGTCTTGCAGCTAAAAGGCGACTTCACATACTACTACAACCAGTCGGAGCGCGACCGCAAGGAGGCCATATACGACTTCAAGAACGGCCCCGAGCTGCCGTCGTCGCGTGCGGCCTTCGACTCGCTCGAACAGAAATACTTCAACAACAACTATATGGCCGGCAACGTCTACCTTACCTGGACGCCCCGTCTGGGCGACGACCATTCGTTGAAGGTCATGGCCGGCTGGAACATCGAGGACCGCAAGTACTATACGACATACGCCTATCGCCGCGGCCTTCTGACCGACAAGCCCAACTTCTCGCTCATGGACGGCGACTACTATCTTCTTGGCGACGACGGCTCTTACGAGTGGGGCTTCGTGGGTATCTTCGCACGCGTCAACTACAACTATAAGGACCGTTACCTGTTCGAGCTGAGCGGCCGTTACGACGGCTCGTCGAAGTTCCCGGCCAACTCGCGCTGGGCGATGTTCCCGTCGGGATCGTTCGGCTGGCGAATATCGGAGGAGCCCTTCATGGAGGGCGCCGAGAGCTGGCTCGACAACCTCAAACTGCGCGCTTCGGTGGGCATGCTGGGCAACGGCAGCGTGGCGGCCTATTCCTACATGCAGTCGATGACCATTCAGAAGGGCACGTCGTATCTGATAGGCGGCAACACCCCGTCGTATACGGCCGCCCCCAACCCCATACCCGACGGATTGACGTGGGAGAAGGTCGTTACATACGACATAGGCCTGGACATGGATTTTCTTGGCAACCGTCTCAATGTCGTGGGCGATGTCTACCGCCGCGACACGAAAGACATGTTTACCGTCGGCATGACCCTGCCTGCCGTATTCGGCAACAACCCTCCCAAGGGCAACTACGCCGACCTAAAAACCACGGGCTGGGAGGTCAGTGTCGCATGGCGCGATGCGGTGCATGCGGGCAGGCACGACCTTACATACGGCATCAAGGCGATGCTGTGGGACAGCCGCTCGTGGGTTACGCGCTACAACAACGCCACCAAGCGCCTGACGGACTATTACGAGGGCATGGAGATCGGCGAGATATGGGGTTACCGCTATGCCGGCCTCTACACGGCGCAGGACCTTGACCACTGGGCCAACATGAACGAGTACTTTACATTCAACCGCCAGGGCAACCAGCCGCGCGAGGGCGACATGAAGTTCTACGATCTCGACGGCAGCGGTTCGGTCAACAACGGCGCCAATACATTCGATGATCCGGGCGACCGCGAGATCATCGGCAACACCTCGCCGCGCTTCTGCTACGGTCTGAATCTCAATGTCGGTTATGCAGGCTTCGACCTTAGCCTGTTCTTTCAGGGCGTGGGCAAACGCGACTGGTATCCCTCGAACGAGGCCGCTTTCTTCTGGGGCAAGTACAACCGCCCGTACAGCTTCATGCTGCGCCAGCATACTGGCGACGACATCTGGACGGAGGCCAACCCCAATGCCGATGCCTACTGGCCTCGCATGACGGGTTACATGACCTCGAAGGGCAACAAGGGCGACGGCGATGCCAAGACGACTATGGGTCAGGCCAACGACCACTTCCTGCAAAGCATCGCATACTGCCGTCTGAAGAATATCACGCTGTCGTATACGTTCCCCAAGGAGATGATGCGCAAGATACATTTCAGCGGGTTGAGGATATATGTCACGGGCGAGAACCTCTTCACGTGGACGCCTCTGAGAAAGGTTACCAAGAATTTCGACCCGGAGTTCGGCGGCGGCGACAGCGACTTCACGAACTCGACCACGGCAGGCGACTATGCCGACGGATACAACTATCCGATGCTCAAATCGGTTACTTTCGGCGTAAACATCACATTCTAACAATCGATCGAACATGAAAAAATCCATATACCTGATTCCCGCTCTGGCGACGATGCTGTTCTGCTCGTGCGAAGATTTTCTCGATCGGGACATGATAAACAAGGTCGATGCCGGCAAGTACTTCGTCGACGAGAAGAGTCTGCTGAACTATGCCAACGGCTTTCTGGTAAAGTACACCTCGGCCGCGACGACACTTACCTACGGCGACCAGAACGCCGAGTATGTAGCACGCACCAATCTGTCGAGCTACTACCTCGACAGCTACAATGCGACCAACCAGACCGGCTGGGGCATATCGGACTGGAATATGCTCTACAACATCAACTATTTTCTGTCCCACATGCGCGAAGTTTCGGGCGTGTCGGAGGCGACGCTCGACCACTACGAGGGTGTCGGACGCTTCTGGCGCGCATGGTTCTACTGGGCCAAGGTCAAGACCTTCGGCGGCGTGCCGTGGTACGGCGAGCCGATCGACGCCGAGGATATGGTCGCACTGTACAGGGCGCGCGACGAGCGCGAGCTGGTAATGAGCAAGATACTCGAAGATCTGGATTACGCCTGCGAACACTGCTTCGATACCGACGCCTATGTCAATGCCGGCGTTATAAACCGCTACATAGCTCTGGCCTTCAAGGCGCGCGTATGTCTGTGGGAGGGCACCTACCGCAAGTACCACGATGTAAACCCCGAGACCCTCGCCGCATGGAACGATCAGTGGGGTACGGGCGAGGATTATCTGCGCGCGGCGGTCGATGCCGCATCCCGGATCATGGAGTCGGGCAGATACCAGATCGTCGATGCGACGGCCAACCGCTCGACGCAGTACCGCGCTCTGTTCAACTCGGAGACGGTCGACTACCGCGAGATATTGTGGGCGCGCGAGTACAGCTCCGAGAAGTCTATTCTGAACGATATCACGTGGAAATTCTCGTCGTCGACCTACGGCAACTGCTGGTCGATGACCAAGCAGTTCCTCAATACCTACCTCAAACTCGACGGCTCGCGTTATACCGACGCGGCGGGGTATGCGCGCAACTCGTTCGTCGACGAGCTTGCCGACCGCGACCTGCGCTTGCAGCAGACGATCGTAACCCCGTCGTACCGCAAGACGCAGAACAACGTCCTGGACTACTATTCGCCCAATTTCGCGATCACGCGTACCGGATATCAGGTCATAAAGTGGAACATGGACAACGACTACTACGAGTCGAGCGCGCGCAGCTTCAACTCCATTCCCATAATGCGCTACGCCGAGGTGCTGCTGGCCTATGCAGAGGCCAAGGCCGAGCTGGGCGAGTTTACCGAAGACGACTGGATCCGGACCGTCGCCGTGCTGCGCAGCCGTGCCGGCATCGAGGACGTGTCGTACCCCTCGTCGGCCGATCCCTATCTTGTGTCCTACTTCGACGATTCGGTAACCGATCCGGTTCTGTTGGAGATACGCCGCGAGAGGGGTTGCGAGATGTTCATGGAGAATACGCGTTACGAGGACCTTATGCGCTGGCATCTGGGACATCTTATCGAGCGCGAGTGGCAGGGTATCTACGCGCCGCTGGGCGTGCCTCAGCAGTTGCGCGAGGGTGTATATGTCTGCGTGGTGCAGAAGAAGGCGGGCACCGAGCGCGGCACGACCTATCTGGTGCTCAAAGACAACCCGACGCTGATGATAAACAAGCAGGACATGCTGGTATACAACCCCTACGGTGCCGCCGACGGCTCGACCACCGGACGCGTGTGGAGCGACAGGATGTATCTGCATCCGATACCCTACGATGCGATACAGGTCAACCGGGCGCTGCGCCAAAACCCCGGCTGGGAGGAGTGACAGCCGCCCTGCGGCAGCAGAAACGAATAACCTAAATAAAACGCACAAAATTTCGGATTTATGAAAAGACTTGTTTTCCCGTTGCTTGCGGCCGCCGTCATGGTCGGCTGCAAGGACGACGAGCCGGGCATCGACCCGGTAAGCAGAACCGTGTTCAGCGGTATGATATCCAGCTCGGACTATGCGCTGGTCGACATGGGCACGCGCGCCATGCCCGACGAGGGCATGATGAAATTCGAGGCCGGCGAGCAGATCGGACTCGGCGGCGATGTCATGGAGTGGTCGCGCTTTACGGCCGATGCCGCAGGCGTGAGGACCAAGCTGTCGGGTACGACGGCTCCCGTGTGGGGTGCCGCCGGCAAGGTCTCGTTCGTGGCCGTGGCGCCCTACGTCGACCGCAATGACGACGGCAGCTTCGCCGTGGCCGTTCCGGCCGAGCAGCATATAGTCGACGGCCGCAATACCGCTTCGGTCGTAATGGTGGCGAGCGCCGAGGTCGAGTACGACGGCGCGACCGACCCCGAGAGCGTCGACCTTACGTTCAAGCCCGTAACCCCCTGCCTCGAACTCGCCGTTCCGGGCAGCGGACTCAAACTCGCCGGCCTGGTCGTCGAGCCCGTATCTCAGAACGATATGACGGGCGGCTTCGGCTTCGAGGCGAAGGTTTCGGCCACGGGCGAGATCGTATCGGCCGAGTCGGAGGGCAAGCGCCTGACGGTAGATTTCCGCACCGGTAACAACGACTATATGACCCTCAGCGGCCGCTCGACGATAAAGCTGCCCGTGGGCGAGTTCGAGATCGCTGCCGGCGAGGGTTTGAAGTTTACATTTACTATGGATGACGGAGCGGTGCGAATCCGTACCGTAGCCTTGGAGGAGGCCTTGTCGTCGACCGATACCGACAACGGCGGCAAGATATACAAGCATATCCGACTGGCGTTCGATACGCTCGACCAGACGATCAATATCTTCAACGAGACCTTCGGCACGCCGGTCGACGGTGCGCTCATCGTCAAGAACACCAAGCAGCGCCAGCTGGTCAACTACTACAACGGCTTCATGCCCACGGGCAAGGGCTCGTCGTCGGTGGCATACTGGGCGGGTCTGCGCGTCGACATGCAGCACGGCACGCGCTTCGAAACGGAGAACGAGAACGACGGCTTCCTCTACTTCGGCAACGCCAACAACGGTGGCTTGGGCGCCAACGACGGCTCGCTGGCATCATACTCGGCCATCTACGACTATAACGAGGCTCATCCCTCGGCGCATATCAACGACGATCTCACGTTCTATGTCTGCAACGTCAATGTAGGCGCTGCTACCGAGGCCGTCACGATGAGCTTCGACGTTGCCTACAATACCTACGCATCGCTTATCGAGAAGAACGGCGACGACCCGTCGCTGTTCGAGCGCTGGATCAAGGTGGAGTATACGCCCGACTTCGGCGATACGTGGGTCGATATCAGCGGCGACTGCCAGACCGACAATCAGGTGTTCCGCTACACCACGCAGCGCGTCGACCTCTCGGCTTACGACGACGACTTCGTCTCGTTCCGCGTCACTCCGCGCTTCAAGCAGACGCTTCTGCTCGACAATCTGTCGTTCGACATTCTGGGCGATCCCGATGCCATAGAGGAGAACCATGCTCCGTCGGTTGTGGAGATATATCGCCAGACGCCTACGACGGCATATCTGATCTGCCGCCCTGCGGCGGGCAGCCGCATGACCGAGGCGCAGATGCGCGCCGTAGTGCCCCACATGTGCGTCGCCGGCGGCAATCTTTCGGCATGCACCGACTTCGAGATCTACCGCGCCGACGAGAAGCACCAGATCTTCGAGATCATCGTGCGCGGCATACCGCAGTATCTCAACGAGCGTTGGGTGGCGTTGGAGGCCGACGGACAGGTGGGCGGCAAGAAGTCGTTCTACGAGTCGGGCGCCAACGAGCTTCTCAACGTCAACTTCGACCACTTCATCGCCGGCACCGACTGCATAGGCTCGATAAAGCTGGGACACCGCATGCTCAACTGGTGCTCGGCTTTCTCGGTCGGCGGTTCGGCCTATTCCGACAAGGAGGGTACTATGGGCGGCTTCGCCGTCATGCACGATCCTCTGATGAACATCCGCGAGGTGGAGTACCGCGAGGAGCAGGGCGCCACGTTCAAGAGCGGCGACGAGGGCTGGTATACCAACAACACCTTCCGCATAGGCAACAACATGGAGGCGTCGTTCCGTCAGTCGCAGGGCTTCTACACGGGTAACGACATTACCAACGACGGCGCGCTGAGCGACGGCAAGTTCTTCCGCTTCGAGTGCGAGATGGACGGCTGGCACGGTCTGCTGATGTACGGCGTGAGAGGCTATATGCAGCTGGGCACCGGTTCGACGACATGGTACGGCGACGAGGCCGAGAACAAGCAGGTGTGGATACGTACGCCCGAGCTCGGGGAGCGTGCTGCGGGTCAGAGCGTCGAGCTGAAATTCGATGCTGCGCGCTACAACGCCGCTTCGTGCATCGAGCTTACGGTCATCGTCGAGGGCGGCGGCGCTTTCGCCGACGGCCAGACCGCGAAGAACGTGTCGTGCGGCTCGACTTCGGACTGGACCACCAATACGCTCGACATAACGGGTTGCACCGCACAGACCAAGATCAAGATAGGTCCTGCGCAGGCGGCCGCTTATCCGGGCGGATACGGACGATTCTTCATCGACAACATACGTGTGGTATTGTAATAACCGACGGGCACTCTCCGGCTGCAACAGTGCGGCCGGAGAGCCCTTTTCATTTTCTGCGATATGAATATTTTCGGAAAGATATTCTCCTTGTTTACGGTGCTGGCCATGATGCTCGGCATGGCTGCGGCATGCGGCTCGTCCGAGGCCGACCCGCCCGCACCGAAGCCCGAGGACGGGGTCGTGTCGATCTCGATCGACGGCGATGACCTTATACGCATGACCCCCGGGCGGAAGGTGCAGCTGAGCGTTACGGCCGATCTCGAAGGCGGCGGCAGCCGTGCCATAGCCGCTGCCGATGTCGTCTGGCATACGTCGAGCGAGCGCGTGGCGCGTGTGGTCGACGGTATGGTCGAGGCCGTGGGTGCCGGCTCGGCCGAGATCATCGCGACATACGCCGCATGTCAGGCCACGTTAAGCGTCGTTGTGGGCGGACAAGAGCAGGGCGACAACCTTTCGGGACGCGTATGCGACACCGAGGGGCGGCCTGTTGAGGGGGTCGTTGTCTCGGACGGCGATCTGTGCGTTCTGACCGACGCCGACGGACGTTATTCGATGCAGTCCGATAAGCGCTGCGGACATCTGTTCATCTCGATCCCGTCGGGCTACGAGGTCGAGTGTTCGTCGTATATGATCCCGCAATTCTTTCGCCGGCTCTCGGCCTCGGTCGACAGACACGAGCAGCACGACTTCACGCTCTCGGCCGTCGACAACTCGCGGTTCATGCTCATCGCCTCGACCGACCACCATGTCGCCAATCGTCAGAGCAAGGATCTGGCGCAGTTCCGCTGGGAGAACGGTTTCTTCGCCGATGTCCGCGGTGTGGCGGTTGCGGCCGACTGTCCGGTATACTCGGTCTGCATGGGCGACATGAGCTGGGACGAATACTGGTATCCGCGCAACTACGACCTGACGGACTATCGCGAGGAGCTCTCTCGCAACGGCTATCCGGTGCCTATATTCCATGCTATGGGCAACCACGACAACGACCCATACCATGCCGACGACTGGCTCTCCTCTCAGCTGTTCCGCGAGACGATAGGCCCGACCTACTACTCGTTCAATATCGGAGCGGCGCACTTCGTCGTGCTCGACAACATCATATATCGCAATACCGGCGGCTCGCAGGGTTCGATCGGCAAGTTGGACTATACCGAGGCCGTCGATCCCGCTCAGCTTGCATGGCTCGAACGCGATCTCGCGCTGGTGGACGACAAGTCGGCGCCGCTGGTCATAGTCATGCACGCCAACCTGTTCCGCGGCTGCAAGAAGAACGGGGCGATAGACCATACGATCGGCATGACGGGCGCCTACGAGCTTATGAACCGTCTGAGCGGGTTCGACAATGTCTATGTCATATCGGGACACTCGCACATCAACCAGCGTATCCTGCATGCCAATTCAGGCATACACGAGATCAACGTCGCGGCCACCAGCGGCACGTGGTGGTGGACTGGTACGTATCATGACGCCGGCTATGATGTGAACGTATGCCGCGACGGCTCGCCGGGCGGCTACGAGGTCTTCGCATTCGACGGCCGTAACGTCGAGTGGCACTACAAGGGCATAGGCCGCGACCGCGACTATATGTTCCGCGCCTACGACATGAACGAAGTGCTGCGCAATCCGACTATTGCGGCCGCCTCGCCCGACTTCGGCACGACGCCGACGGCCGACGGCGTGGAGGACTGCTACGGGCAGAACGATATTCTGGTCAATATCTGGGACTGGGAGCCGGGCTGGACGATACGCGTTACCGAGCAGGGGCGCGAGTTGCAGGGCGTGCAGGTGCGCGGCCGCGACCCGATGCACAAGATCGCATATACGGGCAAGACGTCGGCCTTCTTTACATGCTACAACAACCACATGTGGAAATTCCGTGCTTCGAGCGCTACATCGACCGTGACCATAGAGGTTACCGACCTGTTCGGTCATAGCTCAACGCAGGTCATGGAGCGTCCCAAGAGCTTCTCGGTCGAGATGCGCTAAACAGAGTATATGTCATGAAAATCACTTGTATGATCTTATTGGCCGGCAGCCTTTCGTCGTGCGCCGGCGCGCCGGCCGAGCCGCAGCAGACGGCCGATGCTCCGGTGGCGATAGCGTTCGCTTCGGAGGAGGTATCGCTGCGTTCGGCCGCAGGCGCTGTGCCGTATACGCCTCTCTCGTCGCATCCCGTCGAGCTCGTCATTACGCTTGCCGACGGCCGGGAGGTCTCGGCCGTCGGCTACGACTTGAAATTCTCGTCCGCCGATGCTGCCGTGGCTGTCGTCGATAACGGCCGTATCGAGGCCGTCGGCCAGGGGGAGACCGTCGTCAGGGCTACGCTCGGCGATCTTTCGGCCTCGATCGGTGTCTCGGTTACCCCGGCGGGCGTCTCGACCACCGGAGTGGGGGAGTTCGATGCCGATAACATCTACTCCAAAGGGGTATATCTGGTGCGCAATACCGTCATGCAGGGCTTCGATATCGACAGCGACGGCAGCATCTGGTATATGCAGCTCGGCGGCTCGGACAAGCACGATCTCTACGTCATGCACGCCCGGCGCGGCGAGTCGCCCGCGGAGCGGATGATATTCCGCTATTCGGGTCACGGCACCAACATGGCCGTCGAACGGTCGGCCGACGGAAAACGCTATGTCTGGACGGGCACCTACGGCTCGCGCAACTCGTCGAACGACTATTGGAGCAACAGCGTCGTAACGCGCACCGAGTTCGTCGACGGGGCGACGACTCTGCCCGAGCAGTGCGGCGACCTGTTCTATCTGGGCGGCATCTGCGAGCTGCATCCGGCCATAGATGCGGCGGGCGACGTGCTTGCGATAAACTATCCCGGTTCGTCGCAGCGCATGTTCGTCATGTATCGTCTGAGCGAGGCCATGGCGCTGCCGCGCAGCTATGTCACGCTGCCCTCGCGCAACTGGGGCGGGGGCACGAGTACCGATCCGGCGTCGACCAACTCTCCGAAGGCGTATGTGCGCGACCTTACGAAACTCACGCCGCTGGGGCGCTTCGGCATACCCAAGAGCGGCGAGGACCATTCGACGGACATATCCTCATACGCATGGCAGGGCTTCGACGTCGACAGCGGCAAGATATACTACTTCGAGGGAGAGGGCACTGTGAAAGAGGGCTCGGCGGCATATTTTACCGTATTCGACTTCGAGGGCAACATCATCGAGCCGCGCACGGAGGTGGCGATAGCATCCGATCGCGAATCGCTTTCGGCCAGCGGCATTACCGAGTCGGGATATATGGAGGCCGAGGGCATCAAGGTGCACGGCGATGCGTTGTATCTGGGCTTCGCATCGCGCTCCGAGGCCGACGGCGACAAGCGCCGCGCCAACATCTTCCGCTATACGCGCGCCCGATAGCGCGCCGTATAACTATGTTCATGATATGCTCCGCCTCGGCGGAGCATATTTTTTTGCGGCATTTCCTCTGCGAGATATTAACGAGATATTAAATGGTTGATTGTCAGGTAGCGGATACCAATTCTTTGAGAGATATGTGCAAAGCGTTGCAAATTAGGCACATCGTCTTGATCGTAAGATTGGTACGTCCGGCTTCGATTCGGCTCATATTCGACCTTTCGATGTCGCAACGATACGCCAATTCCTGCACGGTAAGGCCTTGCTGTTTGCGTAACTCTTTGATTCTGCGTGCGATCAGCAGAATCTGGATCTTGTAATCCATATCCATAGGGAAAAATTTTTAACTCAAAGAAAAGAACATATCTTCATCTTGTGCGTATCATGTGTGATACATATAAGGCTGTATAATGCGGACGACCCGAGTGTGTATTGCAATGAAAGCTGCGGTTTGCGCCGAGGCTGGCTGCAATCGCCGATCAAGTGCCGATTTGTATAGTGCCTTATCAGCTGCCCAGATGTTACACCTAAGACAACAGTCGCCCTCAGTTGGCTCGCACGCGTCGTTTCCGGCGGTTTTTGATCTTAACGGCAGCATGAGAATTGAGCCTTTCGGTCATTCGGCTCAACGGTGGATATGCGGCATGTTCATCTTTCGGATCATCCGTTTGCGAAGCCTTTGCTGCGACCTTTCCGAAGCGGTTTCAATAGCTTCGATAATATCGAAATCATTGCCGGTTTCGAAATGAAACATCTCTGTCTGCCGGTGTAAAACAGTTTGAAATACAATGTTATACGATCCGTTAGAAAGAGCTTGCGCGGCAGCTGCGATGCCCGGCGTGCGATGTTAGAATATTAACACTGCAATTACTATGAATTTTCGATAGAAATAAATACCTTTGCAACGGTTTTTGCAGACGCTCCGGAGTGTTGCGGAGCGTATCGGTTAGGAAAATTCAGTACATAAAACTTATACGAAATGGCAGAAAAGAAGTTTATTACATGTGACGGCAACTATGCTGCGGCTCATATAGCTTATATGTTCTCGGAGGTAGCGGCCATATATCCCATCACGCCTTCGTCGACAATGGCCGAGCTGGTCGACGAGTGGTCGGCGCAGGGGCGCAAGAATATTTTCGGCGATACGGTCAAGGTCGTCGAGATGCAGTCGGAGGCGGGTGCCGCGGGCGCCGTGCACGGCTCGTTGCAGAGCGGTGCTTTGACCTCGACCTTTACCGCGTCGCAGGGTCTGCTGCTGATGGTTCCCAACATGTACAAGATTTCGGGCGAGCTGCTGCCCGGTGTGTTCCACGTTTCGGCGCGTGCGCTGGCGGCACAGTCTCTGTCGATCTTCGGCGATCATCAGGATGTCATGGCCGTGCGTCAGACCGGCTTCGCCATGCTGGCCACCTCGTCGGTGCAGGAGGTCATGGACCTTGCCGGCGTGGCGCATATCGTCGCATTGCGTGCGCGCGTTCCGTTCGTACACTTCTTCGACGGATTCCGCACCTCGCACGAGATACAGAAGATCGAGCTTATCGACGAGGCGTCGCTCACGGCGATGTTCGACCGCGATGCCTTGAAGGCATTCCGCGAGCGTGCTCTCAACCCCGAGCACCCCGTTACGCGCGGTACGGCTCAGAACCCCGACATATATTTCCAGACGCGCGAGGCTTCCAACAAGTTCTACGACGCCGTGCCCGACATGGTGGCCGAGACTATGGCCGAGATTTCGCGCATCACGGGACGCACCTACAAGCCCTTTACCTATTACGGTGCCGAGGATGCCGAGCATATAATCATCGCTATGGGCTCGGTTACCGAGACTATCAAGGAGTGCGTCGACTACCTGACGGCTCAGGGTCGCAAGGTGGGTGTCATTACCGTACACCTCTACCGCCCCTTCTCGGCGAAGTATCTGCTCGAAGTGCTGCCCGCGTCGGTCAAGCGCATCTGCGTACTCGACCGCACCAAGGAGCCGGGTGCCAATGGCGAGCCGCTCCTGCTCGACGTCAAGGACGTATTCTACGAGTCGGACAATCGCCCGATGATTATCGGCGGACGCTACGGTCTCTCGTCTAAGGACACCACGCCGGCACAGATGCTTGCCGTGTACGACAATCTCGCCGCCGCCGAGCCCAAGAACCACTTCACGGTTGGTATCGTCGACGACGTTACGATGCACTCGATCCCCGTCGGCGCAGAGGTATCTATGGCCAAGAGCGGTACGTTCGAGGCTCTCTTCTTCGGTCTGGGCTCCGACGGAACGGTGGGTGCCAACAAGAACTCGATCAAGATAATCGGCGGTTCGACCGACAAGTACTGTCAGGCATACTTCTCTTACGACTCGAAGAAGTCGGGCGGTTACACCTCGTCGCACCTGCGCTTCGGCGACAACCCCATTACGTCGCCCTATCTTGTTACCACGCCCGATTTCGTGGCATGCCACGTGCCGTCGTATGTCGACAAGTACGACGTGCTGAAAGGCCTCAAAAAGGGCGGCTCGTTCCTGCTCAACTCGGTCAACGACGCCGCTACGACGTGCGCTTCGCTGCCCGACCACATGAAGTCGTACATGGCGCGTAACGACATCAAGTTCTACATCATCAACGCCACCAAGATCGCGGCCGACCTCGGACTCGGTTCGCGCACCAATACTATCATGCAGTCGGCATTCTTCAAGATCGCCGACATCATCCCCTTCGACAAGGCCGTCGAGCAGATGAAGCATGCCATTTACAAGTCATACGGCAAGAAGGGCGAGGACATAGTCAATATGAACTACGCCGCCGTCGATGCCGGTGGCAACGCCGTCGAGCGTGTCGAAGTGCCCGCGCAGTGGGCGTCGATCGAGGTGCGCGAGGCTGCGCATGAGATCGACAGCCATGTTCCGGCATTCGTGCGCGAGGTATGCGAGCCTATCGATGCGTTGAAGGGCGACAGCCTGCCCGTGTCGGCATTCAACGGCCGTGAGGACGGTACGTGGGACAACGGCACGGCAGCCTACGAGAAGCGCGGCATCGCCGTCAACGTTCCCGAGTGGCAGATCGAAAACTGTATCCAGTGCAACCAGTGTGCGTATGTCTGCCCCCACGCCGCCATACGTCCGTTCCTCGCCACCGAGGAGCAGGCCGCAGCTACGGGCGTCGAGTGGAAGCAGGGACTGGGCGAGACCAAGGCCTACAAGTTCCGCATTCAGGTATCGCCGCTCGACTGTACGGGCTGCAACAACTGCGTCGACGTATGCCCCGCAAAGCAGAAGGCTCTGGTCATGAAGCCGCTCTCTACGCAGCAGGCGCAGATCGCCAACTGGAAGACCGTTACCGAGACCGTCGGTTATAACGAGGTCGTCGACAAGACCAAGAGCGTCAAGAACCTGCAATTCGCACAGCCGCTGTTCGAGTTCTCGGGCGCATGTGCAGGTTGCGGCGAGACCCCCTATATCAAGGCTATCACGCAGCTCTTCGGCGACAAGATGATGGTCGCCAACGCTACGGGCTGTACGTCGATCTACTCGGGTTCGGCTCCGTCGACCCCCTACTGCACCAACGCCGAGGGCAGAGGTCCGGCATGGGCCAACTCTCTGTTCGAGGACAATGCCGAGTTCGGTCTGGGTATGCACGTGGGTGTGGAGAAGCTGCGCGACCGCATCGAGGAGTATATGCAGAAGGCTATCGCCGAGTGCACCAAGTGTTCCGACGAGTTGAAGGGCACGATGAAGGAGTGGATCGCCGCACGCGGTTCGTCGTCGGCCTCGGCCGAGGTTACGCGCCGTCTTGTTCCGATGATGGAGGCCTGCGGCTGCGACTACTGCCGCAAGATCCTCGAAATGAAAGACTGGCTTGTCAAGAAGTCGCAGTGGATCATCGGCGGCGACGGCTGGGGATACGATATCGGCTTCGGCGGTGTGGATCACGTTCTGGCCTCGGGCGAGGATGTCAACATCCTTATCGTCGACACCGAGGTATACTCAAACACCGGCGGTCAGTCGTCTAAGGCTACTCCCGTGGGTGCCGTGGCCAAGTTCGCTTCGGCCGGCAAGCGCATCCGCAAGAAGGATATAGGCGCAATCGCCATGACCTACGGCTATGTATATGTCGCCCAGGTATCTATCGGTGCTTCGCAGACCCAGCTGTTCAACGTGCTCAAAGAGGCCGAGGCCTATCCCGGCCCGTCGCTCATCATCGCCTACGCACCCTGTATCAACCACGGTATCAAGGGCGGCATGACGCGCACCCAGACCGTCGGCAAGCAGGCCGTCGAGTGCGGTTACTGGCATCTCTGGCACTATAATCCCGCTCTCGAAGCCGAGGGTAAGAACCCCTTCATGCTCGACTCGAAGGAGCCCGACTGGACCAAGTTCCGCGACTTCCTCATGAAGGAGGTGCGTTACACCTCTCTGCAAAAGGCCTTCCCCGCCGAGGCAGAGGAGTTGTTCCAGGCTGCCGAGGATAATGCCAAGTGGCGGTATAATAGTTATGTCCAGCGCACGAAGTAATTTTTCGTTATAAGCGGCATTCTACTGCCGCGCACTCGTGGAGCCGAACGGGGACGTACGCCAAGTACTTCCCGTCCGGCTCCACTTCGTTTGCGTTGTATAATGCCACTTATAACAGAAAAATTAATTTTCCGTGAAAAGCGCCATTAGCGTTACCTCAATCATCGGGGCAAACGGGACGTACATTGAGTACTACCCGTCTGCCCCGATTTCATGTCGGCACCGTTACTGACGTCTTTTGACGAAAAATTCGGTGTTTTCCGTGAAATTACCGCATCTGCGTCCTCTGCTCGTCGCTCGGCAATGGGAAATACGTCAGTATGTCCCATCGCCTTACTCTGTCGCAGAGTTGCATATGCAGCAATTTGACGAAAAATTCGGTAGTGGGGTATTGGGCAGGTTTACTCTGTCATGGCATTCTACTTCCGTGCACTCGCTTCTCCCGAATGTGACGTACGATAAGTATTACCCATCCGGGCGAAGTTTCGTTTGCGTTCCGTATATTTGATTACGCCCGAATATAATCCCGTTCGGCAAATTGCAAATAGATTTGCATTTGTTTTCAATTATTAGTATATTTGTTATCGATAGCCGACCAGTATTTTAATTCCGATACATCGGTACTTGTTTAATAACCGCGGTTTTTATTTCGCCGAGGCTGTCCGCGTCTTTTCGGATGATGCCAGAGCACGAAAGACCGTATTATAACAACCTATTTTAACATGAAGTACTATGTGAATTATCTGAGGGCGGCGTTCGTATCGCTTTTGCTTTTTTCATGTACTAATGACCCGTGTCGTGAGGAGACGGGTACATTTTCCGAACTGGGTAAAACGGAGATGAATGCCGGCTCGACGGTCTCATTGGACTGCGCTTTGGCCGAACTGGATGCTGTCCTCGATGATATTTATCCGTCGACGCGCGGCCGCAAACGCTATTCTGTTGCCAATATCTCCGTATGCGGAGGTCATAACACCCGCTCCGAAGACGGATCGTTATTGCCGGATACTTTGGTATATGTCGTGAATTTCGACAATTCGGAGGGCTTTGCCGTTTTGGGAGGTCAGGATTATCTCGACCCCGTATATGCCGTTACCGAATCCGGCTCGCTGGATGCCGACAGGCTCGGAGATTACGTCGCATCGGGATACGATATTTTGCACGATATATATATTCATGGCGACGATGACGAATGTTATTGCGGCTACGTAGGCGATGACGACGAACACGATTGCCCTTTCGAAGAGGGAGAGGAGGATGATTTGCCGTTTGTCGATGATCCGGATTTACCGATGTCGCTTACCGGCAATTCTATCCTGTCGGATTTGCTGAACAGGCCGGGTACGGAGATGGTCGACATTCATCTGGGACAGGATTCGAGACCGGTTACGCCGACGCGACGTATCGTGCATGGCGAATGGGAACCTGATGTTAAGGTCGGTCCGCTGTTAGAAACGGAGTGGCATCAAAATTATCCGTTCGACAACCTGTGCCCCACAGGATGTCCCGCCGGCTGTGTCGTAATCGCCGTGGCCCAGATCATGGCATATCACGAGCTGCCTAAAAATCCGAGATTCAACGATGTGCCGTGCGATTGGCAGCAGATGAAAGATTCGAATAACCTTACGAGTAGGGAAATTGCCATACAATATGCCTCCATGTGCAAGGAGCTCGGCTCGAAAGCCAATTGCAATGTAGATTACGATCCGGGTGGCAGCAGTTCGAATGCGAGAAAGGCCAAGCGAACTTTGGGAAATTACGGTTTCAGAAACCTGAAAAAACGTACCGGCTTCAATGAAAAGAATCAGCGCCGCGCTCTCGGTATGCTCGATGCCGGCAAGCCGGTCTATCTCGGTGCAAGCGGCAAGAGGTATGCCGAGGACGGCAGTGTGTCTAACTCGGGGCATGCTTTCGTTCTGGACGGCTATGTAAAGCGATACTATGAAAAGACCGAGTCTTTGTTTTATGCCACTGGCGATATAGACGTTTACAAATCGCGTTCGAAACATCAGACGCTTGTCCATATTAACTGGGGTTGGGGCAGCGATGCGTATAATAATAAGAAAGGCCGCAACGGATATTTTGTGCTGAAAGACAGCTTTAATACTAACGAGGGATATAAAAAATGGGAAAAAGATTCTTTGCTTGCGAAGAAGCCGTATTATTACGATTATTTCAGATATTTCCGAATGATAACCTATGATATATAGTCCTATGAAAAAAGTATTGTTCGCGTTATTTGCAATGGTTGCAGCCGTTAGTTGCAATACGGGAAAAGGAAGCGCATACCCACCGGGTTATGAAGTCGTTCTGGTCAATATAGAGCACCGCGTTCACGGTTATTGGTTCTTCGACGGTATTGAAATGTGGGAGCCCGACAGCGGCAGTATAGAGAGCGGCATATATGTTCCGCATGTTCATATCGGCATGTCGAAGCCGGAGTATTTGGCAGCGTTCAACTCCGAGGGCGAGGAGTTCGATAGTTATATCGAGCGTTGCGACCGCTTCGGCGATTGGGGTTGCGACGATTATTCGTTTTACAGCGGGCTGCTTTCAAAAGGCGTAATAGGCAAGTTGACAGTTCTCGACTATCCGTATATAGTCTATTCGGGAGTAGAGTTCGTTAAGATAGATGTGAGCTGCGAATCGGATTTCGATGCGGATCATCCAGCCGGGGCCTCCCTGTCCGACATAATGGTGTTCATGTCGTACACTTTCCGGCCTAATATCGAGGGGCTACAAGGGTTGGACCGTGATATATGTTTCGATCCTGTTCCCGACTCGGAATGGGATCGGAGGTTGACGCCGGCAATATGTCGAAGTAAATATGGTGTCGATTGTCCGATTTACAAGCGTTTGGATAGATTGACCGAATACGACTTGTCGATGATAGGAATAAGGGAAGAAGATGGTTATATTGATGCTTCTGCGGAGCAGAGCTATTGCCTCGGAAGTATGTATTTCCTGCGTATACCGGAAAAGATGGGCGCCTATAAGTTCCGAATATCTTTCCTTACGGCCGACGGCCGCGAAATGGTAATGCACCCGACCTATCAGTGGAAAGATAAAAATGCCTGGCGATAAGATTGCGCTGCGGTACCCGGCGTGCCAGCATGGCCGTTTACTGCTCATATCTAATCGATAGGGTGGCTGCACGGCACCCATGCAGGCGATGTATGTTTTGACTGTTCTGCCGAACGCTGCTCTGCGACATGGGTCGTTGCACCTCCGGCGAGGCGGCAGCGTAGGACAGGAAAAAGGATGTCGGCAAATCCCCCCCCCTGGAAAATCGCATATTACGGATAGCTCACGTAAGCAGTACGAATAAAAAAAGCGCTGTCCGATAATCTCGGACAGCACTTGCGGCTCTATCGGTTAACCGAATGCCGGTAAATACTATCTATTCCAAAGCACTCCCAGGCAGCCCCGAGGGCGCTATCGTCGTTACTCCTTCCAGAAGATCATCGTCGAGAGCGGTTCGCCCTTTTCGTCGAGCAGTACCTTGCCATCCTCGTCGACCTCGAAGAGCTGCATCACGTATACGTTTCTGCCGTCGATCATCATGTGCTGCTTGTCGATGATATAGCCCGCGAAGCGTCCTCCGCCGTCGAAGAAGTACATCTTGACGTTGGGCTTGTTGTAGGTTACCTCCAACGGCTGCTGCTTCAATATTTTGCCTTCGGGAGCATCCTTGGTGGTAAGAGTCGACATCGAAGGCTGGATGTTGAGGAAGTAGTAGAGCTTCTGCTCCCCGTCCTGACCGACCGAGTACCACTCGGTGTAGTTGAGCGAGTCGGGTATGGTCTCGGGAATATTGTCCTTGTGCGGATCGCACGATGCCGCGAAAAGCGTCGCCAGAAGAGCGGCGGCGACAGTAAAGATATTTTTCATGGTTCGGTCGCTTTATTATTTATCGTATCGTTAATATTGCCAGAAATATGCTGCCGGGTTGTGCTGCGTGTCGTAGAGCCACATGGTGTATACGTTGCGTCCGCCGATCGTCGCCTGATCCTTGTCGAGCACATAGCCGTTGAAGGCCGCTTTCAGGTCGCCCGTCTCCGCGTCCGGTTCCGACAGGTATATGGTTACGTTCGGCGAGTTGTACTCGTAGAGATATTGTGTCGCCGAGAATAAGTCGCCGATCTCGTCGCGCAGGACCCACGTGCAGGTGCCGTCGTTGCCGAAGGTAAGTGTCGCGGCGTATTTGTTCTGCGTCTTGTCGTCCTCGCACTCGCCGTACCACTCCGAGCCGTCGAGCTTTTCGGGCGTGGTGTTGACCGGTCTGTCGTCCGAATCGCTGCACGCCGTGGTCAGAAGCGCCAGCGAGGCGGCAATAATATATAGTATGTTTTTCATAATATCGTTGTGTCGTTCGCCGTGCGCATCGTTTACGCGCCTGGGCTGTCACTGTCGGGCTCGTCTTAGAGCTTGGCTCCGAATATAACGCCCGACCGTACAAATATAGTATATATTTCGGCGTTTTGCAATAGTCGTTCCACTTGCAGCCTCCCGGCGGAGGATAACATGCTGCAAATGGAGATAAAAACGGTATTAATATTTCGCTGTTATGCAAATAATTATTACATTTGCATTCCGTAGCGTGCCTTATGGGTGTCGCTCGCGGTAAACTATTTAATGTCAAATTTTTAACGAGCGATTGTATCGCAAACTATTTTCCGTTATGGAACAAATGAAAAACGTAGCCAACGAGAATTTCGATTGGAACGCATTCGAGAACGATCTGGGTGTATACAACCAGAGCCGTGAGGAGATTGCCGATGTTTATGACAAGACGCTTTCGAACGTCGCCGTGGGCGAGGTCGTAGAGGGTACCGTTACCGAGATCGGCAAGCGCGAGATCACGATCAATATCGGCTACAAGAGCGAGGGTATGATCCCCGCTACCGAGTTCCGCTACAATCCCGACCTGAAAGTCGGCGACAAGGTGGAGGTTTATGTCGAGTCGGTAGAGGACAAGGGCGGCCAGCTGGCTCTCTCGCACAAGAAGGCTCGCCAGTTGAAGAGCTGGGATCGTGTCAACGAGGCTCTCAACAACGACGAGATCATCAAGGGTTATGTCAAGTGCCGCACTAAGGGCGGTATGATCGTCGACGTATTCGGAATCGAGGCGTTCCTGCCCGGTTCGCAGATCGACGTGAAGCCCATTCGCGACTACGATGTATATGTCGACAAGACCATGGAGTTCAAGGTCGTTAAGATCAATCAGGAGTTCCGCAATGTCGTCGTATCGCACAAGGCTCTGATCGAGGCCGAGTTGGAGGCTCAGAAGCAGATCATCATGTCGAAGCTCGAAAAGGGTCAGATCCTCGAAGGTACGGTCAAGAATATCACCTCTTACGGTGTGTTCATCGACTTGGGCGGTGTCGACGGTCTTATCCATATTACCGATCTGTCGTGGGGACGCGTCAGCCACCCCGAGGAGATCGTGCAGCTCGACCAGAAGTTGCAGGTCGTTATCCTCGACTTCGACGAGGCCAAGAAGCGTATCGCTCTGGGCTTGAAGCAGCTTACTCCTCATCCGTGGGAGGCGCTCGACGCCGACCTCAAAGTAGGCGATAAGGTCAAGGGTAAGGTTGTCGTTATGGCCGATTACGGTGCTTTCGTCGAGATCGCATCGGGTGTCGAGGGTCTTATCCACGTCTCGGAGATGTCGTGGAGCCAGCCTCTGCGTTCGGCACAGGAGTTCATGAAGGTCGGCGACGAGGTCGAGGCCGTCATCCTGACGCTCGACCGCGAGGAGCGCAAGATGTCGCTCGGTATCAAGCAGCTTACTCCCGATCCGTGGTCTAACATCGAGAAGAAGTACCCTGTCGGCACCAAGTGCACAGCCAAGGTCCGCAACTTCTCTAACTTCGGCGTATTCGTCGAGATCGAGGACGGTATCGAGGGTCTGGTACATATCTCGGATCTGAGCTGGACGAAGAAGGTCAAGCACCCGAGCGAGTTCACGCAGATCGGTGCCGATCTCGATGTCGTAGTTTTGGAGATCAACAAGGACAACCGTCGTCTTAGCCTGGGTCACAAGCAGCTCGAAGAGAATCCTTGGAACGGCTTCGAGAGCCAGTTCGGCATCGACACTATCCACGAGGGTACCGTGAGCGAGCTTACCGACAAGGGCGCCATCATCTCGCTTGGCGAGAATATCGAGGGCTTCTGCCCTGCACGTCATCTCGTCAAGGAGGACGGCACTACGTTGAAGGCCGGCGAGAAGGCCGACTTCAAGGTGCTCGAATTTTCTAAGGCTACCAAGCGTATAACCTTGTCGCACAGCCGCATCTTCGAAGAGGCTAAGCGTGCCGAGGTCGCAGCCGAGAAGGCCGAGCGTCGTGCGGCAGCCGATGCTACCAAGTCGTCTGTCAAGAAGATCAACGCTTCGGTCGAGAAGACCACACTTGGCGATATCGCCGGTCTGGCCGAGTTGAAGGCTCAGATGGAGAAGCAGTAGTCTTTCGTCGGGGCAACCCGTCAAGAGATATCGCAGTGGGTGTCCGAATGATTCGGACACCCTTTTTTGTGGCGGTTATATTATCCGTCAGTGCCGGCATCCGGATATTTCTTCCGGGTACATGCTCCTTCCTCCTCTCTCCGTCCTCTGTCTCTCCGTCCTCTGTCTCTCCGTCCTCTGTCTCTCCGTCCTCTGTCTCTCCCTCTCTCTCCGTCCTCTGTCTCTCCGTCCTCTGTCTCTCCGTCTCTCCGTCCTCTGTCTCTCCGTCTCTCCGTCCTCCTCCGTCCTCCGTCCTCCGTCCTCCGTCCTCCTCCGTCTTCCTCCCTCTCTCCGTCCTCCGTCTTTTCGTCTCTCCGTCCTCTGTCTCTCCGTCCTCTGTCTCTCCGTCCTCCGTCCTCTGTCCTCTGTCCTCTGTCCTCTGTTCTCCGTCCTCTGTTCTCCGTCCTCTGTCCTCTGTCCTCCGTCCTCCTCTGTCTCTCTGTCTCTCTTCTCCGCTACCTACTCCCTTGTAATCGTCACATATGATGTCTGTTGTGTCGCGTGAATATGATGCTGATAAGGCACATCCATTTAGTCACTCGCCGCGCCCATCCTCTCTCCTCCTTTGTAAGCCGCAATTTTTTCGGCGGCGAATAGCGTATTCAGCGCCCGATATGAAACGTTCTCGTTGAGCAGCTCGCAAAGGGTCCCCGAGTTGTACGGATACCTTTTTGTGTGTGTGGGATGATCTACCGGTGCCGGCATCCGGATATTTCTTCCGGGTACGTCATGCTCCCCTCCCCTTGTAAGCGGCATATACTATGGCAGTTTTGCCGCACAGATATGATGCCCATAAGATACCTCCCATTAATTCGCGGCCGAGTCTCCACCTCGGTTCTGGTTATGCCGGAACGTGTAAGGTACACGGCCGGAATATTTCGTTCATCTTTCGCAAATCGCATGTGAGCTGGAAATGCCAAGGCGGAGCATTGTTTAATAAAAGCCAATCTAAGCTGCTATGGATTAGGACTATTGCTTAGGCGTCGATATATACGCGGACATTTTGGGCTCACTTATACCTATATATAATATATATTGCCTGCATCCTGCCCCTGAGCTTATGCCTCTATCCGACCGCTCGCACACTCTCCGGCTCACTGCTTCGTATACTCCGTGCCGCCATTTTCGTATTAACTATGCGTTCTTGACTTGTCTGCTCTCTCCTATAAATTCTCTGCCGCCTTGTCTGTCCTTTCAGCCGCACCGCAGTTGCCAGTCATGTCGCTATCTGCGTAGCTCGGCTTGTAATGTTCTATTTGCCCCTACTCACTCGGCCATCCAACATCCCCCCCCCTCCCTCCGACTCTGAAAAAACGATTCCGCTTCGGGTTGCATGCCATGTCCGCACTGCCCAAGTCTTCACAGCATGCACTCCGTCCATGCGAGATCATGCGTCTTTAACGCTATTTCGGAATCGCACTCAGAGTAAAGGACAATCTCTGTATCCGGCTGCATTGTCTTTGCATGTCGATCGTACTATATGCGCTTTCTATTCATTCCAAGAGAGCTCTGCTATATGAAATCTCGATAATATTTGTTTCGCAGCCATAATTTTCGTACCTTTGACTTAGCCGAAGAAACTTAGCCTCAGCATAATCCAGTGTTTTAGCCAAGGCCGGCGCAGAAGCATGATTGCCCGGACTTTGCCGAGGCGGGCCGAGATGCGTGAGCAAGTGCATGACGTGTCGAGAGAAAACGGCCACGCGTATGCGCTTTCAATGTTTCGTGTGCCTGCCAACTAACTAACCGTTAAACTAATGCGTATGAAGAATATAATTGCCAGTGCTGCCATAGCTGGAATCACTCTGCTCGCGAGCGTGTCGTGTTCGGGCGGCGGCCGCAATGCCTCTCTCGACAGTGCCGAACGAATGATGAACCAATATCCCGACAGCGCGTTGATCATATTGCGCAGTCTCGATGCCGCCGAATTGGATACCGATGCCGACCGGGCGAAGTATTCGCTTCTCTACTCGCAGGCGCTCGATAAAAACCACATCGATATCAAAAGCGATTCGCTTATATCCTATGCCGTAGAGTACTACGACAGAGTGGGCGACGATGCCAACAGTGCGAAAGCGTATTATTATCTTGGCTGCGTATATGAAAATGCCGATGACTTTTATGCTGCGGCCAGGGCTTATGTCGAGGCGAAAAATTATGTACACGCTGTCGACGACGACTATTTGCGGGGTTTGATATACTTCCGTATGGGAGCGCTTTACGACTGGCAGTGCAATATCGACGAGGCGATCGCGACATACGAGCAGGCACTCGACTGTTTTACGAGAGCCGGAGCCGAACGAGGTATGTCTTGGGCATATATATCGCTTATCCGCAACTATTCGACAAAGAACGACCTGAATAATGTCATCGAGTATATTGGCCGTGGCCGTGCTCTCGCGGAGAAGCAGGGGGATACGACGATGTTGCTCGATATGACGCTGTGTCATGCGAACGTACTCAATGCCAAACTCGATACACCTCGGGCGGCCTTGGAGATGCTGTACTCCGATTACAGGAAATACGGAATAGCGGAACCGCCTGCCGATCATTGTTTTGCGCTGGGACACATGTATTTGAATATGAATAAAGTCGACAGTGCCCGTATGTTTATCGAGAGATATCCGTATAAGGATGTCGGACTCAACAGGCAACTCGGCTGGCACTATATTATGTCCAAAATAGCTTATGCCGATCGTAATATAGAGGAGTTCGCATATTATTTCGATACAGCTAATTCATTGAGGGATTCGTTGTTTCAAATTAATAGGATGCTTTATATGCAGAACCTTGATTGCGATTCCGGATTGCGGAGACTCGATAGAGCGAAAAACGATCTGCAAAGCAAGTACGACGTTGCGATAGCGGTCTATTCGGTTATCTTAGGTATCGTTCTGTCGCTTCTGACTTTATCTGTCTACTTGTTGTACCGCAGAGGCCGACGGGTAAAGTCGCTCGGTAAGGTCGTTGCCGATATCGAAGAGCATAACGACAATCTCGGTCGAACCAACGAGCTGCTGCTGCACAAAAATTCACTCATGCGCACGGTTGTGGATGAACGTGCCGTAACGTTGAAGGAGATTCTGAAAATAGCAGGAGAGTATCGAGACAATCCCGAGAAGTTCGCAGCGGAGTTCAAGCGCTATGTCAAGGGCGACGACCGTCATGGTGCGATAGCCGTCTGCCGGAATCTGCTCGAAACCGAATGTGCCGGAATTTTGGATTATGTCAGCGGCCGTTACCCCGATCTGACGGACGACGATATCGACCTTTATTGTCTGATTTGTGCCGGATGTTCGGTCGAAGTGTTGTGTATGATATATGACAATACGACCAAATACATGTATAACAAACGTTCGGTCTTGCGAAAAAAGCTGATGCTGTCCGACGAAGACTGCTCGATTCAGAGCCATTTCGCCAGAATGGTGGAGGATTTTGTCCGAAATCGTATCACATCGTGCGACGCCTGCTAAAAATAATCGTCGTTGAATATGCCGATTATTAGGGTATTAGCTCGGTAGCCCGTGTATATGATATTTCAAAATATATCATTGTGTTGAAATATAGTATTTTAAGTGTTCTGAATATGATATTCATTTGTCGCCGATATATTTGCATTCGGAGGATTTGATTGCTACTTTTGTTTTCGGGAATGTATAATTCGTTAATTAATGTCGGAGTTTTTATGAAGCGACTTTTTACAATATTATTGCTATTATCGGCAGTATGTTTTGCCGGTCAGTATGTCTTGGCCGGAGATCCTCCCCCGACCGGAAGCGGTACCGGTAGCAGCGGAACAGGTTCGGGAAGCGGCAATGGCGGCAGCAACGGCGGCAGCAATGGCGGCGACAGTCTGGTCGATATTACGATAGGCGGAAATCAGACGCCGGGCGGCGGCGGATTCGGCGGCGGCCGTCCGCGCAGCATGGATGAGAGATGCGTCGAGGCGGTCTACGATATGTCGGCAGAGCAGATAGAGTTCATGTTCAATGTCTATATAGGCGTAGTGACGGTGGTCGTCACGAATGAAATGGGCTATACGGTCGCAGCGCAGACATACGACACCGAGTTTATCGACGTGGCATATCTGTCGATGCCGATGCAGTCGGGAAGCTATACCGTGACTATTTCCGGCGAGGAGTATTTCGGTGAGGGATATTTCATGTTGTAGTGTAACAATTTTTTGGAGTTAATAGAATAACAACCATCGTTGAATCGAGGACGGCATGACCGTCATTAACGTCCGCGCCGGCGTTAGGAATCTCGCTCAGAGAGTAGGTCGGCAGGACGTGGTTGAGGCGGCGAAATTCGACATATAGTAGTCGTATTCCTTACGATAACAAGTCTGTCCGAAAGTTGTCGATATATGATTTCGCCGTTGTCGGGATCGGGTTTCTGTCAATCCGATTCCGACTTTTTTTTGTCGTTTCCGCTTCGGAGGAGTCTCTGCGGGGTATTTCGGGAAGGGTCGTTGTGATCGCGTCGTTATCGTTGCTATGCCGTTCATTGTTTTTGTCTGCGTCGTTCGTGGAATTATATGTCAGTTCGCAATACTCGTCCGAAATTCTATCGCCCGATTCTGCGTATTGTCTTTGCCGGAGCAATCTCTACTATGCGGCAGGCTTAATGAAAACCTCTCCGACCGGATACCTTTTCTGTGTATCGGCATATTGCGAACGCCCTCGTTACGGCGGTCGGTTCAGCGAAAATATTGCAATTCTTTCGATCTTTTCGGCGTCTGTCAATAGCTCGAATATGTTCCATCTCAGCTGTCGGCTCAATGAAAATGCGTTTGGGCGGAGAAATGCTGCCTTACCGTTATAGGCTGTGTTTGGTTAGAAGGGGCTTTCGGCTGTATGTACCGGTTTATTTGTCTTATGCGATTCGATATCGCGAAAGATTTTGTCTATATGGTTTTGGGGCGATACGCGAATCGTTGCCTGTCCGGATGCGTATGTTATCCGATTGTAACGCTTGATGATAGCTGTTTTTGGTGTTTGTCGGTTCCGCGGTTGGGATACATGACTGGCATAGTTGTAAGTTATGTCTGTGGACGAGTTGATAAAATTCGCTTATAAAGATGTGGCGAGCAGCTGTCCGGTGTTCCGACATAAGCATTGGATTATTCCGATGTATCTATTGATAAGTTTTCATTATGTCCGGTACTACCAGCCGGTTTTGATATGCGGCTCAGCGCATAACGATCTTATAGCGGCCGTATAGTGGGAGGGTATCTTCTGAATCTCGACCGATAGCGCGTGCAGCAGTCTTGCAGCCGACGGGTGGAGCGGAACGATAGCCGGCTGTTGCGCGGTCGTATACGAGAGATTTATATTTGAGTATTGTGAGGAGTGGGATATTCGATTGGGAAATGTTTCCCACCGCATCAGTAGGCTGCTTAATTGGTTGTCGCGCGTCGCAGAGGGGCTAATATGCTGTGTATGTGTTTTTGGTTGTAATAGATGAACCAAATCGATCGGCTTCGGTGCAGTGTGGGTTGGTAACAGAGTAGGGCAGTACGGGCCGGAATGAAACAGAGCAGAATAGAACGGCACGGATTGGCGGCTGTCAGTCGGTACGCGAGCAAGCCGGAATGGAATTGAACGGGCAGCGCAGAACAGGACAGTGCGGTACAGACTGGCGGCCGGCAGGGTAGGTCGGGTAGATTCGGGGCGGGCATGCCGGAATGAAACAGAGCAGAACAGCACGGAGTGGCGGTCGGGCTCTGTATATGATTTATGTCGTAGGGCGGGCGGTGTGAAATATCCGGATAGGTAAAAACTAATGGTTGTAGTTGAGTCTGTTACGTGGTCGGATGCCGTGCGGAGCTGTCGGGAAGCGGTGGCTTGCGAAGCAATTTCGCGCAGGCAAACATCGTGCAACTAAGGGTATGATTTTCAATATTTTTAGGGTGGTGGAATTTTAATGTCGCAAGTTTGCAAAAAATAAAAAATATACATATTTTTGTGCCGGTCGGCCATGTGTGTGAAATAAGGAGGCAGACCGGTTTCTTTATATAGGTATATTTGCGTATTGCGTTGAATATCAAGTCGTTGTATTCGATTTGAAGCCCCGGTATAGTGCAGATATATTATCAATGCGGTTAATTCGAGTTCTTTAATCGTTACGTGAGGTTATACCCAAATTCGGCGCTTGTATCAAATATGATACGGCATTCGTGGTTAATCTGCATAAGTTTTTTGCTATTAATGTAATACCGCTTGACCGGTTCCATTATGGATCGAGCCTAAAATTTATAGTTTATGACAAATCCGTCTCTGTTTATTATCGTTCCGCTCGTGGTGGCGTTGCTGGCGGTGGGCTGGGTGCATCCGAGGTTGGTGCGCATAGCCGCCATGAAGATGATAGTCGATAATCCGGATGCGAGAAAATTGCAGAAAGAGCCGATCCCGATCCTCGGAGGCGTAGCGGTAATGTTCGGTGCCGTGCTGGGAATATCGTGTACGGCGGTATTTCCGGAGACCGTCTTCAATGACACGATAGTGCTTATCATCGCCGTGATGATGGTTATGCTCTATACCGGAACGATGGACGATATACTCGAACTGACGCCGCGTCTGCGCTTCCTGATCGAGATAATGTCGGTCTGCGCATTGATCTTCGTCGGCGGCTTCCGGCTCGACGACCTTCACGGTTTGTGGGGCGTGTCGGTGCTGCCCGACTGGGTGGCCGTGCCTCTGACCGTGTTCGCATGCGCAGGCATTATCAATGCCATGAACCTTATCGACGGCGTCGACGGCTTGTCGTCTGGCTTCTGCATAACGGCCTGCGCGATATTCTCGGCGGTATTTTTCAAGGCCGGCGACATGATGATGTTCATTCTGTCGATGGCTTTGATCGGCGCCCTGATACCGTTCTTCATGCACAACGTGTTCGGCGAACGCTCCAAGATGTTCATCGGCGACGGCGGCACGCTGGTCATGGGCGCGGTAATGAGCATATTCGTCGTGAGAGTGCTGGGCGTCGGCTCGCCCGTGGCGCAGTTCTGGGACCAGAGCCACGCGGGAATGTCGGCCGTGGCATTCACGCTGGCAGTGTTGTGCGTGCCCGTATTCGATACGCTGCGCGTAATGGTTACGCGAATGTTGCAGGGGCGGTCGCCGTTTCATCCCGACAAGACGCATCTGCATCACATGTTCATCGATCTGGGATTCTCGCATGTGGGTACTACATTTTCGATAATCCTGCTCAATCTGACCGTGGTGGCGGTATGGTGGGCGAGTGTGTCTATGGGGTGTTCGCTCGACGTACAGCTCTATGTCGTTATTCTGTTCGGATCGCTCTTTACGATATTCCTCTATCCGGCCGTCGCGGCAGCCAAACGCCGTAATGCGGCCCTGTACAGAGCGCTGACGGCAGCAGGCCGCATGACGCACTTCGAGCGCAAGGGATTTTTCCTGCTGCTGAGGAAAGCAATGGACAGAATGTAATTTAACTGGCTAAAAAATATAAAAATAGGTTTTTGTATGAAAGCATGTTTTATGGGGTTGGGCTACATCGGTTTGCCTACCGCGATTATCGCAGCCAAGCATGGCGTGCAAATAACAGGAGTGGATATCAATGCCAAGGTGGTCGAGATGACCAATGCCGGCAAGCTGCATATCATCGAGCCGGGCATGGAGGAGATGCTGCGCGAGGTGGTTGCCGACGGCAGGCTGCATGCGTCGACCGTACCCGAAACAAGCGATGCCTACTTCATGGTGGTGCCTACTCCGTTCAAGGGCAATCATGAGCCCGATGTGTCGTATGTCGAGGCGGCGACGCGTGCCGTGCTGCCGCTGCTCAAAGAGGGCGACCTGTATGTCATCGAGTCGACATCGCCGATCGGAACGACCGAGGCTATGGCCAAGATCATATTCGCCGAGCGTCCCGAGTTGGAGGGAAAGATATATGTAGCTTACTGCCCGGAGCGTGTGCTGCCCGGAAACGTGATTTACGAGTTGGTCCACAACGATCGCGTTATCGGCGGACTGAACCCCGAGTCGACAGAAAAGGCGGTCGAGTTTTACTCGCAGTTCGTGCAGGGCAAGCTGCATAAGACCAACGCCCGCACGGCCGAGATGTGCAAGCTGACCGAAAACTCGTCGCGCGACGTGCAGATAGCTTTCGCCAACGAGCTGTCGATCATCTGCGACAAGGCCGGCATAAACGTCTGGGAGCTTATCTCGCTGGCCAACAAGCACCCCAGAGTCAACATCCTGCAACCGGGCTGCGGCGTGGGCGGCCACTGCATCGCGGTCGACCCCTACTTCATCACGGCCGACTTCCCGATCGAGTCGCAGATCATCGCCAAGGCACGCGAGATCAACAACTACAAGGCCTTCTGGTGCGCCGAGCGCATCCAGAATGCGATGCTGAAATTCGAGCTGGAAAACCATCGCCGTCCGACGGTGGCGATGATGGGTCTGGCGTTCAAGCCCAATATCGACGACTTGCGCGAGTCGCCGGCCAAGTATATTACCACCAAGGTCATGCAGTCGGGCAGCAATGCCGACATACTCGTGGTCGAGCCTAATGTCGCCGAGCATAACGTGTTCAAGCTGACCGATTACCGCGAAGCCTACGATAAGGCGGACATCGTGGTGTTCATGGTCGCGCACGACCCGTTCAAGACGCTGCCTCGCCGCGACGACAAGATAATACTCGATTTCTGCGGCATCTGCAAATAGATCGGGACGGTGCGAGGATTATATCGCAACTGACGACTATCTTCGCAGAGTGAGGTTTCGAGAGTAATCTGAAAGAATGAATATTGCCATTGTCGGTAGCGGATACGTGGGGCTTGTCTCGGGAACATGTTTCTCGGAGATGGGCATCGACGTGACGTGCGTGGATACGGACGCCTCGAAGATCGGGCGGTTGCAGCGCGGTGAGATCCCGATTTACGAACCGGGGTTGGAGAGCATGGTCAGACGCAACGTCGCGGCCGGACGTCTCCACTTCACGACGGAACTCGCGAGCTGCATCGACCGTGTCGACGTGGTATTCTCGGCCGTGGGCACGCCCTCGTCCGAGGACGGATCGGCCGATCTGAGACATGTATTCGCCGTTGCCGAGACATTCGGCCGCTGCATCAACCGCTATACGCTTCTGGTAATGAAGTCGACCGTTCCGGTTGGGACGACGCACCGTGTCGGCAGCATCGTAAAGGCGGAGCTGGAAAAACGGGGTGCCGACATCGGGTTCGACGTAGTGTCCAATCCCGAGTTTCTTAAAGAGGGCGCTGCGATCAAGGATTTCATGTCGCCCGACAGGATCGTGATAGGCGTCGAGAGCGAGAGGGCCAAGGGTGTCATGACGCGGTTGTACAGACCTTTTCTGGTAAACGATTTCCGTTGCTACTTCATGGATATTCCGTCGGCCGAGATGACTAAATATGCTGCCAATGCCATGCTCGCCACGCGCATATCGTTCATGAACGATATAGCCAATCTGTGCGAGAGGGTGGGTGCCGATGTCAATATGGTGCGCAAGGGCATGGGGGCGGATACGAGGATCGGCCGAAAATTCCTATATCCCGGATGCGGATACGGAGGTTCGTGCTTTCCCAAGGATGTCAAGGCTCTGATAAAGATCGCCGAGGACAACGGATATCGGATGCGTGTCTTGCAGGCTGTGGACGAGGTCAACGAGTCTCAGAAATCGATACTGTTCGATAAGTTGAGCGCATATTATGACAACGACTTGCAGGGTAGGACGATAGCCATGTGGGGTTTGTCGTTCAAGCCCGAGACCGACGATATGCGCGAGGCGCCGTCGCTGGTGCTTATCGAACGGCTCGCCGCCGCCGGATGCCGCATCAAGGTCTACGACCCGATCGCCATGGACGAGTGCCGCCGGCGCTTCGGGGATATGCTCGTATACTGCGGCGACATGTACGAGGCTGCGGTCGATGCCGATGCGCTGCTGCTCGTTACCGAGTGGAAAGAGCTGCGCATGCCTTCGTGGCCGGTTCTGGCCAGAGTGATGAAACGCAAGGCGGTTTTCGACGGGCGCAACATATACGACCGGCATGAGGCGGAGAATGCCGGATTCGATTATTATAAAATAGGGTAGCAGCACTGCCGCACTGAGCGCGGGGCTGTCGCGTGCTTTTCAGCCCGGGATGCAGCCCGATAGCCGGGCTGTGCGTCCTGCCCGATGTCGGGCAGGATCATCAAGCCGTATCGTCGCGGCGGCTTTGTCGCTGCGTAGCGATATCCATCTGCCGTAAACGCTGCCGGTTGCGGCGGTGCGATGCGAGGCAGATATTAAACGATTCTTATGTATAGTCCGAAACAAATATTCGGTTCGCGTCTGTTCGGCAATATTTACAATCTGTTTCTGTTATACGGATTCAGCCATATCATACCTATATTATTGATGCCGTTTCTGCTCAATACGATAGGTGCCGATAACTACGGTCGTGTAAATTTTGCATTGTCGGTGGCGTTCTATTTTCAGGTTGTCAACGAATTCGGGTTCGACCTGTCGAATGTCCGCCATATAGTTGCCAATCGTGAGGACCGGCAGAAGATGTCGGAGATAGTGTCGGCTATATTATGCAGCAAGTTCCTTATTTTCGCGGTGCTTGCGGCCGTCTATGTTCCGTTGGTATTTATGGTGCCGATGCTCCGCGAATACTGGCTGCTGTATATTCTGGTATTCCTGCGTATTCCGGGCATATGCCTCTCGCTGGGCTGGCTGTTCCGTTCGATGGAGAACCTGAAATATGTGACCCGGATAACGGTGGTGGTAAAGACGCTTTGCATACTGCCGATTTTCTTCGTGGTAAAAACGCAGGATGACTATATCTGGGTGGCGGTCTTTTTCCTGTTGCAGGAGCTCCTCGGAGGGTTGGCGTCGCTGATCGTCGCAAGGCGTGTATACCGCATAAGGTTCGTATCGCTGCGGCTGTCGACGGTATGGTTCTATCTCAAAGAGAGCGCACCGTTCTTCGTGGCAACATTCGTCACGCGCGTCTACCAGATGTCCAATACATTCTTTCTGGGCGTGTTCTGCGGCGAATATGCCGTAGGTATATATACCGCTGCCGAGAAGTTGTATTTCGCCTATGTCGCATTCATGTCGCCGTTGATGTCTCAGGTGTTTTATCCGTATTTCCTCAGAGTAAAGAAATTCGAGGTCATCAACCGGATCGTCAGATTAGTGATAATAGGCAACCTCGCTGTGCTGGGTATCGGCTATTTCGTCGCACCGTACATATTGCCGATATTCTTGAAGGTCGAGCTTGGGCAGATAATCGCATATTTCAACATGTTCCTTATCGTGTTGGCCGTGGTCATACCCTCCGAGATGGTGGGCTATCCCTATCTCGGCTCTATGGGCAGGGTAGACGAGGTGAACCGTTCGGCCGTCATTGCGGCCGCAGTGTATATGTGCGGTGTCGGCGTATTGATAGTCTTCGACGGCATAGGCGTGGCATGGCTTATAGGCATGCAGCTTCTTGCGAACCTGTCGTGCCTGTGTTGCAGGCTTTTCTATATAGGCCGGGCACGGATAAGACCTGCCGTATGATGCGTCGGAATTGAACGATCGTTGGCTTAATAACTGGTTAAATAAACGGATGTAATGATAAATTCGAGAAATATCAACGGGTTGTTGAATTGTTGGGGTATACTCTTCCTGCTGGCGGCTTTCGGTGCTGCACTTATGGGATACAAGGAGTTCATTCCCGACTATATGCTGTTCATGCATTTCCTGATAGGAGTCCTGTACTTCATGGGGTTGAAGATATCGCTGCACATACACAGCCGGAAGAGCCTTTATTCGCTGGTATTCATATACACGCTGTTCATCTCGGTCGTTCTGAGATATCTGTTCTGGACATATACGGGCGATCCGTTCGGCGATACTGAGGGATGCGACTCCTACAAATACGAGGCGTTCGTATTGCAGTTTCGCGATATGGACTTTCCGGCGTTTGTCAGAAATTCGCTCAGGCTGTCGGTAGGCAATATAGACGATATGGGTTATACGAGCATCGTATATTTCATCTATCAACTATTCTCCGACATAGATGCCACGCGTAATCTCCTTCTTGTAATCAATGCGGTGGCCATTACCATCTCGGCAATATATATATATAAATTGTGCATCGTACTCGGTATACGCAACCGAGTGGCCATGTTCGCCTCGGCGCTGTACGGCTTTTTCCCGTTTTTCTGCGCTTCGTCGGCAGTAGGATTAAAGGAAAATCTGTTCTGCGTGTTGATCGTATGCTCGATATATTATATGTACAGATATAAGTCGTCGAGAAGTTTCGGCTCGCTCTTCCTGGCGCTGTTCTTTATCGCTGCGACCTATTTCTTCCGCTTCGCTATCTGTATAATGCTCTGCTTGACATTCGTCACATGTCTGGTTTCGTCGTCGCGCAACAGAAGCCGCATACTTCTGTTGGCGGTCATAGCCGGTATGATATTTCTGGCATCGCTCGAATATATCATGTACCAGTTGGCCGGCATCTCGATGTCCCACATCTACCTTGTAGCCGATTCCCGAATGGAGCGTAGCGGCGGTTCGGGTATAGTGGGTTGGATAGTTCACGGCAGTGCGGCCTTCTTCGGCCCGTTCCCGAACTTCAACCGTCTTGGGCAATACGGCTTTTATTACAGCTCCGGACTGCTGTTGAAATGTCTTTTCGGCATATTCGCTTTCGTCGGGGCACTGAGCGTATTGAAACGTTTCGAGTACAGGTATTACCCGATCGTGCTGTTTTTGTTTATGGGAATATTCATGTTGCTCGGCTCCGGTACGTCGCTGGATATACGCTATCATATTACCTCTTTCTCTGCATTCGTAATATTGGTCGCATATTGTTTGGATACGATCGACCTGAGAAAGTATGTTTTTTATATTTACGTCATCGTGAGTTGCGCGGTCGTCGTGATGTACAACCTGCGTTAGACCTAAGCAGGTCGTAGACCGCGGCATGTCGTTATTTGATTAATTGGAAATTTATGGGCAACAGTCGTATAGTGTTGATCGGCGGCGTAGGGTCGGCCGAACAGTTCGGGGGAGAGCTGACCAAAAACAAAAATATCGTATCGCAGCTGCGCAAATTCGGCTATAAGGTATCGGTAATAGACACGCATAACGGCAGACATTCGTTCATCAAGCTGTCGAGGATCGCGATTGCATTCGTTTTCAACCTCGTATTCCGTCCACGAGCGGTATTCGTCTTCTCGTCGTCATACGGCAATATACTGCCAATGCTCAAACTCATGTTTCGTTTTCCGATCAAGCACAAGACTGTATATTGGGGTATCGGAGGCGTGTTCAGTGCCGAGATGTCGAGAGGCAGATTCGATCCGAAGTATCTCAGCGGGGCGCGAATGGTCATAGTCGAAGGCGGGAAAATGAAGCGGGAGTTGAATCGGTGCGGTATATCCAGAGTCGAGGTCATCCCCAACTTCAAGCGGTTGGGTAAGCTGCCGTCGGTGCCTAAGTTCGATGACGGGGTTGTGCATTTCGTCTTCCTCTCGCGTATAATTCCCGATAAGGGAGTAGGATATATTCTTGATTGTGTCCGACGCCTCAACGAAATGGGCTATGCCGACCGCTTTGCCGTCGATTTCTACGGTTCGGTCGCACCCGACTACGCCAAGGAGTTCGATACGGCGCTGGAATCGCTGCCCAACGTACGTTACTGCAATACCTTGCAGCTGGCCGACTGGAATAACTATTCGGTGCTCGCCCGATACCATGCCATGCTGTTCCCGACATATTGGCACGGAGAGGGTTTTCCGGGTGTTATAGTAGATGCTTATGTGGCGGGGCTGCCGGTAATTGCCTCGGACTGGAATTTCAACGAAGAGTTCATTGAGGACGGAGTTACGGGTGTGGTTGTTCCGACGCACGATACCGAGGCTTTGTTAATGGCCATGAAGCGTATGTCGGACGGAGGCTATGACCTCGATGCCATGTCGCAGAACTGCCGGCGGGAGGCGTCGGAATATGACGTGGACAAGATCCTGAACAGAGCGCAGATCGAACGGATTTTGGATTGATATTCATCTGTGCCGATTGATGTATTAACATTGCAGATAACATGATATGAATATAGCCGATTATATCAAAACCGGAATCAACGAATGGCCCAACTGGTTCAACCGGATATTGTGGCGATGCAATATCTTCGGACCTTTCGTCTATGGCGGCAGTTACAGAAAACTTCTCGAACGCATAGATGACGTGGATGCCGAAAAGCGATTGATAGATATGGCGAATTATGCGATTTCGCATGTGCCATATTACAGAAACCGTTACGGAAATCTTCATATCGGTACAATCGACGATTTCAAGAAGCATATTCGTTTCATCGACAAGGATGAGGTAATGTCCCATTGGGATGAGTTCGTGGCCGATGATACGGATTTGACTACGTGCGTTACCGGAACCACCGGCGGAAGCAGCGGCAAGCCGATGAAGATCCTAATGCCCCGGAGCAGATACGTGCATTCGCTGGCTTTCTGGCACAAGGAGATGAAATGGTACGGTTGGAACTACGACACCAGAGCTGTCATCCGCAATCACCGTCTGAAACCGGATCGCGATTATATGGTCAATCCGATCCTGAAAGAGTTCATATTCGATGCTTTTCGCATGAATGGCGAGTATGCTCTCAAAGTCTGGTCTGTGATGAAGAGATACGGAATAAGGTACATTCATGCCTATCCGTCGGCTGCGTACCAGTTTCTTAAATACTGCCGTCAACTCGATCTCGATACTTCGTTCATAAAGCTGTGCATACTGACATCCGAATCGGTAACGCCCGAACAGCGCTACTTCATCAAACAGGAGCTCAATATCGACATATACTCCTCGTACGGTCACAGCGAGAAGCTGATAATGGCCGGCAGCTGCCCCGCATCGGACAAGTACCATGTAGAACCTGCATACGGTTATTGCGAACTGGTCGATAGGGAGGGCAATGTCATCGATAAGCCAGGTGTATTCGGAGAGTTGGCCGGTACGACTTTTTTCAACAAATGTTTTCCGCTGCTTCGATACCGAACGGGCGACTATACATCTTATGCCGATTCCGACTGCACGATACACGGCAATGATTATCGGTTGTTGAACGACATAGACGGACATTGGGACAAAACACTTATATATCGCAGCGACGGCGGGTACACCTCGTTGACTGCACTCAATCTGCATTCCGACCTATTTGAACATATCGACGGCTTGCAGTATCTTCAAGAGCGCATCGGCGCATTGACGGTCTTGATTATTCCTAACGATAAGTATCGCGATGAAGATTCGGCCTTTCTCATAAGACATTATAAGGGCGCTTTGGGCGAGGATGCGGATATTGAGCTGCGGTTCGTCGATAAACTTATCATCCAGAGTAACGGTAAGTTCCAACAGTTAATCAGCAAAATCAAAGTTTGACAAATGTTGAATGCCATATTTTTCTATCGTATTTCGAGGTGGTGTTATTTGCATCGTATCCCGTTTATCCCGAAGTTGGTTACGCTGCTGATATTTTTGATCTATAACAGCAAGGTGCCGTACTTGGCGCGGATCGGCAAGGGTACCAAACTGGGTTACGGTGGCATAGGCGTAGTCATACACTCCGAAAGCGTAATAGGCCGTAACTGTTCGGTAGGACAGCAGGTTACCATAGGGGGGGGGAAATTCCCGCTACCCGGGTGTGCCGGTTATAGGCGATAACGTGCATATGCACAAGGGGGCGATAATATACGGCGGCATTACCGTGGGCGACAATGCCGAGATCGGTGCCAATGCCGTGGTCAACAAGCCGGTTCCCGACAATGCTGTCGTTGCGGGTGTTCCGGCAAAGATAATAAGGATAAAAGATGCTGAGTGAGAAAATATTACAGTCGTTCGAGGCGTTGCGGCGCTACTGCGAGGCGGAGGGATTCAAGGGCTGGGACCCGTACGACGGACTCAACTCCCGGATATTCCGCGCCATACCGCTTGCCAAGCGTTCGGCTTTGTGCCGTCTGGCGGTGATTCAGGGCTTCAAGCGTTTCCCGTTCAATCTGCGGCGTTTGGCGCTCGTGCCCAAGCAGTACAATGCCAAGGGCATAGGGCTGTTCTTGCAGGGCTACTGCAACATGTATCGTCTGGTGGGGAAGCGTCCCGAGCTCGCGTCCCGATTGGGCGGAAGCGAGAGCATCGCGGCAAGGGTGACGGAGCTGGCCGACCTGCTGCTCGCTCTGAGATGCGACGGGTACAGCGGCGCATGCTGGGGATACAATTTCGACTGGCAGGCACGCCGTCTTTTCCTGTTTCCGAAGAATACCCCCACGGTGGTGGCTACTACGTTCTGCGCCACGGCGCTGATCGAGGCATACGGGGTAACCCGCCGCCGGGAGTATCTCGATGCAGCCCTCTCGTCGGCCGAGTTCGTCATGCACGATCTGCATCGCAGTCCGAGCGGACGCGGATTCTTGTTTTCGTACAGCCCTCTGCCGGGTAACGACACGGTGTTCAATGCCTCGCTTCTGGGCAGTAAGCTGCTCGCATTGTGCTATAAGCATACCGGCAGGAGCGAGTACCTCGATGCCGCACGCAAGTCGGTCGAGGCCTGTTGCGACGCCCAGCGCAGCGACGGCTCGTGGCCTTACGGCATGCTGCCGGTGCAGTCGTGGATAGACAGTTTCCACACCGGTTACAACCTCGAAGCGCTGGCCTGCTATCGCGACAATTCGGGCGACGAGTCGTTCGACGGAGAGTTGGAGCGCGGCCTGACATTCTACCTCGGCCATTTCTTCGAGCAGGACGGCACGCCCAAGTACTACCACGACAAGACATATCCGATCGACATCCACTGCCCGGGGCAGCTGCCCGTGACGCTCGCCCGAATAGGGCGGCTGGGCGAACATGCCGACCTCGCGGAGCGGGTATTGTGCTGGGCGATAGATAATATGCAGTCGCGGAAAGGCTATTTCTATTATCAGCTCAAACCGGGGATCAGCTCCCGAATATCATACATGCGGTGGAGCAATGCTTTCATGTTCAACGCTCTGTCGTGTTACATGCTCGACGCCGGGTAATCCGGCGGCTGCGGGCATCGTATCGGGCGGCGCGATTACTTCCGGCCGCATCCTCCGATCGGGCGGGGCACACGACATTAAATGAAAAGTATAACGGTATAAACAAATAACATATCATGGAACGAACGTATCTTCGCGGAGTGGGAGTGTTCCCGTTCGCCTCCGAGCAGGAGTTGATCGATTATGTCGAGCGCCGGCCGGGCATTCTGGTGGCGGTCAATGCCGAAAAGGTCCTTCATGCCGACGACGAGCTGCGCGGATTGATAAACCGCAACATCGGTTACTGCGACGGTGCCGGCGCGGTCAAGGGCTTGCGGAAAAAGGGGCATGGCGACGTGAGCAAAATCGCCGGATGCGAATTGTGGTTGAAGATTATCGAACGCATGTACAGGGAGCGAACGTTCTATCTGGTCGGCGGCAGGCAGGAGGTCATCGACCAGACGGTCGAGAAGCTGCGCAGCCAGTTCGACGGAATACGCATCGTCGGCTATCGCAACGGATATATCGCCGACGACGAGCAGTGCGAGGCGCTGCTGGACGATATCGCACGAAAGAGTCCCGACGTTGTGTTCGTCGCTATGGGCTCGCCCCGGCAGGAGCATCTTATGGAGCGCATGCAGCAGCGTCATAAGGCGATATATCAGGGTCTGGGCGGCAGCTTCGACGTATACACCGGACACGTCGAGCGTGCTCCGAAGTGGTGGATAGACCACAATATGGAGTTTGCCTATCGCCTTATCAAGGAGCCTCGGCGCATAAAACGCCAGATTTATCTGGTCAAGTATGCTTATTGGTTGGCATTTAACAAGTTGTAAAAATATGAAAACGATCATGTCTGTCTTCGGAACGCGTCCGGAGGCTATCAAAATGGCTCCGCTGGTCAAGGAGCTGGCCAAACATACGGATCGCTTCCGCAGCGTCGTATGCGTTACCGGTCAGCATCGTCAGATGCTGGATCAGGTGCTGCGCATATTCGACATACAGCCCGATTACGATCTGGATATCATGCAGCAGGGGCAGGACCTCTACGACGTGACCTCGCGCGTGCTGCTGGGCATGCGCGATGTATTGCGTCGCGCCCGCCCCGACATCGTGCTCGTGCACGGCGATACGACCACCTCGACGGCCGCGGCGCTGGCGGCATTCTACGAGCAGATACCAGTGGGACATGTCGAGGCGGGACTGCGCACCCACGACATTTACAGTCCGTGGCCCGAGGAGATGAACCGTCAGATAACGGGGCGCATAGCGACCTACCACTTCTCTCCCACGCCGCTGAGCCGCGCCAACCTCACGGCCGAAGGCGTTGCCGACGAGAAGATCGTCGTCACGGGCAATACGGTAATCGACGCGCTGTACATGGTGGTCGACAAGATCAAGTCGGACGAGTCGCTCGATGCCTATCTGGGCAAGGTCCTGCGGGAGGCGGGTTACGACCCTGCACGTCTCTCGGACGGCCGCCGCATGGTGTTGATAACCGGACACCGCCGCGAGAACTTCGGCGAGGGATTCATCAATATGTGCCGTGCGATCAAGCACCTTACCGAGCGCTATCCGGAGGTGGATTTCGTATATCCGATGCACCTTAATCCCAATGTCCGCAAGCCGATACACGAGGTCTTCGGCGAGGATCTGACGAATCTGGGCAACATGTTCTTCATCGAGCCGTTGGAGTATCTGTCGTTCGTATATCTCATGGAGAAGGCCTACGTGGTACTTACCGACAGCGGCGGAATACAGGAGGAGGCTCCCGGACTGGGCAAGCCGGTGCTTGTGATGCGCGATACGACCGAGCGCCCCGAGGCGCTCTCGGCAGGCACTGTCAGGCTGGTGGGCACCGGATACGACCGTATCGTGGGCGAGGTGTCGCGTCTGCTGGACGACGAGTCGGCATACGAGGCTATGAGCCGTGCGGTGAACCCCTATGGCGACGGCAAGGCCTGCGGCCGCATAATAGAGGCTCTGGACAGAGTATAGCAATGAACGAAAGGGTAGCGCGCGCACTTGCGGGGGTCTGCCGGTCGTATGTCCGGGGCGAGGTGTTTTCGCCCGGGAGCTATGATCTCGCCGCGGAGGATTGGCGTTCTCTGTACGAGGCCTGCGGCAGGCATTGTCTGACGGCGGTCGGCTACTCGGTGCTATCGGAGAGCCTGCAATCGGATGCCGGCCTGCGCGAGGTCAAGCTCACGTGGGCTCTGGCATGCCGCAGTGTCGCAGCCCGTCATCACAGGCGCATGAAGCTGATTGCGCGTATAGGCCGCGCACTGAGGGCTTCGGGGATCGATGCGGTGGTATTCAAGGGGATCGTTCTCGGCGAGTGCTATCGCTCGGCCGATCATCGCGAATGCGGCGATCTGGATATATATACCGGCCGCGACATGGAGCGCGCGACGGAGGCGATAGTCGCCGCCGGCGGTATCTTCGAGGAGCGCACGATAAAGAATACGCATATTCGGTTCGAGGGTTTTCCGGTGGAGAACCATGCCTACACGACCGACGCGCGCGGCAGACGCTCCAACCGGGAGCTCGAACTCCGCCTGCGGGGTATGCTCGAAGACGAGGCCTCGCGCCGCGAGCTGCCCGAGGTAGGGATGTCGGCGCCTCCGGAGATGTTTACCGCGCTGCACATGATGCGCCATACGCTTCATCACTATATATGGGAGGGTATCACGGTGCGCAATCTTCTCGACTGGGCGTTGTTTTTGGATGCGAACGGGGCGCGTATCGACTGGCCGGAGTTTTATAGGGTGTGCGAGAAGCACCGTATGCGTCGCTTCGCCGATGCCATGAACCATATAGCAGTGAATGTTTTCGGCGCCGGGATATGTTGCGACGTAATCGGCTTCGAGCCGGAGCTGGGCGAGAGGATACTTCGCGACGTCATGGCCTCTTGCGACGATGCGTCGGCCGACAGATCGGGCGGCCGTCTGGCGACGTTGCGCAATCTGCTGCGCAACGGGTGGAAGGTGCGCGATATATGCGGCCGCAGTCCGCTCTCGGAGCTGTTCTATATGACCGTCGGAGCGCTGTTCCAGCGGCGCCTGCGTTTTTGATATACGATTATTTCAATCCTGGTCTGCCCGAATGAATATGCGTTCGGGCAGATTTTTTATCGTACTATGACGGCGTTGACGAGCCTGACTCCCGCCCGTCGGTTGAGCTCGGCTTGCAGATAGTCGCGGCGGTAGAATAGCTCCTGCCTGACTACGCTCGACCGTATGCCGATGTATAGTATGTGGTTGTCGAGCCGGAACTCGCCGGTAAGGTCGGCCACGCGGTCGCCGACTATCTCGCGCCAGTAGTCGGGCAGCTTGGCCTCGGCGATCTTGGCCGCGACGTACGGGCGGCTGAAAAACTCGTCGAGGATCTCGCCTATAAGCATTGGCTTGGTGCGTCTCATTGCCTTATCTCCCCGTTGCCGACGTTATAGAGCCGGTATGCGGCCGCAGCACGGTCGAGCGTGCTTTGTAGCCGTACCTTGTTGCAGTCGGTAATGAATATCTGTCCGAACTTCTCGCCTGCGACGATCGACAGCAGCTGCGCCACGCGGTGCATGTCCAGCTTGTCGAACAGGTCGTCGAGCAGCAGTATCGGCCTCTCGCACTTACGGTCGGAGAGTATGGTGTACTGAGCCAGTTTCAGAGCGATGAGGAACGACTTCTGCTGCCCCTGCGAGCCGTATTTGCGCAGCGGATAGCCGCCAATGGAGAGCACCATGTCGTCGCGGTGTATGCCGCATGTGGTAAAGCGGTTTACCAGATCGCGTTGCAGCGAGGTTTCGAGCAGCTCCGACAGAGGCCTCTCGGAGAGCTCGGAGCGGTATTCGATGCCTATCGTCTCGCGCTCTTCGCAGAGCAGGGCGTAGTAGTTCTCGACCAGCGGCTTCATCTGGTCGATGATCTCCCGCCGGCGGGTGTGTATGGGCTCGCCGCTCTGACACAGCAGACGGTCGTATATCTCGATCATGGCCTGCTCGGGCTGCGTTTTCAGCAGCTTGTTGCGCTCGGCCAGCGCGGCATTGTATCGTATCAGGGCGGTCAGATAGGCCTTGTCGATCTGCGATATGAACGAGTTGAGGTAGCGGCGGCGTTCGTCGGCCGAGTCGCTTATCAGCGCCGAGTCGGCGGGCGACACGACCACTATGGGAAATGCTCCGACATGGTCGGAGAGGCGTTCGTACTCCTTGCCGTTGCGTTTGAGCGTCTTGCCGCTGCGGCGCGAGTAGCTGCAACATACCTGCTCCTGGCGGCCGTCGTCGGCGACGAAACAGCCGTCGAGGACGAAAAACTCGTCGCCGTGCCGCACGCTCTGCGAATCGGTCATCGTGAGCATCGACTTGGCCATCGACAGACAGTGCACCGCATCCAGCAGGTTGGTCTTGCCGGCGCCGTTGTCGCCGACGAAACAGTTTATGCCGTCCGAGAGTGCGAGCCGGCCGTCGGATATGTTCTTGAAGCCTATGAGCGATATGTCGCGCAGTACCATAAGTCGTGTTTTACAAGGTCAAAGATACGCTTTTTTTCAGAGATAACAGCCCCCGCGCCACGATTAGGCGCATTTTTTCGAGGCAAAAACTCTGCTTTTAAGATAATTTATTATACTTTTGTAATTTGAATGCGAAGACATAAACGCATTCGAAGAGCCGCAGGCGGAGCCGAACGCGTTCGGGCGAGTCCGCGGCGGACGATTTCGGAAGAATTAAACTAAAAATTATAACGTATTTATGACAAACAAGGCAGAGAACCCGCAGCTGGATGCGGCAGTCATCGAGGCAAGGGGTAAGGTTGAGACGTTTTTCGAGAAGCACGGAAAGAGCATACTGTGGGGATTGTTCATCGTCGCGTGTGCGTGCGTCATATATTTCATTTGGAGCAGCCGTTCGGAGCGCAACTCTCGCGTAGCCGAGCAGAATGCTTCGGTGGCGCTGGTGGCCGCCTACGATGCGATAGGCATGGGCGACTACGAGACGGCAGCGGCCGAGGCCGTGAAGGTGGCTTCGGAGTACGAGGGTACGGATGCCGCCAATCTGGCTTCATATATCGCCGGTGCGAGCTACGTGAAGCTCGGCCAGTGGGACGATGCGCGCAGCTATCTCAATGGCTACGAGCCGGCCGAGGGTGCTGCGGGCGAGTTGCTCAATGCGATGCGTCTGGGTCTGTTGGGCGATATCGCCGTCGAGCAGGACGACTTGCAGGGTGCGCTCGACTACTTCGCTAAGGCCGCGGCCGCAAGCAGCGATCCGGTGAGCGAGCCGATGTTCCTGCGCAAGCAGGCCGAGGTATATGCCGCTATGGGAGACGATGCCAAGGCTGCCGAGTGCTATGCCGCCATTGCCCGGAAGTATCCCGCGCAGGCTTCGTCGGTAGAGAAATATCGTAAATAGGCCGCAGCGGAGTTACGTAAGAGATGGGCGATACGTCACATTTGAATACGGGCACATCCGATTCGGCTGTCGATATGAAGATCGGAATACTCATCGTCGATGAGTGTTCCGATTTCGTTGAACGACATATCGTCGTTCTGCTGGATATGCTGCGGAGCATGGGGTGTACCGACGGCGACATAGTCGTCAAGCAGATACCGTCGATAAGCGATACGGTCATGGGCGTGCAGTTCTTCGCCGAGTATACCGATGTCGACGGCGTAGTGATCGTCATGCCGCAGGAGAAGCTGTTCGCCTTTCAGGCGCTGCTGGGCGGCATCGTTCATTTGCAGATGCAGTGGAACATGCCGGTAGCCATAGGAGGAGCCGACAAGGCGGTGGATATAGTGCGCATGATAATATTGCAGACCGACATGGAGGCTTCGGCACCCGACAATCAGGCGGAGCGTCATGTGGTAAACTGATGATAACGGACTAATCCAAAAGGGTATCTTTCTTTTCGAGAGGTACCCTTTTTTCGTATCGTATGCGTCCGTAGTTTTTGCGGCGAAACGGATGTGCCCTTTACGCTATTCGCCGAGTAGCAGCCACGACATCGAATATTGCGGATAGCGTTCGTGAATAATGCTTGCCATGCGTCTCGAAATACGGTAATTGCCTTTCTTGATCTGGTACAGGTTCTCGGCATGTTTCAAATCGAGCTCCTTGGCCAGACCGGCCGCCGTCGTATTTAGGTCTTTGAGTATGACTTCGATACGCATCCAGTCGCTGTTAATGGCTGAATCGTTTGCTTTTTTCTTCGTCTCCGACATAATAATGGCGTGGTACTATTCATTAATCTGACTAAGCAGGTCGTAGGAAAACCGTTTTACCGCAGAAAAATAGACAGTCCACGCCACACAAATGTATGACAAAACCGTACTTAACCTCCGGAATGCAAGTTTCCTACGTTTGCTTAGTAAGAATTAAGTAAACTTTTGTTATTATTTTAGTGCTTATTAAAGCCATACAAAGTTACATATATTTTTTTAATGTCAAAGCGATTCGCCGATTATTCAAGCGTTTAAGGCGTAATTACTTGATTGTATACGTTTTTCTCCTGTCCGAAGAAGGATTTGCGGGGCAGTTCGCGTGCGTCGATAACGTGTCGGGGGGCGTAATGGTCGGGCATGAGCGGCGCGGAACGGCTGCGCCGGAACGGGGCGGTGCCGGTTCTCGGATATGCCGGGACGCTGAAAGGGTGCCCGATATCAACGAAAAAAGATAGCCGGCATCAACCGACTATCTTTTCGATGATCTCAACCGCCTTGCGGTATATTCGTTGGATGATACTACTTACTTCGTAAATGGTATCGATCTGTCGGCTTAACGTCGCGACGAAATCTCTGAGCGCGACGAAGTATACGACGGCCGCTATGACGGAGAAGAATCCTCCGACGATTACCGAGGCCAGACCTATGCTGCCGACCAGCTCGCTGAGCCATGCCACGAGTGCCGTCGTGAGCAGTACCATGGCAATGAATCCGGAGAGCAGAAACAACAGCAGGGCAGCACCTATCGGACGGTCAGAGTTGCTCATGATACCGCTTGTTACTTAATGATATCGTCGACGGTGTTCTCGATAGCGTCGCCGCAATCGCAGCTCTTGAAGTTCTTGCGAACCTTCGACATGCCGTCGTCGACGGCCTCGCGGATCTTACCGCGCAGCTCCTTGCCCGTCTGGGGCGTGAACAACATCGCTATGGCTGCTCCGGCAAGTGCGCCGCCGAGAGCCGAAAGAATACAACTGCTTGTGTTTTTCATAATAGTGCGTTTTTTAGAAATGACACTGGGCAAGGTGCAAACTCCACGCCAAAAAACGGAGGACGATATGTCAAAAATATTATCTTTGCCGATGATGACGACGCATCTGTTGCATAGCGTGGTCTTTACAGGTCACAGATACTACGCCTTCGAGCAGCAGGCGCGTCTGGGTGCGCTCTTGCAGGAGCTGTATACGGAGGGCTTCCGGCACTTCATCAGCGGCATGGCCGTCGGGTTCGACCTCGCTGCGGCCGAGGCTGTGATCGAGCTTCGCAGCCGCTGCGGCGATGTGACGTTGGAGTGCGCCGTGCCCTATGAAGGTTTCGAGCGCGGCTTCTCGCCGGAGGATGCCGAGCGCTTCGGCCGCATCGTCGCCGAGGCGGATACGGTAACATGCCTTGCCGAGCGATACTCCGAGGGCGTGTTCCGCCGCCGCAACGACTATCTGGTCGACTCGTGTTCGCTGGTGGTGGCGTGGTGGGACGGCTCGCGCAGCGGCACCGGTTACACTGTCGCCCGTGCCCGCCGACAGTCGCGCCCGGTCGTCAATCTCTATCCGTCGTTGCAGCTCGATCTGGGGTTGTGAATTCTTATAATCATTGTAATTTGAACGATTATGGTTTGGTTAGTTGTATAAAATATGCTATATTTGTATTACTAATTAACCAATAACCAATCATGAAAAACAATTTTTATTATGCACTATTTGTTGCATTATTTGCAATGATTGGAGTCTATTCTTGTTCTCGACATATCGAAAATGCCGAACCGCCACAGATTGTTGCAATTTCGCTATCGGATGACTGCAATCTGGAAACAGGTTCTTTGAATAATATAGCTTTTGAAGAATTGAATAGTAGATTAGTCGAATTGAATGATAGATATCCGTCGCAGATAATGTCGCGAGGCCGTTTCTGGACTGGTTCAAACGCATCGTTTTCGGAGATTTCCTCGGAGCATGCTTAGGGGCGGGCGTAACATGGTCGCCTGTCGGAGCTGTATTCTTTGGAATCATGGGTTCTATTAATGGTGCATTATACGAATCCCATCTAAGTGGAGGTTTGGCATATGTGCCAGAAAATGTAAATATTCCGGAATCATGGAATCCTATGATTATAAGACCTATCGATGTAGGATTTGTACATAATCGTGTGATATATGAAGTGTATCAGGATTTGGGCAATCGCATATTGACAAGTTCGGATGAAATTATAAGGTCGAAAGTAATTGAAAAGATGAAAAAATATGTTCCCGCAATCCAGTTCAATACGTCAATATTAAATAATACAGTTATTCCCAATTTACTGGATAATGCAATAAAGTCGTATGAGAATACGCCGAGTGAGGATATTTTCGGTATGGTCGCTGTACAATATCCGAGTCGTAATAATGAAGTCGAGACATTGACCTTATTCTGTACTAAGTATAGTTCTATTTCGGATTTTACGACAAGGACCCGTTATGTAGAGGATTTTACTGCAACTGTAACGTCATCTGGCATCGGGGAAGATTCTAAAAATTATATTTTATCGAGCATAAGTGTTGCTTCATATAGCGATATGTTGTGGAAAGAGGTAGTAGTCGAGCGATAATTAATATATGTATCATATGAAAAAAATTATCCTATCGTTATCGCTGCTGCTGGCGCTGTCGGCAGCGGAGATGAAGACGGCGGCGGCAGAGCCTCGCGGCCGAGGTTTCGAGTTTGCCGTGGAGACGCGTTACAACATGCCTTTCGGCCATACGAAGGAGTTTTCGGCGATCGATGTCGAGGCGGCGTTCGGCTATTCGTTCGACGATCGCTGGTCGCTGCTGCTGCCTATTACGGCCAGCACGGGGCTGTTCGATGCGGCCGGCGTGCGCAGCTACGAGATTGCAGGACTCGTGGGTTTGGGCTGCGAATACAACGTGATGAACCGACGCAACTTCTCGCTGTCGCTGTCGCCGCGCGTGCAGACGACCCTCGGCGGCGACTGGCAGTACATGTGCTACGATCTCGGCGTAAGAATGCGTTACTTCACGGGTCCCAGCGTCGGGCTGGGATTCCGTTATATGGATACGTATAAAACTGCGATCGAAAGCCGCTTCTGTCTCTACATATCGTTCGGTTTTGCGCTTTTCGATCGATAGAGTAATACTATCTGCGATAGCGGGGTGTCATCGGCGCCCCGCTTTTTCGTTGCAGTGCAACGGTTGCAAGGCGGCTGAGTCTCTCGCGTGTAGGAGGGTCTCGATGCTTTCGTAGCATAGCCTCTGGGAGGGTATAGCTGTCGCCCGATCCGGTAAACTGTAAGATAAGACCGCCACTGTCAAACGGACAATGGCGGTCTTTTCCGGGGTGTAATCCCCGTATTGTTCAACGCTTACTCTGCGTCGTAAACCAACTCTGCCTCTACCTGGGCAGCGGGAGCCTCGGCTACGACCTCGGTCTTGGCTGCGTCGGCTGCGACTGCGGCCTCGGCACCGGCCTGAGGAGCTACTGCGCCCGAGATGAGGAACGTTGCGGCTACGGCCAGAATGGCGTACAACTCGGGGAATGCGGCGAGGATAAGGGTCTTACCCATAACGTCGTGACCGTTACCGATGGCTGCGATACCGTTGGCGCAGACCTTGGACTGGAAGTACGACGACAACAGGCAGACCAGACCCATCAACAGACCGGCACCGAAGATACCGGCACCTGCCAGAAGCGAGATGTTGTCGGTAATAAGACCGCTGACCATGAAATAGCCCACGAAACCGTAAAGACCCTGCGAACCGGGCAGTGCCGAGAGGATCATGTAGCTACCGAATGCTCCGCCGTTTTTCTTCATTGCGCCTACCGACGCCATACCGCAGGTTGCGGTACCGATTGCAGATGCTACGCCCGAAAGACCTACCATCAAGGCTACACCTACGTAAGCCAAAATAATTGCTGTGCTCATAATTGTTTGATTAGTTTTTAATTGTTATTGTTTATTATACTATTTCTTCAATTTTTGCAGCGGCTCGAACGAGCGTTGGCTCATCTCGAAACCTGCGTTCTTGTAAAATTCTACGAATGTCAGACGCATCGGATGCACGAACGACGATATGGCCGACATGAACAGGTTGATGCCGTGACCTACCAGAAGTATCATCGACGCTCCGACGATCTTCATCGCAACGACCCACCAGTCCATGCCTTCGATGCCGTCCGAGAGTCCCGTAAGACCCAGACCCAGCGAGTTGAACACCTGCGCCAGCACACCGCCCGACAGACCTATGGCGAACAGACGGATGTAGCTCAACACGTCGCTCAACAAACCTGTTATGTTGTTGTACGTGTCCCACAGGCCTGCGCCGAGGTTGATAAGCGGATTGCGGCGGACGTTGTTCAGCAGCAGCATGAGCACCAGTCCCACGCCTACGACGGCCATGAATGCCGGCGACGAGGTGGTAAACCACGGAATTACCCAATTCCCGTTCAGCATCGGCAGACCCGCCGCGAGGCAGCCTGCGAGCAGCACGAGGAACCAGCCCAGCGTGCCGAACGACGAGGTAAAGCCGAACAGCTTCGTTTTCAGATATATGTTGAGTATCATACCCAGCATGATCTGCACCACGCCGATAGCCAGCGATATCGAGAAGAAGTCGTTCTGGAAGTCGAGGAATTTCACTCCGGGCAGCACTGCCGATATGGGCATGCCGAAGAACGAGTTGGCATAGAAACCGAATGCGACGGTCGCCGTCGAGCATACGATCGACAGCCATGCCGCCTGACGCATCTTCTCGCCTCCCTTGAAGAGCAGACCCAGACCCAGCGCCAGCAGCACCAGTCCGTAGCCGGCATCCGCCAGACAGATTGCGAAGAAGAGCATGTAGAAGGGTCCGAAGAAGGGCGTGAGGTCCATCGTGCCGTACTTGGGCAGGGCGTACATCGCGCCGATCATCTCGAACAGACGCATGAAGCGGTTGTTCTTCAACTTCACGGGTGCGTCGTCGTCCATCGTAGCGTCGCGTTTGAGGTAGACGACGTTGGGGTACTCCTCCAACATGCGGTCTACGCGCTCCGAGGTCTCGGCCTCGGCCCAGCCCTCCATTATCATCAGCTCGCCGTCGGCTTCGCGGACGGCCGTAGCGCCGACCTTCAAGCCCTGCAAACGCTCCTTCAACTCGGCGGTCTGGTCGTCGATCATACCGATCGAGGCGGCTGCACGCGAGAATATCGCGTCGAGCTGCCGCAGACGCTCTTCGAGACGCTTGCGCTCCCCGTCGAGAGCCGGGAAGTCCATTGCGGGGAGCTTGACCTCCTGCGCATCAATGGCGATGTCGGCATCGGGTGCGGCCACCACGACGAAGTATACGGTCGAGGCCGTGCGGTTGATCTCGGCTACGGTGTAGTCGGCCGACCATGTGTCGAGCGACTTGTCGAAGGTCGATGTCTGTGCCGTGAAGTATCGCAGCACGATGCCGCGTGCGGCAAGCGCCGCCGCCTCATCGGCCGAGAAACGTCCCCACGGCTCGATCTCGTCGCGCTGCTTCTCTATGCGTGCGATCTCCTGCACCAGCGACGTGCGCTCGGCCTGCGCCTGCATGTAGGCCTTGAAAGCCTCCGTAGCATCGGCGTAGGGCTTGGCTGCGGCGTCGAAGGCGTCGCTCTTGACGAACCCGCGCAGATAGTCGACAGCCTTGTTGTGGGCGTCGATATCGAGCAACAGGCCTCTGTCCTCGTCCGACGGCTCCCAGCCCGTGGTCGTGATATCCACCAGACCCAGACTGCGCAACTGCTCGATGAAGTCGTCGGCTTGCGCTCCGTAGAGCACGAAGTCGTAACGTGTCATTTTCGAAATCATAACTCCTGCCCCTCCGTGGCCTGCTGTTGCTGTTGACGTGTTTTGACGATCTTCTGTGCAGACTTGGAGAGGTTCTCCTCATCCTCCATGAATCGCTTGATCTTACGTATGGCGTCCTCGTAACCGGGTATCTGCACCTTTTCGTAGAGGTTCACCTTCTGAGTGGTTTTGCGGCGGGCGAAGTCCAGCAACTCGGTCTTACGCGCATACACCTCGTACTCGATGCCCAGACGCGAGAGGCGTTTGAGTATTCTCACACCGTCGGCATACCATACCGGCGACGAGAACAGGTCGTAGGGTTTTTCGTCGTAGACTATGTTTTTGAGGACAGGCGTCCGCACGCCCGCAATCTTCTGAGTCGTCAGTTCGACGTCCTCGATGCGGATAAGGGTACAATCAAACTCTCCCCACAGCCCCAGCATGTAGTCGTACTCGGCCTTGGCCGCGTCCAACTCACGTTTGAGCGACTGCGCGGAGTCCTTCGCCCGCTTTACTTCGGTGCGCAGCGCACTCTCCTTGCTCTTTATGGTGGGGAGAGCCTTCTGTCGCATTTTGAGCTGTTTGCCCAGCTCGCCGAGCGAAGTCTTGTTATATTGAAATTTGATTGCCATTGCGTGTGGTTATGCTTTCCAGTATTTGTCGATCAGAGCCTGCTTTATGGCCACCTCCTCCTTAGAGAAGTACTTGGCGAAGAGCTGCCATGCCGTATCGAGCATCTGGTCGATATCGATGTTGACGTCGATTGCCAGCAGCTTCTCCGAGTAGTCCTTGGCGAAGCTGAGCGAACGCTCGTCGTAATCCGACAGGTCGAAACCGTTCTCCAACTTGGTCTTGGCGTTGGCTGCGTCGGCATAGAGTCGCACGCAGGCATTCATGACCTGAGGATGATCCTCGCGCGTCTTCTTGCCGATGACGAGCTGTTTGAGTCGCGACAGCGAACGGAACGGGTCGACGATGACCTTACCCGTATCGGAGTCGTTTCTGAGGAAGAGCTGACCCTCGGTAATGTAACCCGTATTATCGGGAATGGCGTGCGTGATGTCGCCGCCCGAAAGCGTGGTCACGGCGATGATCGTTATCGAACCTCCGTTAGGCAGCTGTACGGCCTTTTCGTAGATCTTGGCAAGGTCCGAGTAGAGCGAACCGGGCATAGAGTCCTTCGAGGGGATCTGGTCCATACGGTTCGACACGATCGCCAAGGCATCGGCGTAGAGGGTCATGTCGGTCAGCAGCACCAGCACCTTCTCGCCCTTGTCGACGGCGAAGTACTCGGCAGCGGTCAGCGCCATGTCGGGTACGAGCAGTCGCTCCACGGGCGGGTTGTCGGTGGTGTTGACGAACGACACGATGCGGTCGAGCGCACCGGCGTTCTCGAATACGTGTTTGAAGTAGAGGAAGTCGTCGTTGGTAAGACCCATACCGCCGAGGATGATCTTGTCGGCCTTGGCACGCAGCGCCACGTTGGCCATGACGGCGTTATAGGGCTGGTCGGGATCGGCGAAGAAGGGGATCTTCTGACCCGAGACGATCGTGTTGTTGAGGTCGATGCCGGCGATACCCGTGGCGATAAGCTCGGAGGGCTGTATGCGTCGGAACGGGTTTACCGTCGGACCGCCGATCTCGCGGGCCTCGCCCTCGGTCAGCTCGCCGCCTTCGAGCGGCTGTCCGTAGGCGTTGAAGAAGCGGCCTGCCAGCGCGTCGGATACGCGCAGCTTGGGAGGCTCGCCGTGGAATACTACCTCCGAGTCGGTTGCCAGACCCTCGGTTCCGGAGAAAACCTGCAACGTAACGTTCTCTCCCATGATCTTTACTACCTGAGCCAGACGGCCGCCGACGGTCGCAAGCTCGTCATTGCCTACGCCCGACGCACGCAGCGTGATCGTGGCTTTGGTAATGTTGTCTATCTTGGTATATACTTTCTGAAATGCACGTGTTGTCATAACTATGCTTATTTAGCCGATTTGTCGTTTACGAATTTCTCGATCTGGCGGCGGTAATCGTCGAACTGCTCGCTCTTCCACTCCGAATAGTTCATCTGGCGGAAGAGGTTGATGAGCGACTTGAAGTACTGCGAGCACTCCTCGAAGTCGGCGAAGTCGAACTGCTTGCGGCAGATGTCGAGCACCATGTTGTACATCATCTTCTGACGCTCGGTGGGGCAGTTGGCGTCGATCGCGTCGAATGCGTCCTGTTGCAGGATCACGAAGTCGATCAGCTCGCTCTTCCAGAAACGCTCGTGGTACTCGGTAGGCACGCCGTCGTCGCCCAGAATGTTGATCTGGTCGTTGGCCTCCTTGCCTCGCTGCACGATCGTCTTGCCCTCGTATACGGCATCGACCCAATTCTTCTCGATATGCTCGTCGAGATACTCGCGCACCTCGGGATATTCCAGATACTTCGAGTACGACTCCAACGGGTCGATAGCGGGGTAGCGCTTCGAGTCGGCGCGTCCCTGCGACAGAGCGTAGAAGCAGCGTGCGGCCTTCTTGGTCGACTCCGTAACGGGCTCCTTGAGGTTACCGCCGGCGGGCGATACCGTACCGAGGAACGTAACCGAACCGGTGTGGCCGTTGTGGAGCTTCACAAGGCCGGCGCGGGCGTAGAAGTTGGAGATGATAGCCGAAAGGTCCATCGGGAAGGCGTCCTGACCGGGCAGCTCCTCCAAGCGGTTCGACATCTCGCGCAGCGCCTGCGCCCAGCGTGATGTAGAGTCGGCCATAACGAGCACCTTCAATCCCATGGAGCGGTAGTACTCGCCGATTGTCATACCGGTGTATACCGACGCCTCGCGGGCTGCAACGGGCATGTTCGAAGTGTTGCAGATGATGATCGTTCGCTCCATGAGCTTGTGACCGGTGTGCGGGTCGACCAGCTCGGGGAACTCGGCGAAGATCTCGACCACCTCGTTGGCACGCTCGCCGCATGCGACGATGATTATCACGTCGGCCTCGGCCTGCTTCGATATGGCGTGCTGCAACACGGTCTTGCCCGCACCGAACGGACCGGGGATGAAGCCCGTACCGCCCTCGGCCAGCGGGTTGAACGTATCTATGGCGCGCACGCCGGTCTCCATGACGCGCGAGGGGCGCGGCTTCTCGTCGAAGCAGCGTATGGCCTGCTTGACCGGCCACTTCTGAACCATCGTGACGGGATACTCGTTGCCGTCTGTGTCTTGGAGCGTGGCTATCGTGTCGGTTACCTTGTAGCTGCCCTCTGCGGCGAGCGACTTGACCGTATAGCTGCCCTGCATGATGAACGGCACCATGATCTTGTGCGCCACCCACTGCTCCTGCACCTCGCCCAGCCATGCGCCGGCCGTAACCTTGTCGCCGACCTTCGCCAGCGGCTTGTACTCCCACTTCTTCTCGAAGTCGATCGGGTCGGTAATCGAACCGCGCGCGATGAACAGACCGTCCATCTTCTCCAAGTCGTTTTGCAGACCGTCGTAGTTGCGCGACAGCAGACCCGGAGCGAGCGTGGCTTCGAGCATGTGACCCTCGAACTCGACGCGGTCGCCGATCTTCAACGCACGCGTACTGTCGAACACCTGCACGTAGGCCTCGTCGCCTATAACCTTGATGACCTCGGCCATCATGCGGGTCGTGCCGCAATATACATGGCATATCTCGTTCTGACCAACCGCACCGTCGGTCTTGACGATGACGATGTTCGAGATGATGCCGTTAACACGTCCTGTTGTTTTCATCAGTTTATCGTAGTTTTATTGTTTATTCACAAGTTCTTTTCCGTCCAGATCGCGCATCAGGCGGTCGAGCATCTCGCGACCTTTCTCGGGGTTGAGCACGCTCCAACGCGCAACGATGTTGACCTTGACCAGATATGCAAGTATGTAGTTGATGTTGAAGTAGTCGAACACGGTCATCTCGTCGGCCTCGTTCCAGCGTATCAGGTCGATCTTGTGCTCCTTGGCTATCAGGTCGCCCTCATCGGCCACGGCCGTTATGACGGCGTCGATATAGGGCAGCTCGCCTCTAAGACCGAAGTCGGCGGCCGACGAACGCGTCAGCTGCTCGACCACATCGCCCGAGCCCACCGTAACGCTCTCCACCCCGCGGCCTGCGGCACGTGCCGCCACGGCGGCCGTAACGTTGCGCAGATTGCGGTCGAAGCGCGCCCAGTCGCGCAGGAACCGGCACGACGATGCTGCCAGCTCGGCGTAATAGGCCTCGTAGAGCGACTTCTCGAAACGCTCGCCCGTCGCTACGTTCTCGGCCTCCTCTCCTTCTGGATCGGCGTATGCGGCCATTACGCGCGCCAGACGTCGCGGCAGCAGCGAGTAGCGGCCGTCGAGCACCTCGCCCACCTCCTCCTTGGAGAGGTTGCCCAGCGGGTTGTGCAGCGTGCGTCCTTCGCGGCGTGCGACGATGTTCTGGCAGTCGTAGTAGACGTAGAGCAGTCTTACGGCCTCGGCGTCGGAGGCCGACAACTCGTCCGAGATCTCCGCGACTATGGCTCGCGCGTCGAATCCCTTGGTATCGGATTCGAGCGTCCACTCGCGCAGACCCGCCACTAAGCAGTAATAGTTTTTGTCGAACATGGCTACTCGTTGAACAGCATGTTAGCAACCTTGTCGCGCAGATACTCCTTCAACAGCGCGTAGAAGCTCTCGTCGGTAAACGATATGTAGTAGCCGCCGTTCTTGGCGCCCACCTTGAAACCGTTCTTTACCTCGGCCGAATAACCGACCTCGACGCCTGCTGCGAGCAGCTCGGCCGCACTGCCGGCGATCGCTGCATCCAGCTCGGCCTTCTTGGCCTCGGGCAGCAGCGCCGAGAGCGATACGTCCGAAGTGTTCGACGTCCAGTTCTTGGCCACGGCCAGCAACATCTCCTTGACGAATGCCGGATCCGATGCAGCGCCGGCGACGGCCTTGCCCGTCGATTTCATGATTACGGCGTCGGCGATCTCGGTCTTGATCTTCGCAACGGCCTGACGTCCTGCCAGCGCGATCTCGGTCAGCGTGTTCTTCTCGATATCCTTCGAGCGCGTCTGCGCCGCCTTGATCTCGGCTTCGGCTGCGGCCTTGGCCTCGGCTACGATAGCGGCAGCCTGCTGTCTGGCCTCGGCTACGAGCGCATCCGCCTCGGCGCGTCCCTTCTCCAAACCGTCGTTGTAGAGCTTGCGTGTCAACTCTTGAAGTTTGTTGTTTTCCATAGTTTTAATTCGGTTTTGATATTTTTAAGTGTTTTTTTCTTTCGCTTCGTTGCCGGAAGACTCTGTCCGACCCCGCACGACGGGACGGCGGAGCCACGCTTCCGCAAAATTCTCACAAATATACACTTATTTTTTAATTTAGCAAAGATATTGTAAGCGGATTGTAGGCTGTTTCGAAGATTTGTTTATTACCGGCCATTTCGGCTGCTGCGGCTTTACGGCGTGGAACCGGAATTTGCCGCCGGGCGGGCGGCGATGCTCTGCACTACTTTGACGCGAACGGCTTACGACGGCCGCCTGTTGCGGGTGCGCGGGCGACTCGCTTATGGACGGAGCGCATGACGGGCAGGGTGTTGCGTGCCGTGGACGGCAAGTGGCAGAAACCGAAGACCGTCATGCCTGCCGACGCTCGGAAATCCATGAAATCCGAGATAGCTTCCGCCCGGCGAAATCTGAGAGTTGCTGAGATCGAGAACCGTCATTCGCCTGCCGAAGCCCGGATGCTTCTGAAATCGAAAACCGCCCCCGCCGGATTGCATTCCGGCAGGGGCGAGACATTGCAGCAGGAGATGCACGGCGGCAACTGAGCTTCTACTGGTAGAATCCCGGTACGTGCCACTGGTCGATTTCCTCCCCGTTTTCGACTACATGCCGATAGTATTCGTCCGTGAAGGTGTATTCGTAATACTTGTATCGTGGCTCGGAGTCGGGCGACTCCTGCCAGTTCAGGTAATTTCTGATAGATATGGACCAATCGGCGATTATTTCCGGGCAGCGGTACTTGCGGTCGTACACGATGGCGGTTTCTGAGAAGAATCCCACTATGTAGTCTTTGTTCGTTGCCTGCCACACTTGCACCAAGTCGCGTGTTTCGTGCGCAGGGATGATTTTGGCCCCATAGTCCAGATTTTCCTCTTCGATTATCACTTCGTGGTCGGTCGCGTTATGGCACCGGAATATCATGAAGCGGGCGTAATAACGCTTGTCTTCGCTCTCGCAACCGCAAAGACAGATTGCTGTTAATATGGCAAATAATATTTTGATTTTAGTATTCATAATAGCTGAAAAGTTTATTGATGGTTTGTTCTGAAAGGTTGCAGTTTTTTGCTATTGTCGGGTTGTCAATCACAAATTGCAAAAGTTTACTCTTTACATCGGATATAGTTTGAGAGCTGAATACTATGTCTTCGAGTTTATCGATAGGAAAGTCGTGAATCTGATCATCCGGATACTTCGACGGATCGATAGAATTAGACTGATTGGTGCCGGTGTCGTCAAGGTATTTTTTTAGACCTGACATACATTTGAACTGGTTGTAACTGTCCAATAAATCTATGAAAAGAGGGGTATAGTCATAGCAATGTTCATGCTTGTCTTTGTACCAATCTTGAAAGTTGTATTGTTCATCCGGCATCATTATGGTTACTGTTATGCAGCGCATCGTAATATCCGATATAAGATAGGCCGGACTATACGTATATAGAGATTTTTCATATCCGAGATCCGTATATTCTTGAAGGGTTAGATAATATTGCACACAACGTGCCCAGCTCTCGCATAATATATTGTCTGCATTCTTAAAGTTACTTTTTGAGTTTGTAAAATGTGCGGCGTGTCCTAATTCATGGAATGTCGTGCTGAGCATTTCTGATAGTGGTCGCCAACTATCATGACTTTTACCGTATATTTCAATATCCGATAATATGCCGGCATTGCGTTGGCGGTGGTAGATGCCCGCAACATCTCCGTTTTCATGTATATAACCGATTTTTTCTTTTCTGCTGTTGTTAGGTCTGCTTAGGCCGTAGGTAAGGCCATAATAATAACGATGTAATGCACGATGTATGGTTGCGAAATGAATTGACTTATTGTCTCCGTCTCCGATATCTAACTGCCAAGAACCGGTTATTTTAGGACCATTGAAATATGCTTGTCCCAATCTGCCGTTCCTTATGTCCCATTTAGCGCTTTCCCATACGATAGAATAATTCGCCGGCCGCTTGAATCTTCCGTTGCACATAAAATGTCCATTACCGTCCGTGTGCCCGATATATGTGGTAAACCAGCGGCGTGCCCTGACTTTGACTCCTTTCAGAGGAATTGATTTCCCAACGATATTGTCGTAGGCCGTAATTTTTCCGGCAGGAGTCCATTTATTGGATGCTCGTGTTACAGGTTGATCTCCGTCATTGCCTGTAATTCTCATAGCTTCGTCTACCAAAGCCTCTATGGCAAATTCATTAGCGTTATCTTCGGAGCTATATGCTTCTATATCATCTATATATTCTTCGTCAGGAATATATAGATTTTCCAGAACCGTATATTCTATTTGAAGTGTATTCCGCTTTCGTGCCCATAAAACTGCTGGTATGGATGCATATTGATAAGTTGGCAGGGAATCCGGTATTGCAGGATCGTGGTATGATTCGCCGCCTTCATGAATATCGTAGTCGAGCGGGTATTCGTATAGCACCAACGCCGGATCTTGCTTTAATGTCTTTAACTCATTTTCATTGGCTGGCTTGAACCTGACATAATAGTGTGTGGCTTTTATGTCTGATTCATTAAGACCTGAAAAGATAGGTTGATCTTTGAGGTTCGCATATGCTTTGAGCATGTTTTTAACTGAATACGGATTTTCCAGTCTTTCGCCGATATGGATCGGTTGTAATATGTCAGAACCCGGAATTACAACTGCACGTGTTGTGTCGGTGTCATTGAGAATGTCGATTTCGCTCGAACACGAATAGCCAAATATGGCGATTACTGCCAACAAAAATAGTTTTTTGTTCATGGCTTCGTTGGTTTATAATATCCAAAGATATTATTTATTATGCTAAATACCAAATTTCGCAGAGTATATTTTATTATTTTTCAATGAAAAACGCGAGCTTCGCTTAACGAAGCTCGCGGTGTTTACGAGTGTGCGGCGGGGATCACTGCCAGAAGTCGTGGAAGTGGTGCACCGGCCCGTGGCCGCGGCCTATGCGGTACTCGGCACCGGCGCGTATGGCGGCATCGATATAGTTTTTTGCGGCCGTGACGGCATCGTCCAGGCCGTACCCCTTGGCGAGGAACGCCGCGACGGCCGACGAGAGCGTACAGCCCGTGCCGTGGGTGTTGGGCGTAGAGATGCGTCGCGAGCGCAGGGGCAGGATGCGGTCGCTCTCGGCGTTGTAGAATATGTCGATCAGCTCCTCGTCGTGCAGGTGTCCGGCTTTGAGCAGCACCGAGACCCTGCCGCCCAGCGACAGCTCGCGCGCGACGTCGGGCAGTTCGCTCTGGTCGCCGATGCGGCGTCCCAGCAGCAGCTCGGCCTCGGGTATGTTGGGCGTGATGACTCTGGCCCAGGGCACAGCTTCGTCGCGCAGCGTGGCTACGGCATTCTCGTTGAGCAGCGGATCGCCCGAGGTGGCCACCATGACCGGGTCGAGTACGATGTTGCGTATGCCGTAGCGGTCGAGCGTACTTACGACGGTGCGTATGAGCTCCGAGGAGTGGAGCATGCCTATTTTGACGGCGTCGGCGCCGATGTCGTCCAGCACCGACCGTATCTGTCCCGCGACGAACGCTTCGGGTATGGGGTGCACGCCGTGTACGCTGACGGTGTTTTCGTCGACGACGGCCGTTATGGCCGACATGCCGTAACAGCCGCACGCCGAGAATGTTTTCAGGTCGGCCTGTATGCCTGCTCCGCCGCTGGGGTCGCTGCCTGCGATCGTCAGGGCGCGTCTATACTGTTTCGTTTCCATGATTCGGGTTTAGGTTTATATAGGCCACTGTTCGAGCCTCCATGCGCTGTCCCAGAACATCCATTCCATTTTGGTGCATCGCACGAATATATCGGTCATCATCCGGCGGGTGTCTGCCCCTGCCGCCTCGGCCAGCGAGTCGCATATGGCGACGGCCTCGGCTGTCGAGGCGGCGAAAGCCTCGTCGCCGTAGGTCTCGATCCAGCGCATGTAGGGGTTATCGCCCTGCTGCCGTGAGAGTATATCCGCGCCTACGCGCTGGTAGACCCAGAAGCAGGGCAGCACGGCTGCGGCCTCGACCTCGACCGGTGCCGCGGCCTGACTGCCCAGAAGCGAGGTGTAGAGCAGGCAGGCGGGACTTATCTCCTTCTGGTCGGGCACAGAGCCTTGCAGGAAGGATTCGTGCAGCGCCTTTTCGACGGCGGTGCCGTCCGAGGCGAAGCGGATGAATGCGGCCGTGTGGTCCTTGTCCGCCAGCCGCGATGCGATATGGGTCAGCGCGCGTGAGTAGCGTGCCAGATACAGCGAATCCTGCCGCAGATAGAACATGAACCGCTCGTTATCGAGCGTGCCCCGCGCCAAAGCGTCGACGAACGGATGCTGTATGATCTTTCGGTAGACGGGCAGTGCGGCCTGCCACGCCTCGTCGCTCCATTTTTTCATCATATTGTCTTGTTTCGATAGTTATACCATTACAGTCGTGCGGCTCGTGCGGTCGTCATGCCCTCTTGTATCCGGTCACGGCCACATAGTCGCCCTTGCCGTATCCCTCGCAGGGCTGCTCGACCGCGCGGTCGGAGTGCAGCGGGTGCGAAGTGAGCGTCTGGGCGAATGTCAGATCCGCGAACCCCGCCCTTTCGAGCAGCCCGATCTTCTCGGCCGTCGTGCGCCAGTTGGCCGCCCCGACCAGCTCTATGGGGTAGGGGTTGGCAGGGTAGGTGCCCTCCAAGAGCGGATGATCCCAGCTGCCGACGGCCTTGGCGAGATTGTAGAGCAGGCCGTAGGAGCTCTCTTTCGGGACGTCTATAAGAACGATGCGGCCGCCGTTGGGCAGAGCCGCGTAGGCTTTGCCGACGACGCCGGCCAGATCGTCGATGTAGCTCGGGGTGCCGTTGAAGAGTATCGTGTCGTAGTCGCCGCAGCCGAAGTCGGCCTGCTCGGCCGTCGAGATCGTGACTCTCAGCCCGCGCTTGCGGGCTATCTCGGCCATGCCCGTCGACGGCTCGATGCCGTCGCGGATCACGATTCCGTACTCGTCGGCGAGTATCTTCTCGAAGAGTCCGCTGCCGCAGCCCACCGACAGAATGCGGCCGGCGCCTCGGAGCGTGCGGGCCACGAGGTTCGCTTCGGAGTAGAGTACGTTTCTGTTGTCGAGAAACCATGCGTCATATGCCGAGGCATATTCGTCGAATCCGTTTTTCATAATGTTATAGGTCGATTATATCAATGTTCATATTTTTCAGATCGAGCGTCAGCAGGCGCCCGTCGAGCGTGCGGCCGAAGCCGACGATCGTTTTCAGCGCCTCCGAGGCCATTAGCGTACCGACGATGCCCGGCACGGTGCCCAGCACGCCGGCCGTCGCAGCGGGGCGGGCGCAGAGCCTCTCGCGGTCGGGAAACAGGTCGCGGTAGCGCATCGCGCCGCCGGGGTGCAGCAGCGTTACCAGACCGTAGAACTCCCCGATCGAGCCGTGCACCCACGGCTTGTGCAGGCGGGCGCATACATCGTCGAGCAGATAGCGTGTCGGGAAGTTGTCGCAGCAGTCGAGGACGATGTCGTATCGTGATATTATCTCGTCGGCATTGTCGGGGTCGATGCCGCGCGGGTGGCACTCGAAGCGCGTCGAGGAGCAGAGTGCCGAGAGCCGGTCGCGCGCCGCCTCGACCTTGGGTACGCCGATCTGCGCCTCGGTGTAGAGCACCTGACGTTGCAGATTGCTCAGCGATACGGTGTCGGCATCGGCCAGACCGATGCGTCCCACACCCGCGCCCGTAAGGTAGAGTGCTGCCGGCGAGCCGAGGCCGCCCGCGCCGACGATCAGCGCGGAGGCTTCGGCGAGCCGGCGCTGACCCTCGTCTCCGATCTCGGGCAGCATGGTCTGGCGTGCGTAACGTTGTTCTGCGTTCATCGGTCGAAAACTTTGTCCCAGTCCTTCCATACAGCCTCGTAGCCTGCGGCACGCAGGTCGGCAGCCACTTGTGCGGGGGTGCGCTCGTCGCTTACGGCAAACTGTTCGAGCGACTGCGGATATACCTCGTAGCCTCCCGGATCGGTCTTCGAGCCGGCGCTCATCGACGTTACGCCGAGCGTGGCCATGCCGTTGCGCAGCGCGGCGCACTCGCGCGTGGAGTAGGATATGTCGACGTCGTGGTCGAAGATGCGGAATGCGAAGGTAAGCTGTGCCAGCTCGCGGTCGCTGATGACGACATTGGGCTGGAAATGTCCCTCCGAGGGGCGCATGCGCGGGAAGTTGACGCTGTACCGCGTCTTCCAGTAGCGCTTGCGCAGATATTGCAGATGCAGCGCCAGCATCGTGGTGTCGGTGCGCCACTCCTCCAAGCCGATCAGCACGCCCATGCCGATCTTGTGGACGCCGGCCTGACCCATGCGGTCGAAGCCGCCCAGACGCCACTCGAAGTCGGACTTCATGCCTGCGGGGTGGTAGAGTTTGTAATTGGCGCGGTTGTATGTCTCCTGAAAGCATACCACGCCGTTGAGCCCCGCCTGCGTCAGACGGTAGTACTCCTCCGACGACAGCGGCATGACCTCTATCGAGAGATTGTTGAAGTAGGGGCGGCAGATACCCAGCGCGCGTTCGATGTAGTCGACGCCGGCGGCGCGGGGATTCTCGCCCGTGACCAGCAGCAGATTGTCGAACGGCGCGAGGCGGCGTATGGCGCGGCACTCGCGCTCGATCTGCTCGGGGGTAAGGATCACGCGGTCGAATTTGTTGTGGCGGTTGAAGCCGCAGTAGACGCACGAATTTGAGCACGAGTTGGTTATGTACATCGGTATGTACATCGATATGGTCTTGCCGAAGCGCTCCTGCGTATAGCGGCGGCTGAGGCGCGCCATAACTTCGAGGTAGGGCGCAGCCGCGGGCGATACGAGCGCCATGAAGTCGTCGATCGTGAGCCGTTGCTTGCCCAGTGCGGTCTCGACGTCGGCCGCACGCTTGGCCATGATGCGCTCGGTGGTCTCCTCCCAGCTGTATTGCGACAGTTCTTCTGAAAACATATCGGCGGCGGTTTAATCGAGGAACGATGTCAGCGGACTGCTGGCCTCGGCCGAGATGCGCTGAGCGCCGGCTCCGGCCTCGTAGGCTTCGCGTCCGGCCTCTACGGCACGCGCAAAGGCGGCGGCCATGCGCACGGGGTCGCCGGCGACGGCTATCGCGGTATTGACCAGTACGGCGTCGGCGCCCATCTCCATGGCGTCGGCGGCATGCGACGGCACGCCAAGTCCGGCGTCCACGACCACCGGCACGCGGCTCTGCTCGATGATTATCGAGAGCATTTCGCGCACGACGATGCCTTTGTTGGTGCCTATCGGCGCTGCCAGCGGCATGACCGTCGCCGCACCGGCCTCCTCCAAGCGCTTGCAGAGCACCGGATCGGGCTGTATGTATGGCAGCACGACGAAGCCCATTTTAGCCAGCCGCTCGGTGGCTTTGAGCGTCTCGACGGGATCGGGCAGCAGATACTTCGGGTCGGGGTGTATTTCGAGCTTTATGAAGTCGGTGCCGAAGGCCTCGCGTGCGAGCTGCGCCGCCAGTACCGCTTCTTCGGCGTCGCGCACGCCCGAGGTGTTGGGCAGCAGCTGTATGCCGTCGCGACGTACATGCGAGAGCATGTCGTCCTGGGGATTGGCCATGTCGATGCGCTTCATGGCCACGGTGACCATTTCGGTTCCGGATGCCGCGATAGCCTGCGACATGATCTCGTTGGAGCTGAACTTGCCCGTTCCGACGAACAGGCGCGAGCGGAACGTCCGTCCGCCTATAATCAATTCACTCATTGTTTGTAACGGTTTATTATCGATATTATTTTCTGTGTCTCTTCGGTGGTGTCGGCCGCTTGCAGCAGCGCCCCCGAGAGGGCTATGCCGTCTATGCCGGTCGACATTATCGCCTCTATGTCCCGGGCGACGATGCCGCCTATGGCCACTATCGGCAGGCGGATGCCCTCCTGCCGGCAGCGCTCCATTATGGAGCGGTAGCCGTCGAGACCTATTACGGGGCTGAGGTTGCGTTTGGTGGTCGTGAAGCGGAAAGGTCCCAGACCTATGTAGTCGGCTCCGGCCGCAGCGGCACGCCGTATGTCGTCGAAGGTGTTGGCCGTCGCGCCGATTATGCGGTCGCCTCCGAGCAGACCTCTCGCCTGCTCGACGGGCATGTCGTTCTTGCCCAGATGCACGCCGTCGGCCTGCAACTCGTCCACCAGATCGGTGCGGTCGTCGAGGATGAATGTCGCACCGGCCTTGCGGCACATGTCGCCTATCGCGCGTCCCGCTTCGACGACCGCCTGCGAGGGCGCATCCTTCATGCGCAGCTGTATCCAGCGGCAGCCGCCGCGAAGCACGGCCTCGGCGGCCGATACTTCGTCGTATCGTTCGGTATGATGCGTTATGAATTGAAGCATGATTCAGTGTAATTTACTATTTTGCGAATGCGCTGCCGCAGCAGCTGCTGCGACGGCGCCTGCCAGATATATCCTAAAAAGGCCGCTCCGCCGAATCCCAGGTCGCAGAGCAGCGGCAGATGTCGCGGTTCGATGCCGCCCAGCGCCACCACGCGCCGCGAGATTATCCCTTGGGCTGCGGCACGGCGCAGGCTTTCGGCCGTGAATGCCGCCCGGTAGCCGCGCTTGGATATGCTGTCGAACAGCGGGCTGAGAAACATGTAGTCTTCGCCGGTGCATTGCGACAGCTCGTCGAAGGTGTGGCACGAACGGCTGACGAGCCCCCCGAAAGAGTCGGGCACCGACTTATTGCGGGCGTTGAGGTGCACTCCGCCTATGCCGTACTCCGCGGCCAGCGGCAGATGATCCTGCAACGTGAGGCGGGGATAGAGGCGCGGATCGATGCTCTCGATCAGACGCCGCATGTCGCTCTCGTCCGAGCCCGGCTTGCGCAGATGCACCCTCTCGACGCCCTCGTCGAGCAGCATCGATACGGTATCGGCCTCCGAGCGCATAGAAGGCGTGTCGGTTATGACGATGATGCGCAACATCAGCCTCCGCACACGGCGCGTATGACTGTGATCTTAGCCCCTTCGGCGGGTATGGTCTGCCGCCACATATCGCGCGGGACGACCTTGTTGTCGACGGCAGCGGCGGTGCCGTCGGGCGCGATGCCCAGCCTATCCAGCAGCTCGGCCAGCGACGTGCCGCTCTCGACGGCGACGGGCTTGCGGTTCACGAATACTTCCATAGTTGATAACCGATTAAATAAGAGGCGTGCTGCGCGAGAATATCGGTCGGCTATGAACAAGTTCCTCCGGCGGTACTGACCGCATCAGGTTCATAGGGTATGATCTCAGCCTTACGGTCGTCGCCGCGAAGGCACCCCTCTTGCGTTTGTTGTAGCAAATATACGGAAAATTCCGCGATACGCAAATTTTATTCGCACATTGCATCCGGCGCCGTGTCTCGTTTCGGGGTCGTCGGCAGCAGGCTGTCAGTCATTGCCGCCTGCACGAAGACGACCGGCGTCGGGACGATGCAAATAATTTTGCAGGGGCGATGGGTCGTTTTACCGGCATTATCACTATCTTTGCAATCGAACTGCGGCAGGCGGCGATCGGAGCGCGGGCGGGCATTGCTGTCCGTGCCGGCACGGCGGCGCAGCCGCTAATATAGTAGGTCATGAATCTTTTGAAACTCATATTTTACAGGATGGCGGCTTTCGTAGAGCGCAATCCCGTATTTTGTCTTTTGATGCTGTTGTGCGCCGTCGTAGCACCGTGGCTGTTCAAGTCGGTGCTCACGATATTGATGTACGTCGTACTGGCCTTTGTGGTGGTAGGACTGGTAATATTCGGCTCTATGGCATGGCGTCTGCGCTCGATCCGCCGACAGATGCGCGAGGGCATGGGCGGCAATGCCGGCGGCAAGGCGTGGGGCGGCTTCGCCCGCGAGAGGGGCGCAGACCGCGGCCGCGATGGCGAAGTGAAAGTGCACCGCACGGCCGGCGCCCGCCGCAAACGCGTAAGCGACAACGTAGGCGATTATGTCGACTTTGAGGAGGTGGGCGATAGTGATAACGAATAAAACCCGTCGATAGTGATAAAACTGATAGGAATAACAGGACGCTATTTCTCGCTGCTCGGAAAGGTGTTTTCGCGCCCGGAGAAGATGCGTATCTATCGCGAGCGGATAATATTCGAAATGGAGGCGCTCGGTCTGGACTCCATTTCGCTCACGGCCATCATATCTGTTTTCATAGGTGCGGTGGTAACGTTGCAGATGTCGATATCGCTCGAATCGCCGTTCATACCCCAGTATCTGATCGGCTATGCCACGCGCGAAGTGATGATATTGGAGTTCTCGTCGACGGTCGTGGCGCTCATTCTCGCCGGCAAGGTAGGCTCAAACATCGCCTCCGAGATCGGCACTATGCGCATTACCGAGCAGATCGACGCCTTGGAGATAATGGGCGTCAACTCGGCCTCGTATCTGATCCTGCCCAAGATCGTCGCCACCGTCCTCTTCTTCCCGCTGCTGACGCTGCTGAGCATCTTCATAGGCTGCGTGGGCGGATATGCCATAGCCTATATGACGGGCATAATGATCCCGGGCGACTACATCGAGGGCATGCACTACGCCTTTCTGCCATACTCGGTAACCTATTCGCTGATAAAGAGCGCCGTGTTCGCATTCATCATAACGTCGATATCGGCCTTCTGCGGCTACTATGCCGACGGCAACTCGCTGGAAGTGGGACGTGCCTCGACGCGCGCCGTGGTGGCCAGCTCGATCGTCATCATGATATTCAACCTGATATTAACACAAATCCTGCTGACATGATAAAGGCCGAACACATATCGAAGTCGTTCGACGGCCGCGCCGTGCTCGACGACATATCCGTTACGTTCGATACGGGCAAAACCAATCTTATCATAGGCCGCAGCGGCTCGGGCAAGACCGTGCTGTTGAAGTCGCTTGTGGGGTTGCATGCGGTAGACTCGGGCGCGATATATTACGACGACATATGCTATACGGCGCTCGGCTTCAAGGAGCGCAAGGCCATACGCAAGGATATAGGAATGATATTTCAGGGGGGGGCGCTGCTCGACTCGTCGACCGTGGTGGAGAATGTCAAGCTGCCGCTCGATCTGTTTACCTCCCGCTCGGAGGCGGAAAAAATGGAGCGCGTGAAGTTCTGTCTGGACCGCGTGAAGCTGACGGGCGCCGACCGTCTCTATCCTTCGGAGCTCAGCGGCGGCATGATAAAGCGCGTGGCCATAGCGCGCGCCATAGTGCTCAATCCGCGCTATCTGTTCTGCGACGAGCCCAACTCGGGTCTCGACCCGCAGACGTCGGTGGTCATCGACAATCTTATCCGCGACATTACCGAGGAGTATAACATAACCACCATAATCAATACCCACGACATGAACTCAGTAATGGAGATCGGCGAGAAGATCGTCTACATCCACGAAGGGCACAAGTGGTGGGAGGGCACCAAGGATGATATCCTGCATGCCGACAACAGGGAGTTGAACGACTTCGTATTCGCCTCGGCCATGGCCAAGCGTGCACGCCGCGCAGCGAAGTAATCTCCGGCACTCGTTACCCGTATATGCTATGCCCTCCGTCGCTCGATGCGGCGGAGGGCATAGCGTATATGTATGGCCGGCGTGCGGCGGGGCGGCTCGGTGGGCGAATACGCTTGCGGGCTACAACACTCCTTCGCGCTCGAAGTGCTCGATCGCCCGCGCTATGCCGTCGTCGTCGACCGACGATGTTATATAGTCGGCTGCGTCCTTCAACTCGTCGGTGGCATTGCCCATGGCCACGCCTATGCCTGCGGCCAGCAGCATCTCCGTATCGTTGCCTCCGTCGCCGAAAGCCATTGTCTGTGCGGACGATATGCCCAAGCATCGCGCCGCCTGCAACAGCGCGACGCCCTTGCCGCCGTCGCGGGGGTTGATGTCGAAAATCGGGTCGCACCAGCGTGAGTGCTTGACATCAGGCATATACTGCAATACGCGCCACTCCTCTTGTGGCGGCAGATAGGGCGTGATCTGGAATATGTCGAGGCCGCGCAGGCGCTCCGGATCGATCAGCGGGATGTCGACATTTATCATGGCGTTCATGGCGCGGACACGTTCGTCGGCGCGGTTGATGTACCATGCCTGCTCGGTGTCGAATACGCAGGCGATATCGCTTTGCGGCAGTGCGTCGAGCAGCCTTCCGACCGCTGCCGCATCGAGCGGGTTGCGGTATACCGTGCGGCCGTCGATCGTGCACAGACCGCCGTTCATATATATGTAACCGTCGAATCTCTCGTCGCCGAGATTGTCTACACCCAGCGGGTGCCTGCCCGTTGCGATGAATAGTTTGACGCCCTTGCGGCGCATGCGCGCCAGTGCCTGCGAGGTCGACGAGCTGATGCGGTGGTCGCGGAATCCTACCAGCGTGCCGTCGATGTCGAAGAATATTGCCTTTATCATAATTGGCAAAGATACGTATAAGCCGAGTGAAAAAAGCAAGCTCGCTTGCTTTTTTTCCGAGGCGCAGTATCTTCGACGAAGTCAAAGTACGAAAAGTCGAGGGCAGAAGCAAGCCAAAGGCTTGATTATGCCGAGGCGCAGTATCTTCGACGAAGTCAAAGACAGGGATCGGCGAGGGCAAAAACAAGTTTACCCGGATTTTGCCGGGCGGGAGTATCTCGGGCGCAGCCAAGATACGGAAATAGCGGGCGGCGGCCGCACCCGCACTGCACCTGCACCCGCACTGCACCTGCACCCACACTGCACCTGCACCCACACTGCACCCGCACCCGCAACTGCTCTTGCACCCGCACCTGCTCTTGCACCCGCATTCGCTCCTGCACCCACACTGCACCCACACTGCACCCACACTGCACCCACACTGCACCCGCACCCACACTGCACCCGCACCCGCACCTGCACCCGCACCCGCACCTGCACTCG